>Ga0210396_10004571_pt1 | contig 13523 bp, 16 predicted proteins | sample IncBWH17OmetaG_FD_155466 | JGI IMG/M metagenome (GOLD analysis project Ga0210396, IMG submission 155466) | Forest soil microbial communities from Barre Woods Harvard Forest LTER site, Petersham, Massachusetts, United States - Inc-BW-H-17-O ...
CGGTAAAGCGCGTCACCTCCGAGCCGGTGCCCGCAGTTGTCGGGATCGCCACGAGCGGCAGGCCCGCTTTCGGGATTTCCGCCGGAACTTTATGATCCCGCATCCGCCCACCATTCGCGGCCAGCACCGACATCGCCTTGGCCGTGTCGATCGAGCTTCCGCCGCCGATTGCAACCAGGCTGTCGTAGCTGTCTTCTGCGAGCCGGCGAGTACCCGTTTCGACGACCGCCGTCGTCGGGTCCGCCACCGTATCGGCAAACACCCGCCAAGGAATGCCGGCACGGTCGAGAATCGCGGTGGCCCGATCAAGATGTCCGGAGTGCACCAGAAAAGGGTCGGTCACAACGAGAGGTTTCGTCAACCCGAGCCGCAGCAAAATGCCCGCAAGCTCGGCCAGTGCGCCACCACCGACCGCCATCAGCCGCGGCATTGTGATGATCGGAGCCATCGGGCCGCCCTCAGCCGGGTTTGCGCATCCGAAAACGCAGGACGCCGCCGGGCTGTTCGCTCGCTTCGAGCAGCTCGCAGCCGGTCGTTGTGCAGAAATGCTCGAAATCCTTTGTTGCGCCGGGATCGGTCGCGAGGACTTCGAGCACGGCGCCGGGGGAGAGCGGCTTCAACGCCCGCCGCGCCTTCAAGACTGGCAAAGGGCACAAAAGTCCGGTGGCGTCGAGGGTAGCATCAACTGCTGTATTGTCGGCTTGCGTCATCGCCCGGTGTCTCCGCAGCTTCCATGCGTGACTCTAACAATCCGAGCCTCCCGAGGCGAGCGAAAGCCGCAGATTCGCCGAGTCCGCACCGATGATGGGCTTGGTTGAATCTCGGCTTGACAGCCGCGCCCAACCTCGCGTAGAGGAGCAGGCGTGAACCAATTTGGGCGAACTTTGGTGGCTGGAATTTTCATGCTGGCGAACGACCGCTCGCAGCGAGCGGGGCTGACGGGAGACGTGTGCGCTGAGTAGTCTGCGCAGATAGACGGTTTCCAGGGCCCCGCCGGACACGGACGGGGCCTTTCTCTTTTCTGCCCGATGGTGCCCGGCGGGGCCCTGCGATCGAAGGACGCGGGGTCATGTTGGAGGAGGTTTGGCCTGAGATAGGCAACGCCTGGGTCTCCGGAGTGCTGGCGGGGATCGGGTCCGTCCTCGTTCAATGGCTGGCACCCAAGGCCGCCCGGCTGCTGAGACGCTTGCGGGCGCCCGATCATTTGCGGCTTGAGCGCCGGTTGGCGGCGATCCTCGCCGCCGATGTCGTCGGCTACTCCCGCCTGATGAGCGCCGACGAAGAGGGTACCCATTTTCGCCTCATGGCGTATCGCCGCGAGGTCATTGCGCCGAAGGTCCGCGAGCACCGCGGCCGTATCGTCAAGCACACCGGCGACGGGGCTCTTGTCGAGTTCGGCAGTGTCGTCGATGCGGTGCGCTGCGCGTTGGACGTGCAGCGGATCATCCGCGCCCGCAACGCCGGGCTCCCGTTGGACCGCCGCATCGAGTTCCGCATCGGCGTCAATCTCAGCGACGTGATCGTGGCTCCGGACGACATCTACGGTCATGGCGTCAATGTCGCCTCGCGCCTCGAGGGTCTTGCGCCGCCCGGCGGCATCTGCATCTCGGCCGACGCCTGGCGCCACGTGCGCGGAGCGGTCGCCGCCGAGTTCGTCGATCTCGGCGAGCAGCGGTTGAAGAACATCGCCGACCCGGCGCATGTCTTCGCGCTCTCTCCGGCGGCCTGACCCGTGCCACCCTCACCCACCAAGCCCTTTCGGGCTTGGTTCCCCCTCTCCCGCATTGCGGGAGAGGGTGCCGAGCGCAGCGAGGCGGGTGAGGGTGGCGCTGGCCTTTCGGCCGGGCTTGTCGTAGGCTTCCAGGCTGGTCCCACGGTCGACGGGAGGCGTGATGCCGGCGCGGACGGGAAGACAATATCTCGCTGGGTTGCGCGAGCAGGAGCGCGAGGTGTGGCTCGAGGGCGAGCGGGTTAAGGATCCAACGCGCCATCCTGGCTTGCGGGGTGGAGCGCGCGCGATCGCCTCGCTCTATGACATGCAGTGCGATCCCAAATTGCACGACGAGATGACCTATGTCTCGCCGACCACCGGCGACCGGGTCGGGCTGTCGTTCATCATTCCGCGCACCCGGGAGGATCTGGAACAGCGCCGCGCGATGATGCTGAACTGGGCGCGAACGACCTGCGGAATGATGGGCCGCTCCCCGGATTTCATGAACGTGACCTATGCCGCCTGGGCCGGCGCGGCGGATTACTTCGCGCAAGGGATGGGACGGCCCGAATTCGCCGAGAACATGCGGCGCTATTACGAGTACATCCGCGAAAACGACCTGACCCTGACCCATTCGCTGATCAATCTGCAGCGCAGCCGCACCATTTCCGGCGTCTTCAACCTCGAGGAGGGGACGGCGTTGCAGGTGGTGCGCGAGACCGATGCGGGCATTGTCGTGCGCGGCGCGCGGATCCTCGCGACATTGGGGCCGCTCGCGGACGAGATCGGGGTCTATTCGCCGCGCATGGGGCGGCACACTGAGGACCACAGCCCTTTCGCGGTCAGCTTCGCGATCCCGTGCGGCACGCCGGGGCTCAAATTCCTGTGCCGCGAGAGCTTCGATTTGGGGCGGTCGCATTTCGACCACCCGCTCGGCTCACGCTTCGAGGAGATGGATTGCGTCGTCTTTTTCGACGATGTGCTCGTGCCGTGGGAGCGCGTCTTTCTGCTGGGCGACGTGGATCTGCTCAACCGCACCGCCAATGTCACGCATTCCTCGGCCCATTCGGCCCATCAAGGGGCGGTCAAGAACCTCGCCAAGGCCGAGTTCGTGCTCGGCGTGGCGTTGCTGATGACCCAGACACTCGGCAATTCGCAATTGCCGAATGTGGAGGAACGGATCGGCGAATTGATGCTCTACACCCAGCTGACCCGAGCCTGCATGCGCGCCGCCGAAGCCGACGCGCAACTCGACGAATGGGGCGTCATGTGCCCCGATTTGTTGATGGTCGAGAGCCCGCGCAACCTGTTCATGACAGCGTACCCGCGGATGGTCGAGATATTGCAGCTCTTGGGGTCGAGCAGCTTTATGCTGACCCCGACCGAGGCCGATATGAAGGGGCCGCTCGGCCCCGCGATCGAGCAATATCTGGCGACCGACAATTCGCCGGCAAAGGACCGGGTCAAATTGTTCCGCCTGGCCTGGGATATCGCCGGCACTTCGTTCGGCAGCCGCCAGGTATTGTACGAGCGCTTTTTTGCCAGTGACCCGTTGACGCGAGCCCGCGCGCTGGCCTCAATCTACCCGAAGAAAGAAGTCATGGACCGCGTCCTGGAGTTTCTCGGGCGCAGTGACGACGCCGCATGAAGGAGGAGAAGAGATGACTCACCGGCCAATGTATCTGGGACATGTCAACATCTACGTCCGCGACGCCGAGCGCTCGCATAAATGGTACGAGGAGGTGTTGGGGCTGCACACCTACCACAAGCGGCCCGGCTGGGCGGCCTTCATGGCGGCCGATCTCGACCAGTCGCACGAAGTGGCGCTGATGCAATTGGGCGACGACGCGCCCGGCCCACAGAAGGGGCAGGTCGGGCTGAATCACATGGCGTGGCGAGTCGAGAGCCTCGACGACCTCAAGGATTTCTACCAACGCATCAAGGACAAGAATGTGCCGATCCGCGTGGCCGACCATGGCGTCTCACTGGGCATCTACTTCCATGATCCCGACGGCAACGGCATCGAGGTCTATTACGAATTGCCGCGCCAGGAATGGCCGCGGCAGGATCAGATCTTCGCCGCCGACATGATGAACCGCGGCCGCTTCCCCGGCCCGTGGGAGGCGGAGCTGACCGCCCAGCGCGCCGCCGCGGAGTAACCGACTAGTCGCTCTCTCGCGATACATTGCGGGTTTTTGCCGTGCCAACTCTCGTGAGGGAGCGACGAGGCGATGACCAAAGGCCGCTGGTCTCCAAGACCTGCGCTGGACCCGCAAATACGGGTCTGCTGGCGATTGGCTCCTGACGGAAAGGTTTACAAGTCCCGCGCCTTCGTGGGTAAGGCTGCAGTACTTGAGTTTGCCCGTACCATCAAAGGTGATCTCTGTGAGCTGTGGGCGGAAAACGACGAAAAACGGTCTGCGAGGTTCGATCCGAAAAATCGTGATCCGCTCGAGGGTGAGGATTGGTTGTTCATCGATTATTAGTGTCTCTAGCGTCGACGACAGAGCGCGGCAGAGCCTGGGAATAGCGATCGGCAGCGCAGTGGACGGGATTTGATGAGTACGGAAGGCGATCGGTTTTCTCGGCTCCTGCTGAAACAGGAGATCGAGGAGTTCCTCTATCGCGAGGCGGATCTGCTCGACGAACGGCGCTACGAGGATTGGCTGGCGCTCGTCGCCGAGGATGTGCGCTACTGGATGCCGATGCGCCGCAACGTCAAGGTCGGCGAGGCGGAGCGCGAATTCACCCGGGCCGGCCAGGACATCAACTGGTTCGACGAAGGCAAGGAGACCTTGACGCGGCGCGTCAAGCAGATCTTGACAGGCATGCACTGGGCCGAGGAACCGGTCTCCCGCATCTCGCACATGGTCTCCAATGTCCGGCTGCTCGAGGTGAACCCGTCGATAGCCGAGCCCGCGGAGGTCTCTGTCAGGTGCCGGTTTCTAATCTACCGCAACCGGGTCGAGACGGAGACCGACATCCTCGTCGGCAAGCGTGAGGATGTGCTGCGCCGGGTCGACAACGGGTGGCAGATAGCGCGCCGCAAGATTGTCTTGGACCAGAACGTCCTGCTGACCAAGAACCTGACGTTTTTCTTTTAGCTTTCGTCGTGAGCAACCTAATTCGTCTTCCCGGCGCAGGCCGAGATCCATGGCGGAATGGGCACCGGCCTTCGCCGATGTGACGAACTCCGTTGGAGGTCATCATGACCGCAGGTGAACAAGGGTACCGGCCGGGTTTCGTGGACATGAGGGCGGGGCGGATCAGCCGCGAGATCTTTGTCAACGAGGAAATCTACCGCGAAGAGCTGGAGCGGCTGTTTGCGCGCGCCTGGCTATTCGTCGGCCACGAGAGCCAGATACCGAAGCCGGGGGATTTCTTTGTTTCGGGAATGGGCGAGGAATCGGTGATCCTGTGCCGCGACCGGGCGGGCAAGGTTCATGTCTTCCTCAATTCCTGCCGGCACCGCGGCATGAAGGTGTGCCGCTACGACGAAGGCACGACGCCGGTTTTCACCTGCCCGTACCACGGCTGGAGCTACGGCACCGACGGCAAATTGGTCGGCGTCCCGTATTTCCGCGAGGCCTATCACGAAAAGCTCGACAAGTCGCAATGGGGTCTCGTCGAGGTCCCGCAGCTGTGCCTGTACAAGGGGACGGTGTGGGCCAGCTGGGACCCGTCGGCCCCGCCTTTTCTCGAATATCTTGGCGACTTCGTGCGCTATCTCGACCTCACGCTCGACGGCTGGGACGGCAGCGAGGGCGGCACCGAAATACTGGGCGGCATCCAGAAGTGGCTGATCCCGTGCAACTGGAAATTCCCGGCGGAAAATTTCTGCGGCGACAGCTATCACAATATCAGCCACCGCTCGGTCGATCTGGTTGGCATCGGCCCCAGCGGCAGCGGCCGCCGCGACTTGCAGGAGCGCATGATGGCGCGGCGCCTGCACGTCGCGTTCTACGAGCGCGGGCACCAGACCGGGGTGTATCTCTTCCCCAAGGACCAGCCGATGCCGCCGTCTTATCAGCACTCGCCAGTGGTGGCGGAGTATTTCGCGCATTGCGAAGCGGAGCGGCGCAAGAAGCGCGGCGAGTGGGCTCGCGTCATTGGCAGCCCCGGCGAAATCTTCCCGAACACGGCCTTGCATCCGCGTCAGCCGCGGACGATCGCCGTCTGGCATCCTCGGGGCCCGCACCAGACCGAAGTCTGGCGCTGGTACATGGTCGACAGCGCTGCGCCGGCGGAGGTCAAGGATTTCCTGCGCGATTACTACATCCGCTATTCCGGTCCCGCCGGCATGACCGAGCAGGACGACATGGAGAACTGGAACTACGCGCATGCCGCCAGCCGCGGGACGATCGCGCGGCGCTACCCCTACAGCTACGAGCAGGGTCTCGGCTTCGAGACCGAGAAGTACGAATGGCAGGGGCTGCATATGCCGGGTATGGTCATGGACATCACCGAGGCCAAGTCCAGCGAGCACGATCTGCGCAACCTCTACCGGCGCTGGGCCGAGTTCATGGAAGCCGAAAGCTGGGACGAGCTCGCCACCTGGCGGCTCGCGCGGGCCGCGGAATGAGCGAGCCCGTCAACATTCGATTGCTCGGCCCCGGCACCCGGATCGCCCTCGTCGACGGCGCAACTGCGGAGATCGTCTCCAACCCGCTTGACGGAGTCTGGCTTTTTGCGAGGTATCTCACCTCACCCGACGATCCCACCCGGGTCGGTAGCGAGGAGATGATCTTCGCCCAGGACGTGGTCGAAATCCAAGACGGCCCGTGATTCTTCGATGACCTAGCGTTGGCGCGCCGCTTGGGCTTGTTCCCAATTTCGTCCGTCAAAAAAGGTCGTCGGCTTCAGCGCTGCCGGATCGATCCCCTCCAGGCAACGGGCGTTGACGCTGATCTTGTCGGGGTCCGAGCGCGGCACGTAAAAGGCATGGATGCCGCAATGCCGGCAGAAGGTGTGCTTTGCCGTGTTGGTGTTGAACTGGTAGGTCGCGAGGTCCGCCTCGCCGTGCAGCAGCTCGAATTGCTCGGGCGGCACGATCAGGTGCAGGATGCCTTTTTTTGTGCAGATCGAGCAGTTGCACTCGAGCAGCCCCGGCAGATCGGCGCGCACCCGGAACCGCACCCGGCCGCAGTGGCAGCCACCCTCATAGGTTTCGACCATCACAGCGGCTCCGGGACCACGAGGAACAGATCGGTGTCGCCGATTTCCTGGCCGGCGGCGGTCAGCATCGCGTGCACCTGCCCGCGGTGATGGGTCTGGTGGTTGAAAAAATGGCTGATCAAGTAGCCTTTCGGGGCGCGCATCTCGCGCCCGGCGGCGCCGCTGAACCAGACCAGGTCTTCGGCCATCCAGGTGTCGTCGACCTTGGCGGCCCAGCGCGAGATATCGGCGTCGGCGGTCTCGCGCGCCGCCCTTAGCGCCGCAAAATCGTCGATCAGCCCGGCGCTCTGCTTGATCGCGACATCGGGCTTGGGCCAGTTGTCGAAACGCGACATCCACTGCCGGTCGCCCCATAGGAGATGGCTGAGGGTGCCGTGGATCGAGCCCCAGAAGGCGCCGCGCCGCTGCCGCCGCTCGGCGTCGGAGAGGCGCGCAGCGGCGCCGTACAGCCGCCGGTTCATCTCGGCGTTGTAGGCGGCCATCGTGCGGACATAAGCGGGCGTGATCATCGCATCTCCTCGCGTGCGGTTCGGGCGGCGGCTTTGCTTGCTACCCTCGTCATGAAGATTTATGGGTCAGGCGAGGATCGCTTGTACACGGAGAAGGCCATGGGGAGAAGGCCATGAAGGCGGTGTTGTTCGAGAAGCATGGCGGGCCGGAGGTATTGCACCTGGCCGAAGTGCCCGACCCGGTCGCCGGACCCGGCGAGGTCGTCGTCGACATTCACGCGGCCAGCGTCAATGCGGCGGATTACAAGGTGCGGCTCGGCGGGGGCGCCTACAGCGGCAGCGGCGTCAAGCTCCCGCATATCCTCGGCCGCGACTTCTCGGGCGTGGTCAGCGCGGTCGGTCCGGGCGTAACCGATTTGCGGGTCGGCGACCCCGTATTCGGGGTTTGCGACCAGGGGATCGAGGGCGCTTACGCCGAGAAGATCGCGATCAAGGCGGCGATCATTGCCAAAAAGCCCGACCGTCTCGGTGACGCCGAGGCGGCAGCCATGGCATTGACTAGCATTACCGCGCTGTGGGCGCTCGAAGACACCACGAAGCTCAAAGCCGGCGAGACCATACTGATCCAGGGTGGCGCGGGTGGCGTCGCGGGCTTCGGGATCCAGCTCGCCAAGCATCTCGGCGCGACGGTGATCACGACAGCGAGTGCCCCCAATCACGATTATGTCCGCCACCTGGGCGCCGATCGGGTCATCGATTACAATAGCGAAGACTTCACCAAGGTCGTTGCCGGTTGCGATGTCGTGTTCGACACGGTCGGCGGCGATGTCCAGGTCCGCTCCTATGCCGTGCTGAAGCCAGGCGGCCGGCTGGTTTGGATCGCGCCGGCGCCGGCCGGGTTTCAGCCGACCCGCAAGGATGTGCAGGTGCTGCGCCCTGGTGTGGCGCGTGACCGCGCGCATCTGGAACGGATGCTGGCATTGCTCGAAGCCGGCGCGGTATCGCCGCCGGCGATCACCCGCTATAAGCTCGCTGACGCGGCCGAGGCCCACCGGGTCAGCGAAGGTCGCCACCTGCAGGGCAAGCTGGTCCTCGAAACCCGCTGAAAGGAGAGACGAATGGCAGGCAATGGGCAAATGGTGATCGACCTCGACAAAAAGCGCATGACTGCAATGGCGCAAAAGGACATCGCGACACTGAAGACACTGCTGTCCGACGACCTCATCTACACCCACTCATCAGCGCGGCTCGACACCAAGCAGAGCCTGATCGGCAACATGGAGTCGGGGTCGACGGTCTACACCGCGGTCGAGCCCTCCGGTGTCAAGGCCCAGGATCTGGGCGACGCGGTGGTGTTGACCGGCTCGTGCCGCATCAGCGTCATGTCGCAAGGCAGCCCCAACAGCTTCAGCGTCCGCTTCACCGACGTCTACGCCAATAAAGGCGGCCAGTGGCAGATGGTGACCTGGCAATCCACTCGCTTGCCCGAGTAAGCCCCCTACCCGACAGCTCGCACTAGCTCGAGGAGTGGGTAAAGCGAGCGGTGGTGCGCGACCGGTTCAGGTGCATTGGATGGCGGCGTCATGCCGATGCGGTCGTGCCAATAGGCCGGCAGACCGACTTTGCTCGTTCCGAACAGGTCGTAGGCGGAGCCGGCTATGAATAGGCACCGGCCCGGCGCTACACCCAGCTCGTCCAGAGCCAGCTCGTATGGTCGTGGGTCGGGCTTGTAGAAGCCGGCGCGCTCGGCTGTGACGACGGCATCAAAATTGACCCCGGTACAAGCGACCGCCCTCGCCGCGAGTTCCTCGGAGCAGTTTGTGACGACACCCAAGGTCACCCCGTCGCGGCGCAGCGCGCCGAGCACCTCGTGAACCTCCGGCCAGGGCTTGAGCTCGTCGTAGCGAGCGGCGAGCTGTGCCGCCAGGGCCGGTGAAAGCCCGACCTCGGCCGCGGCTTCGGCGACGAGCGCCTCATAGGGACGGTAGGCGCCCGCCGCGTAGGTGCGGCGCAAATAAGCGGCGCGCCATTTGCGGCCGTCTTCCGGGCTCCCGGCGACAATGTTCCACAAGGTCCAGGAGTCGAGCAGCGCGGTCAGCAGATCGAATAGGACCGCATCGAAGCTATGATCAGCACTGATCAGCATTGGCGAAGTCTAGCATTTGCACTACGAGATTGCCGCATGCGAGAGGAAAAGGTGATCCGATGAGCAAAGCCTTCGTCAAGGAATCGGATGATGAGGCCGGCCTCCCCGAGGAGCCGCCGGCCGTTCCGGCCGGGTTCAAGAACTACATGACCCCGCGGGGTCACCGCCACATGCAAGATGAATTGCGCCAGCTGCTGCGGGGGGAGCGCCCGAAGGTCGTGGAGACCGTGGCATGGGCAGCGGGCAACGGCGACCGGTCGGAAAACGGCGACTACATCTACGGCAAGCGCCGCCTGCGGGAGATCGATCGGCGCATTCGCTTCCTGACGAAGCGGCTCGAAAGCGCCGAGGTGGTCGAGCCGAGACAGCAAAAGCGGCGCGACCAGGTGTTCTTTGGCGCGACCGTCACCTACGTCACCGCGGACGGAAGCGAAACCACGATCACGATCGTCGGCATCGACGAAGCCGATTTCTCCCGCGGCCAGGTCAGCTGGATATCCCCAATCGCCCGCGCGCTGCTCAAAGCGCGCGAGGGCGACACCGTCGAGTTCCGCGCCCCCGGCGGGGTCGAAAAGATCGAGGTGCTCGAAATCCGCTATACCGGCGCCGAGAGCGAGACAGGCTGAATCATCCGACGCGGCTTGCGAGCGGTATGGCACATCCGCACCGCCCTCTCGCCATTCCTGCCGGGGTGGTCGCGCCCGAGCACCCCCCGAAAAATCGGCGCCGCAATTAGTCTCTAGTCTGGGCTAAGATGGCCGCCGCAATCGCGAGGGACACAAGATGATTACCAAATTCGACAGCTCCTATTACGGCACCGCCGACATGGAGAACCTCGGCTATACCGGCACGCCGATCAACGACCGATGCTATTCGAAAGCGGAGCTGGCGAAGGCGATGCACAAGGTCGTGGCCTACGCCAAGTGCATGGACGAGCGCGGCTACGACACTTTCTGGATGGCCGAGCATCATTTCCAGCCCGAAGGCACGGAGTTGATCCCGAACCTTTTGATGATGGCGATGCATCTGTGCGGCGCCACCAAGAACATAAAGATCGGCTGCGGCTTCAACATCGTGCCGATGTGGCATCCGCTGCGCCTCGCGGAGGATTACGCGATGGCCGACATCCTGACCGGCGGGCGGGTCATCTTTGGCGTCGGGCGCGGCTACCACACCCGCGAAGTCGAGACCTTCGGCAATCCGCTGATCGACCAGAATGCCAACCGCGAGATGTTCGAAGAGGGCGTCGAAATCCTGTTCAAGGCCTTCGAGGGCAAGGCGTTCTCGCACCAGGGCAAGTACTACACGATCCCGCCCGAGGTGCCGTATCGCGGCTATACCTTGACGGAGATCACATTGGTGCCGGCGCCGGAGCGGCTGCCGGTCGAATGCTGGCAGCCGATCCAGAGCGGCTCCGAGCGCGCCTTCGACTTCATGGCGAAATACGGTATCAGCGGCGTGATCGGCGGCGGCTCGGCCGAAGGCGGCGCGGTCGAGCGGCACATGCTCGGTTTCCAGGCGGCCTATGCCCGGCGCGGCGTCAAGCTCGAACTCGGCGAGCGGCTGGCGCTCGGCTACCAGTTCCACATCGCGCCCTCCCGCGAGCAGGCGATCCGCGAGGCCGCGCCGCATTACGAAGAGAACATGAAAATGTTCGGCGAATTGCGCCTGGTGCGGGCATTGACCGACGAGCAGATCGCGGCGATGCGCGACCCGCGGCTGGCCCGCACCGTGAAGTTGCCGAAGATCGAAGATGCGGTAAAGGCCGGCGGCTTCCTGGCGGGACGGCCGGAGGACATCATCGAGCAGCTGAAGGCGGTCGAGAAGCGCTATCCCGGCCTCAACCGCGTCATTTGCGCCACGCCCCTCGGCACCCCGCTCGACGTCCAGCTCGAAGACCTCGACCGCTTCGCAAAGGAGGTGATCCCCGCCTTCCGCGACCCCAAGATCGCCGCCGCGGCACAGTAAACCCCCGCGGGCCGGGGCCCCCGTGTGCAGCCGCGCTTTTCGTTTTCATGGTTTTCTTTTCTTTACGCCGCAGACCCGAGCCATTGCAGGATTTCGGCGAACTCCTCGGGCACGGGCATCTCAGGGTCAGCGGCGATGAGCCGCTGGCGCGTTGCGTTCGTGTAGTTCGGATAGCGCTGTGACAGCTCCTGGTATTTCTTCTCTCCCACTGCACGGCGTACGGCATCTTCGTGCTTGCGACCGATTTGCCAAGCCCTCACCGAGCCGTCGTCGGTTTCGAACCCGTCTAATGTGCCGTTGTATTCTGTTTCTTCATCCTCGTCCTTGAAATCCGAGCTGTCCTTGTCGTAGACGATGCCGACCGGGATCTGAAACGAGATGGCGAGCTCGGCAAAGTCCTTGAGATTTCGCTTGCCGCCTACCTCCACGATGGTGGCTCCCGTACGGTCCAGGTCGAGCTTGAGCTTAGCGGCATAGGCCGGATACGAGAGCTTCTCCGTGTCGCCCTCAACAAGTAGGAGGCGGCGGGCAAAGAAGAGTTCGCTGCGCTCCGGGTCCAGCTCCTTCAGGAACTTCTCGCGGCGCTTGTTGTCGGCCGCCAGTGAAGATTGGACCACGTAAGTGCCTTCGTCGTCGCGCCGAACAAGGAGAACGTCGCGGTAGTCCGGGACAGAAACGAAATACGGCGAGTGCGTAGTGTAGATGACCTGGTTGGTCTCGCCGATGCTGCGCAGAGTTTTATACAGCGAACGCTGCATCTGCGGATGCAGGAACATTTCCGGCTCCTCGATGAGGAGGATAGCTCCCTGACGGTTCGTCTCTTCAAAAGCCCGCAGTACCGCGAGCACGATGGCGTTCTGAAAGCCCTCGCCTACCTCGGTGGCGCTGATGGAGAAGCCGTGGTCTTTGATAACGAGGTCAAGGTTCTTGTAGAAGTCCATTGAGGACATCGGCGTAAAGTACAGATCGATGTCGTCCGCTTCGGCGTCGAGCCCGAGCTGCTCCAGGACGTTCTGCTTGATGGATGCCTCAACGCGTTTGAATTCGTCGGTCTTCAGCAGATTCATCACAAGCTTAAGGAGCTGCTCAAAGCGCTCGATACGCGCGACCTCTCGCTCATTACCTTCGCGGTCGCGGACCACAACCTTGTTTTCGGGGTTCTGGAAATCTTCGTTGATATCTTCGAAGATGCGGCGCAGGAGCGAATATTGCTGACTCGGGAGCTGTCGGCGCAGTGAGCGATCGGTCCCGATGTAGATTAGCGGGACCGCGTCGCGGACTTCCTGGGGAATGCCTAACAGAGGCTCGAACTTCGGCGGGATGCCGCGCTTGGCATACCCAGTCATGACGTTGGGCTGTTTGCCTGTTTCGTCGAAGCACGTCTGCGCCAGGCGGCGGGTCCCGGTCTGGGGACCTCGTTTGTAGCGGGTGTAAAGGAATTCCATCGTCTCAATTTGGACGGCGTCACCCTCTTTGAGCTTCCGATATTCAATGGGCGGCTCGAATGAGCACTCAATGGTGATGTCAAGCTCGGCGTCGCGCAGATACACGTCATCTTCTGAAAAACTGGATACGCGTGGTCCCCATTCGCCGGAGAGCACGCGGCGCACAGGTTCGAGGATGTTGGATTTTCCGGCGTTATTTGGACCGACGATGGCGCAGACCTGGGGCAACTCGATTTCGAGCTCTTGGACCGATCGAAAATTTTCGACTTTGATGCGCTTGAGCCTCATCGGAACGCCTCACGGCGGGGAGGTAAACAAACATACGCGTGTAATGCCAGCGGCGAGCAGAACCAATTAACGTAGCAAAATCCGCCGTCTTTCGAGGCAGCTCCTGTGGTCATTGCGGGTCACAGAAGGTCGTCCACCTCGGCCAACCAATGGCGGGGGACGAACGACAGCTTCCCATCCGGGCTTGCCGTCTATGAAGCGGCACGCCGTTCACAGCTTCGCGTAGAGTCGAGATGTGACGCGGTGGCTGTAGGTCGAACATATCTGTAGCCGCCCCTTTCGTCTGGCGGTGCCTCACTGGTTCGGCCGTGGCTCCGTTTCCACATCCTGCTCATCGAACC
>Ga0210396_10004572_pt1 | contig 13523 bp, 13 predicted proteins | sample IncBWH17OmetaG_FD_155466 | JGI IMG/M metagenome (GOLD analysis project Ga0210396, IMG submission 155466) | Forest soil microbial communities from Barre Woods Harvard Forest LTER site, Petersham, Massachusetts, United States - Inc-BW-H-17-O ...
ATCTACAAGAAATACGTGGGTATATTATTGGGCGTCCTGGGCGGTCTGATCTCGCTGCTTATCCTTGGCGTCGCGATCATCGGCCTGAACGTAAAACGGCTGGCGCCTTACGTGGACGATACCTTTGCCCGGGGCAATATGGAGGCCAATGTACACTGGAACGGCTTTGAAGGCGGCATCGGGCTCCTTATGGTCGTCTGTCTTGTCCTGGGTATCCGCTATCTCTCCAGACACAATTTCACCGCCGCCGCCCGTTCGCTTTTTGTTGGTACCGCGATCGTCATCTTCTTTGCCTCCGCCATCATCGTGCCCAAAGTGGAACGCTATAGCCAGGGCGCCGCCATCGATTTCTTCATCGAACGCCAGGGCTGCGATTGCTATGTGCACACCCTGGGGTATAAGAGCTATGGCGATCTCTTCTACACGCTCAAAGAAAAGCCCGCCAATCCCAACGCCTGGGATCAGTCCTGGCTGCTCACCGGGCCGATCGACAAACCCGTCTATTTCGTGACTAAAGTGGACCGCGTGCAGCACTGGGAGAACGCCCAATACCCGGACATAAAGGAGTTATACCGGAAGAATGGGTTCGTCTTCCTGAAACGCGACGTTCCCGCGCCGGCTCCCGCCCCACCCGCGCCTGTCCCCGCAGCCCCGGCAGTAGCTCCGCCTGGCCAGACGCCTGCTACGTCTCCCGCCCCGGGCACTAAACGCCCCGCCGGAAAATAGCCAGGGCGGCTTGGTCATGTACTTCGAGGCCAATAACCGCCGGTTTTTCGGCTTCCCCGCCGCTCTACAAGTTGTTTTATCACCAATTCTCTTATTTGGCGCTCAATTGTTTTTAGGGGTCTGTTTTCCAATAAAGCTGGTAAGCCTTTAGCTTGTACACCTGGATTTTTTATTACCGCAGCTAGTAAAGAATTTAATCCCTCATTTAACCCCTCATTTAATCCCTCACTTGATCCCTCATTTAATCCCTCATTTAAAGTGCTGTTTACAACAGTCATGCTGATTTTTTGCTTTGTATAAATGAGTTCTGTGATAAAGCCATTTCCTTGTTCCTGAATATGGAATTTCATAGTTGGATAATCTTTAATCTCTTCCCGTATTCTGAAAAAACCGGTACCATATTTTTCAATATCCTTAGTAAGATAAAAAGCTTCCGCAAGTAGTTTGTTTCGTAACTCAGATGTGTAATTATTTTCTTTAAGATCGGCGATGCTTATGTTCCCATATAATTTTCCTGGATTGAAAAGGGAGATTTTCTGGTCAAAAATTTTAACCTGCACATCTGATGGGCTGGTATAATCCCTATGGATTAGGCTATTCAAAATCAACTCCCTTAAGGCTGCGACAGGGTATTCAACGATCTCAGTCCGCTGCGTAGTGATTCCGGTGATCTCGAAAGCCACCTTTAAATGGCTATTAATGAAACGGGTGGTTTCATCTACCACATCGAAAAGATTACCATTGATCATTCGCTCATCTATGATCAGCGAAGGAGTTTTGAATCTGCCCACATGAACATTATAAAACAAGTTGTCTTTTGAAAATAAGATCATCGCGGCATTTGTTATAGCATCTTTTTTAATCAATTTTAACAATAACATGGCCTTATAAGCATCGTCCGGTAAAAGAAAACGGCCGCCATCATTGACTTTTTTTATGAACTGGCTTATCTTTTCTTTATTTAAGTCATCAAACTGCGCACCCGGATGAGAATGTGAATCCCAGGAAAGCTGTAACGATTGTAGATGTAGATCGCTGATTTCGGTTGGGTTTAACTGATGATTAGAGTTTTTTATCCGCCTGAAATACCGCCCTCTGAAGGCAACCGGCTTTACTGGAAATTCTTTGACGGAAAGCTCCCCCACGTTACTACCTTTTATCCGCACAATCTCCGCATTGGGTATAATACTGGGTTGCGTTTTGTTTTTCACTTCATTCACCCAATTTTGTAAACTTTCCTGGCCTAAAGTGAAGCCGTGAATCGGTTTGCCCGTATCGTCTACTCCAACTAAAACCTTTCCTCCTTTAGTGTTTGCAAAGGCCGTCAATGTTTCAATAACAGCATCCGAAAAGCTACTTTTAAACTCCGTATAATTATCTTCCTGCATTGGCTAAATTGATTGCTGATCAGGGATTTAACAGTTGCGGCCAGACCTCAGACAGTGCGTTTCTCCTGTTCCTGGAGGACGATCTTTTGTAACTCCTGCTCGCTGGGCAGGCTGGTCATGTACTGCGATACAAAAATATGATGTGCTAACCCGGACGTAGCATATTTGACAAGCGTCTCGCTTTTGTCGGTGCAAAGGATGATCCCGATCGGCGGGTTGTCGCCTTCCGCTGCTTCATTCTCCTTGAAATAATTCAGATACATATGCATCTGTCCTGCGTCAGCGGGTGTGAACTTGCCCATTTTCAGATCGATGAGTACATGGCATCGCAACAACCGATGATAGAAGACGAGGTCGATCCGGTAATGCGTATTGCCAAATGTGATCCGCTTTTGTCGTGTTTCGAAACAAAATCCTCTGCCCAATTCAATAAGAAAGGCTTGGAGATGATCGATAATGGCCTGCTCCATGTCGGTTTCCACATAACTGGCCTTTTCTTCCAGACCTAAAAAATCCAGAAAATAAGGACTACGAAATACATCCGCTGGTTTCAGCCCGCTTCCCTTGCGATGTTGGCCCAGCACTGCTTCTTTATCCTTGCTTAGGCCGGTGCGCTCATATAACATACTGTCGATGGCCCGCTGCAATTCCCGAACGGACCAGTTGTTGACGATCGTTTCCGTTTCGTAGAAAAGGCGTTTTAAGGGTGAGTTTATTTTGACCAGTTCGATGAAATGGGAGAAAGACAGTCGGCCAAGCAACGCATCGACAGCATTTTGATGCAATTCTTCAGACACTGTCTGAAGAATTCTAGTCTGTTGACAATCAGGTAATTGTAATTCTTCAGTCACTGATTGAAGAATTTGAGGATAGGTTAAATGGAATTGCTTGCACAAATGCAGGATAGTAAAGGAAAGCCCCTTGATACCGGTTTTTTTTAAACGGCTGGCTAGGTTTTCGATCAGTTTTTCGCCATATGCCGCCCTGTCTTCGCCCTTTTGCTCGTATTCGACGATGTAATATCCAATGACCCAATTTCGTAGTGTCAATGCCGTGTTCACTTGTCGTTGGGTCTGGTTGAGAAAGAATTTATTGGCATGTTGTATTGAGTGCACCAGATCGTTGATGCCATTTAGATTAATAGATTTTGTTTCCATTGGCTAAAGCTTTAAAAGGTGACATAAAATAACCCTTCTCTTCCGCCAGGCGGAGAGTCAGTACTAAGTTGCTATGTAATAGGTTGGAGCGAGATGCGTCTCCGAAACGGAGCGTCTACAAAGGTAGAAAATTCCAAAAAAATCGGCTGTAAAAATTGTAGACCGATGAAGCGGCTGGCGTGCGCAGGGACGCTAACGGGCGAGGAGCGCGACTGAACTGGGCGTGCGAATGCGCAACAGCGTGACCTACACGGTAAGCCGCACCGCCTCCACGGTCGACGTGGCGGTGTCGAGTACCAAAAAGCCGTTGCTGAACTGCCCGCGCGCAACACACGGCCCGCTCCAATACTGAATCGACCGCGAGAAAGGATAAACGCCGAAACCCTGACGGCGCACCTCGCTATCATTGACCCGCATCAATCCTTCATGATGGAAATGCCCGGAGATACCTATCGAACACCCATGCTTCTCGATGAACCCTAAATGTTCCTGGAATTCATCCACCATCTTATGGAAATAGGTGCGGAGACCCAGCAGATCGGGATAGACAAAATGAGTAAACAAGATCCGCAGCCCATCGAAGTTGCCGGCAAAAGTGTAGGGTAGCGTCTCCAGCCAGGCTTTGTCGGCCCTGGTGAGCAGGGCATTCAACTGTACATCCTCATACAAAAAGAGCTGGTTGTTCGATAACGCCTTCCGCTCGTGATAGTCGAGGTCATACCAGTCTTCAGGAAAGGGGAAACCGGCCCGGTATTCCGGCAGCTTGCGGATTTGATAGAGATCGTTGTTGCCGATCACGGTGGCGGCACAATTGGCGCGGATCAGCGCGATGCATTCGTGCGCGCTGCGCGTATCCAGATAATGATAGGTGTTGACCTTAAAGCCTACAATATCGCCAAGACAGATGATCTGTGTACATCCGGCTTGTTCTAACAGTGAAAGTGCGGCTTTGAGCGCTATGATATCTTCGTGGATGTCTCCAATGACGCCTATTTTCATCCCGGGTTAATGTCTTTTTAAAGGTGGAATGAAACCTATCGATTTCATCCGTTGTTGATGTCTTTTCCAACGGTCGGATGGAACCTATCGGTTTCATTCGTGGTTAATGTGCCGCTAAAGATAGGCTGTCTTTGGTATAATTGGCGGATAGTTTGTTCTTTCCACCTACCCACACTCCCGAGACGGCGGCGAAACCCGCGGCGGCGCGCCAGGCGACAAGGTCGGCGGTAAGTCCGACAGCAATGCTCCCCGTGGTCGTATCCAGCCCCAACAGCTTCGCGGGGTTGTAAGAGACCATATTGATGGCGCGGGACGGTGCGATGCCTGCCTCCAGCATCCTGACCACACTGCCCAGCATCGCCGGGAAATGATAGTCGCTGCAAAGGATATCCACGAGGTCTTCTTCCATGGCGTCCGCGCACGAAAGGTTGCCGCAATGCGACCCGCCGCGATAATAATTGGGGGCGCCCATGCAGATCCACATCCCCAGCTCCCGGGCTTTTCGCGCCGCCACCAGGGTGGTCGGCATCTCGCTCAGGGCGGCGCCCGCGGCAACCGCCTCGATGACATGCTCCTCCGTCGTGTCGTCATGACTGCCCAACAGGCATTTTCCTTCAAAGGCCGCGCGTATCGCCGGCCGGTGGTCGGTGGCGCGAGCCCGTTCCGTCTGTTCGGCCAGCCGACGGATAGCTTCCTCCCGCGTATAGCCGCGTTCTTTCATCCGAATTTCGATCTGCTGCTCCAGCGTATATTGCCGCGTACCCGGGATGTTCTCGTTGAAGACGACGAGATACAGGCTCTCCAGCTCCCGCATCCCGCCGAGGACGCCAAGGATCGCATCCGTGTTGGGGTCGATACGCGCATGGACATAATGTTTTACCAACAACCCCTGACGCGCGGCATCGATCTGTGCGGCCAACGCCACGGCCTGCTCGAGACTGCGGTTCTTGTTCTCGTTGTCGGAGAAGCTGATGGCGCTGAAGACCGTGGTGATCCCGCAGGAAGCTGCGCGGGCATCGAGGAAATGCAGCGCAAACGACAAGGGAAAGGAAGCGCTTGACCGCGGATGCAGCTCTTTTTCCAGGTAGTCGGTATGGATATCGATACATCCGGGCGTGAGCCATTGTCCGCGGAGATCAGTCCCTTCGTCATAATACTTACCGGGAAAAATCCCCGCGATCACACCGTCTTCGACGGCAACAGTACCAATGAAATCTTCAGAAGGCGTGACGATACGGGCATTGGTGAGAAGCTGGGTCATAAGTTTGTTATTTTAACGATCCCCGGTTGAGCAGCCGGCTGCGCAGCAGATCGGATAATTTTTCGCTGCCGACGATCAATACGACGGTGAGCAGGATCAGCGCCATGGCATCGTGATAATGCAGGACCCGCATGGCCTGAAAGAGCTGGAAGCCTATGCCCCCGCCGCCAAAGATGCCAAGACTGATCGCCACCCGGATATTGATGTCGAAAGCATAAAAGAAATTAGCCGTAAAAGAAGGCAGGACCTGCGGCAGGATGACATACCGGATGACCTGCGCGCGTGTAGCCCCTACGGAATAGATCGCATCGGCGGGAGCCGGGTCGACATTCTCGATGATCTCCGTAAAAAGCTGACCAAAGGTCCCCATGGTGCTCAGGATCAGGGACAGTGCCCCGGCAAAAGGGCCGAGTCCCACGGCCGATATGAACACGAGGATGAGGAATAGCGGGGGGATCACACGGCCTATCGACAAAATGAGTTGGACCAGCATCCGCACGATGCGGCTCGGCATGGTATTCTCCGCGGCGAGAAAGGCCAGGAACATCGCAAAACCGCCACCGATCAAGGTTCCCAGAAAGGCCATGGACAAGGTCTCGAGCACGGCCATACCGATGGTCTCATCGTGCCAGATCACGTTGAGGTTTGGCGGCGACATGCTGCTGAAGAGATCCGTGACGTAATGGAACTCCGTGAACAACATGGTAGGGTCGAAACCCATGTACAGACATGCCGCTCCTACCAGCAAGGCGATGACGCCCAGGATCGTGGCCCGGCGGCGATAGCCTGCGGGAGATAATACGTCGATGGAAGGATTTTTCATTGGAAACGCCCTCCCTTGATTTTTTTCCGCAGAAAGCCGGAGACCCATTCGCTGACGAAGACCAGGATAAGCGTTACGATCAAAGCCGTGGCTGCCCTGCCGTAGTCGAGCATCGTAAACGACCGGTATAATTCCAGGCCGATACCCCCGGCTCCTACGGCTCCCAGGTACACGGAAAGACGGATGCTGTATTCAAAACGGAATAGGGCAAACGAAATAATGGACGGGATAATGGGTTGGATGACGCCGAACAGGATCACCTGTACCCTGCTGGCGCCGATGGCCTGGATGGCATCGATAGACACCGGGTCCAGCTCTTCGATGGCGTCGGCGATCAGTTTTCCCAGCATTCCGATACAGCCGATGGCCAGGGAAAGGACGCCGGCAAAAGGCCCCAGCCCGAAGGCGGCGACCAGGAAAAGCAGGATCACGATCTCCGGCAAGGCCCGTTCCAATCCCAGCAGGAACCGGGTCGTATTGCGCAGCCAGCGCGGTGCAATATTCGAAGCGGCCAGCAACGCGAAGAGCAGTGAGATGGCCGTTCCGACGACCGTCCCCACTACGGCGATGAAGACGGAGGTCAGCGCCGGCTGCCACATATCGGAGAAAGCGTTCAGTTCCGGCGTCAGGAGATGGACCATGAAATGCATGCTGTCGGCGATCCCATGGAACAACAGGTCAAATCTGGCGCCGCAGACCCAGGCCGCGCCCTGCGCCAGTGCCAATATCCCCAATAGCACCAACGACACCCGGCCATACCGCCGGAACAACCCTAGCCGCGGGGGGTTAAAAGAAATCTCGTTCATGGTCGTTGGGATTTGTGCAGTTGATGGCTCCGGTGGCGGAAGCGGCGAGCACCGGTGTGTTCTCGATCTGCCGCAGCTCTTCGCCATAGATGTCTACCAGCTGATGTGTTGTTAACCGCGGGTCGCCGTCATAGATGATCCGGCCTTTTTTTATAGCGATCACCCGTGTGCAGTATTTCGCCGTCATCTCCGGCTGATGAAACACGCCGATCACCGGCATCTCCTGCGCCAGCGGCTGGATCATCCGCATGATGATCTTCGCATTGCTGGGATCGAGGTTGGATAAGGGTTCGTCGGCCAGTAGCAACCCGGGATTCTGGAAGATGGCCCGCGCGATCGCCACCCGCTGCATCTCGCCGCCGCTAAGCCGGTTCACGCGTGCATTTGCCAGGTTGCCGATCTTCACTTTTTCCAGCGCGGCGAAGGCTTCTTCTCTTTCTTTATCAGTGAAGCCATAGAAAAGGCTGCGGAGGGTGCTGATCTGACCCAGACGGCCCAACAACACATTGTCCAACGCCGTGAGCCGTTGCACCAGGTGATAGCCCTGAAAGACGATGCCAATCCGCCGGCGCAGCTGTCGCAACCGCACGCGGGCGATCGTGCAGATATCCGATTTACTACCGTTCTGATCTTCTATGACGATGGATCCGCTGTCCGGTTTGAGCAGCCCGTTGAGACAACGCAGGGTGAGGGTCTTACCGGCGCCGCTGGCGCCGAGGATGCCGACAAACTCTCCTTTGCGCACGGTAAAGCTGATGCCGTCGAGGAGCTTCCTGCCATCGGGCAGGGATTTGCTGATGTTGCTGACTTCGATCATGATCGTCTATTTTTTGGTGGGTGTGAGATCACCAATGCCGGAAGCTATCTTCCGCAACCCATCGTATAATGAATCGTTGACTGTGATATAACTCAGGCTGTCGGCCTGTTTGGGAAAATACATGGACATATAGGAATGGAAGGCGTCATGCCCCAGCGGGTCCCTGGGCATATCGAGGAACGCCTGCCTGACCTTTTCCGTAAAGACAGGACTGACCTCGGGCCGCATACAAATGGGGCTCTCCACAATGGGGTCCGACCGCCACAGTACGACTACGTCGCCTTCCTTGATACCGCCTTCCCGGATCATCTTGTCATACAAGAGCTCGAATACACAGCCCAGATCGGTCTTGCCCGACTTGACGGACAACAGCGAGGCGGAATGGCTGCCGGCAAACATGGTCTGCTTGAAAGCCGTCTTGGGGTCCAGCCCTATGGAAGTGAGATAGGCGCGGGGGACCAGGTGCCCGGAGGTGGAAGCCGGGTCGGCAAAGCATAAGGTGAGATTGCGCGCCCTTGCCTTGACATCGTCCATGCTGTGAAGACCCGTCGCGGGATTGGTGATGATGATGCTTCGATAGCTAAAAGGTTTGCCATTAAAGCCCGGCGCCACCAGCGGCACCAGCTTCTGCTTTTGCGTGGCGAGCACATAGCTAAAGGGGCTCAGATAGGCCATATGGACCTTGCCGGATATCATCGCCTCGATGACCGTGGTGTAATCCGTAGATTGCTGGAATTCTACAGGCATGTTCAACTTGCTTTCCAGGTATTTCTTCACTTTGGCGAGGACCGCAGAAGTTTCCCCGGGGTTGTCACCCTGGTACACGGCTACGATCAGCTTATAGGGAACGCCGTTGGTGTCGAGGGCGGTCTTGCTCCGGCATCCTGCCATGGCCAGCAGCAGCCACAGGCTCACCAAAAATATCCGGCCATAATTGTTTAGTTTCATGCGGGAACCGTTGAGTATTTATGTAAGAAAAGATCCAAATCCAATAAGTCATTGAAACGCTCCTCCAGCGTGGCCCTGTCCCAGTCCCACCATTGCGTTTCCAGCAGCCGTTCGATCACGGCGTCGGGGAACCGCTGTTTGATGACCTTCGCCGCTACACCGACGGCTACCTGGTAGGGCCCGATGTCCTTGGTAACTATCGCACCAGAGCCGATCACCGCGCCCGTGCCGATGCTGACGCCGGGCATGATCACCGCTCCATGGCCGATCCATACGTCGTGCCCGATGGTACAGGCATGGTCTTTTCTCCACTGGAAAAATTCCACGTCGTCCGCTTCTCCAAGCCGGTATTGCCGGCGACGGTAGGTCATATGGTGCTGCGTCACCCGCCATTGCGGATGGTTACCCGGGTTGATCCGCACACTGTTAGCGATAGAGCAATATTTGCCGATCTCGGAATAGATGATCTGTACATTGCCCGCGGTATAGCTGTAGTCGCCGAAAACGCTGTCTACCAAAAAAGTATTTTCACCAAGCGCCGTCCAGGCGCCGACCCGGCTATTGCGGATGCGGCAGCTGGGATGGATATAGGGTTGCTCGCCAAGGGCCTCTTTGGAGGGCTGCGCGGGCGGAAGCGGATAGTGATCGATCTGCTGCATGGCTGGAGTGTTTAGAGATGATAGCGGGGGTAATCCTCTTCACGATGAAACGCGGAGAGATGATGATACCGCCGCAGGCCCGTGAGGGGAAGATTGAAAGTGGGAAGTGCCTGTTCGATAGGTGCGGAAGGATCGCGGCTTCCAGCCGGCCATCGCCGGTTGATGCGATATACGGCCGCCGCCAGGGCTTCGCGTTGCGTGGCGTCGAGATCGGCTTCTATATAGGCCAGGGTGATATGCCCGATAAAGGGCCGCGTCATGCGGATGTCCAGGGCGCTGAGATGCGCGTCGGCATAGAAGCCGGCGCGGAAATCCAGGATGCGGCGGTACTCCGCTTGGCTGTCGAAGACACCCAGCGCACCCAGCGCGGTGCCGAAGATGCTCACGCCGATGAGCCGCATCGGCAAAACACGGGGCGGCAGTGATGGCAGCCGTGTAAAAGCACGCGCCACCAGGTCGGGATACACCGGCTCCAGACCGGGCCGCTGGATCTGCTGCAGGAACCGCTCTTCCGATAAGTTATTGGCTACGGTCTGATGAAAACTGTCCGCTGGCAGCAAATACAACGCGTCTTCCCAAGGGCATTGTTCCAGCAGCTCCATCTGCACCGATTTAAGCATAGCGGACAACCCATTGTTCTCGTTCTCGTCGATCATGGAGATGACGGCGAAGCCGGGATAGGATTGCGGCACCCAGCCAGCTCCATTGCGTTTATAATTGCCGGACGGACGCAACGCCAGTGCGCGTTCCTGCAGCCGGTCTTCTTCCAGCTCCCGGAACTGCCGGCCCATATAGTCTTTGTAGGAGAGGTCCATAAGCTTATTTTGCCGAAGTATACTTATTTGGTGGTTGTCTGCATGACCAATACCCCCTCGACCATACTGTGGGTGACCATCGGCAGCTCATCCTGTACACGCACGATGAGCAGATCGGCTGCTTTGCCTGTCTCCAGGCTGCCGATCTCCCGGTCCATCCCCACGGACTCCGCCGGATGCAGGGTGGCCAGGCTCACCGCTTCATGCAAGGGCGTGCCCTGACGGTATAGTTTGAAGACGGAGTGCAGGATGGCGGCGGGATAATAGTCCGAGCAAAGAACGTCGACGGCGCCTTCGCGTACCGCTGTCGTCATGTCCAGGTTGCCCGACATAGACCCGCCCCGCAGGATATTGGAGGCGCCCCCGGCGACATGCATACCCATCTTCATGGCATATTGGGCCGTCTCCATATTGATCGGGAATTCGCAGATGCTCACGCCTAATGCCAGCATGGCGTCTACTTTCTCTACGGTGTCGTCGTCATGCGAGGCTACCGGTAACCTGTATTCGCGGGCCACCCGAACCAGCGTATCCAGACGGTCTCCTTCGATCTTCGGTCGTCTCATACGTTCCATCAATTCCTCTTCGAACTCCTCTTCGGTCTTGCCCTTGGCCATCACATGACGCTTGAAACTCTCCTTGCTCCATTGGCCCTGTCCCGGCGTATGGTCCATCACGGAAAGCAGATCGATATATCCCCCACGGATCAGTTCCAGGCATTGCTCATAGGCGTCGACGCCGCTGAGCTCGAAACGCAGATGGATCTTGTTACGGATCAGCGTGGGCCGTTTACTGCACCCATGCACCAGGCTGAAGACCTGCGCCCGGCTGAACTTGCTATGGCTAACCACTTCCGCCACCTCATAACCCAGGTGCAGCGAATGGTAGACGGTGGTGATACCGCAGGTGCACATCTTCCGTTCGAGCTCGCGGAAGGCTACCTCCACGGGGATATCGGCGCCGGGACGCGGTACGATCTCGACATCCATGGCATCCGTATGAATATCGATGATGCCCGGCATGACATAGGCGCCATCGGCATCGATCACCGTGGCGGCGGAAAGGTCCGGCTGCGCGGCCGAAGCGCCGTCCGAAGACCCGGACTGCCCGGCACCTGCTCCCACCTGCCTTATACGACCTTCTTCGACCACAACGAAACCGTTAGGAATGACGTTATAAGGCGTGACGACTTTTGCATTTTTGATGAAGAAGCTATTCATATAACTTGAGTTACGTTGGATATGATCCGCCCGGCCTGCAGATGCAGCCGGCGGTCGGCCAGTCGTTCCAGCGTGTACTCGTCATGCGAGATACACAGGACGGCGGTGCCGTGTCCTTTGAGTTCGCGGATAAGCTCGATGACGGTATCCTTGGTTTTCGCATCCAGCGAAGCCGTCGGCTCGTCGATGAGCAGTAGCCGCGGACGAGCGATGATCGCGCGGGCTACGTTGACCCGCTGCTGTTCGCCGCCGCTAAAGGTCACCGGGTAGGCATCCCAGAGACCGGAGGGTAATCCCAGGGCTTCCAGCAGCGCCTTGGAGCGGGCCCGGGCCAGTTCCTTGTCTTTCTCGGTACGGAACAGCGGCTCGGCCACCACGTCTATCGCGGACACCCGGGGGATGACACTCAGGAATTGAGAACAATAGCGGATCTCGGAACGACGTAAGGCGATGACGGCATGATCATCGGCCGACACCAGATCGACGACGCCGCCCAGCGACTGGTAGAGTATCTCGCCGCCGGTGGCCAGATAGGTACGGTGCAGACATTTCATCAGGCTGCTCTTGCCCGAGCCGCTTTTCCCGGTGAGCCCTACGATCTCCCCTTCGCCGATGGTCATATCGATATGCTGCAAAGCCGTGATATGCTTCTCGTGCAGGATATGCAGATCGAAGGTTTTGCTCAGGTTATTGACTTCTATGATATTCATGGTTATAATAGTGAACTGACCAATAGTTGTGTATAGGCATGCTGCGGGTCCTGCAGGATCTGGTCGGTGAGCCCGGCTTCCACGATGCGGCCGTTCTTCATGACGAGCGTACGGTCCGTCAACATCCGGATCACGGACAGGTCATGGCTCACCACGATCATGGCGATACCCAACTCTTGCTGTAACTCCCGGATCAGGTCCAGCACCTTGGCCTGGACGCTGACATCCAGACCCGTGGTGACCTCATCGAGGAACAGGAGCGGGGGATTGTTGGCGATGGCCTTGGCGATCTGCACCCGTTGCTGCATCCCGCCGCTGAAGGTGCCGGGAGTGTCGTCCATCCGGCGCACGGGGATCTCCGTCTTTTCCAGGAGATAAGAAGCTCTTTCGCGGATGCCGCCGACATGCATCTGTCCCGCCATGATCAGCTTTTCCGCGATATTGCCGCCGGAGGAGAACCCGAAATTCAATCCTTCGCGCGGGTTTTGATAGACCATCCCCATGAGATGGTTCCGGATACGCCGTTTTTGCTGACCGGAAGCCTCGAGAATATTGGCGCGGCCTTCTTCATAGGGGGCGAGCCAGGCGCTGCCGGCCGTTTTTTCCAGATCGAAATATAACAGCTTGACGACAGTGCTCTTGCCCGAACCGCTTTCTCCTACGATGCCCAGCACCTCGCCGGGATAAAGGTCGAAGCTGACGCCGGCGCAGGCGACGATGCTTTCCGTTTCGGGACAGATATTGGAGTTTACTTGCGGCCCGGTGAGCTCCAGGGTCCGCAGGCCCGGCTCGCCATATATTTTCGTCAGGTTCCTCACGCGGAGCAACCATTGGTTTTCTGCACTCATGGTTCGATTAAGTCTATGTAGGGGTTGGTAAATGGATTCACCGGCTCGCCAAGCCGCAGCTTGTCGAGGAAATTGCTATCGTTGACGATGAATTGTTTGGAACCGTCGTCGAAGAAAAGCTCGTCCAGGAAAGCCTTGCGATGGCCCGTTTGGTAACAGACCTGTCCGTTGAAGTCTTCGATATGAAAGCGGACGTCTTCGAACTCCAGCGGCTCGACGGTGGTATGGGGTGGCACGGCATAGAGCCGTTTCTCGCGGCCGGCGCCGAAAAGATACAAGGTCTCGCTCTGGTGCAAATTCGGCACATCCCAGCGGGGGATCGGCGAAGGCGCCATGATATAGCGGC
>Ga0210396_10004573_pt1 | contig 13522 bp, 13 predicted proteins | sample IncBWH17OmetaG_FD_155466 | JGI IMG/M metagenome (GOLD analysis project Ga0210396, IMG submission 155466) | Forest soil microbial communities from Barre Woods Harvard Forest LTER site, Petersham, Massachusetts, United States - Inc-BW-H-17-O ...
CGCAACAGGATCTCCTCGCACGGCCGACGGCCGACATATCCGATGATCCCGCACACGGTGGCTTACTCCTTCCCTGGACTCTGCCGGATCCGAGCACTGCAGGCCCGTCCTACTCCCTGGGGCCCGAATCCAAACTCTAGGCGTTTGACTGGGCCTGAATTAGACGGCCTGGGGGTGGGGCCGGTCAATGGGCCCCCCGACTCATCCTGACGTTCAGTGCATGAACGCAAGCGACGGACGACCAGGGCTCGATCTAGACTCCCAGCGCGATGCCCACACCGATCACAGTGGTCGTGATCGACGATCACGTTCTTTTCCGCACCGGCCTGCGGGAGCTGCTTCAACAGGAGGAGATCCAGGTCGTGGGCGAGGCCTCCAACGCGGAGTCGGGCCTGGAGGCCATCAAGCGCCAGGCCCCCGACGTGGCGATCATGGACCTCAGCCTTCCGCGCATGTCCGGCCACGAGGCGATCAGGCAGATCGCGCAGACGGCGCCTGGAACCCAGGTGCTGGTCCTGACGATCTCCGCAAACGAGGCGGACGTCATCGAGGCGGTGCTGGCGGGAGCCTGCGGCTATCTGCTCAAGGACGCCTCGGTCGGCGACATCGTGGCGGGGGTGCGCGCGGCGGCCGCCGGCGAGTCGATGGTCTCGCCGAGGATGGCGAAGACGTTGTTGCGCCAGTTGCGCCATCACGAGCAGAACGACCGTCGCCCGACGACCGAAAGCCTGTCGGTCCGCGAGAAGGAGGTCCTGCGCCTGGTGGTCGACGGCAAGGACAACACCGCGATCGCGCAAGAGCTGTTCATCAGCCCCTACACGGTCAAGAACCACATATCGAACATCCTGCTGAAGCTCAACGTGGAGAACCGCCTGCAGGCAGCCGTCTGCGCGGTCCGCGATTCTTTGATCTGAGCGCCGGCCGGTCCCAGCGCTCCTTCCCTGGCCCAACGCTCCGCCCGAGCGCACACCCAGGCGAAGCGGTCTAACCCCAGCGCTCCACGCGAACGCGCACGGCGTCGAGGCGCCCGCGCAACTCTGCGCTTGTCTCGGTGACGTCATGCAGCAGCGCTGAGAGCTCGCGAAGTTCTCCGGCCACCCGCGGATCGCCCGATTCGGCAAGGCGGGTGATCTCTCGTTTGAGTCGCATGCGGTCCACGTCGAGCGCCAGCACGTGCGCATAGCCATCGACCAGCAGCTCGAGCGAACCCTCCCTCCCGCGCGTCAGCAGCACGTCCTCCTCGGAGAGGACTCCAATCAGCGACTCCGCTTGGAGGCGGAGGTGATCGGGGCCACGCCGCGGCAGGCTTTGATGGGAGACAGGTAGTGCTTGCACAGGAAATACCGGGTCGAAACCGGATCTATACAGACTGATTTCAAGGGCCCACGCGGTCAATCGACCGCGTGGCCCTTTTCACGTTCAGGCTATGAACGCCGATCGGCCAATCGAACTATTCGGCTGATCCCAGCGGTCCACATGCCGTGGCGTCTAACCGTCGACATACCCCGGAGGCGTCTAACCATCGATATGCCTTGGAGGCGTCTAACCGTGAACATGCCGGTCGGGCGCCCGACCGTCCACATCCCGGGCGGGCGCCTGAACCTCGGACCATGCCGCTCGGTGCTCAGCAGGCGCCCTGAGCTGCGTCGTTCAGGAGAGCTCCAAAGTAGGAGGGCAACTGGTCGTACCAGGTTCCGACGTAGACATAGCCGATGTTCTGTTGCGCCAGCGAGGCGCACACCGACGCAGGCTGAGGCGTTTCCGGACCGTCGGGAGCGTTGTAGACGAGCGCGGCGAAGTCATCGGCCGGGTAGCGTCGCTCCCAGGCAGCCTGGGTCCAGGATGTGTAGGGACCTTCGGTGGGGGTGTTGTAGGACCCCTCGAAGGTGACCACGATGTCGGCGTTGTTGGCGTTGCTGGAGTCGAGCATCCAGTCAGAGCCAGGATTCGCGCCGAAGTTGAACACGACCTCGTCGTTGTTGCCCTCGTGCGTGTGCACATAGGAGGCCAGGGTCCGATAGAAGCTCTGGTTGCTCGTGGTGGTCCCGGGAACGGTGTCTGAGACCCCGTCGAAGAAGATCCCCGCGATCTTGCCCGGGTAGAACGAGTACCAGGCCTTGATCTGGCTCTCGATGCCGGCGATCGAGGCCTGACCGCCCCTGCCGTAGTTGGTCCACACGTAGCCGATGACCGAAGCTCGGTTGTACCGGTAGCAGTTGCCGATCACGCTCGCCCAGGAGGGCACGCTGACACTGCCCGGGCCCTGCCCTTCGGCCACGTCGGCGATGATCCACGACCCGTCGCCGGCGCCGTTGGTCTGGGAGCAGGCCTCGGTCCAGTCGGTCGGATTGCCGTTGTCATAGAGGGGGATCAGCTGGTTTTGCCCGTGGGTGACGCGTGCCGAGGCGCCGGCAGGCAGCAGGGCGACGCCCGTCAGCATCACAGCGCTCAGGGTCATTGCAAGGCGCTTCGCTCTCATTCTCATCGTCTCCCTTTCAAACCTCAGCATTTGACGCGTAGCCACCTCGGATCACAGATGGGATAATTAATCCAATCATCTGAATGGGGCTACCTTCAGTGCATCAGTGTGTGGCCCGACGCGGGAGTCGTCAATAGGGCGTCTGTCGCTGATCGCGTTCAGATTCTGAACGCGGAGCCTGCGTGGCGGCTTCAGATTCTGAAGGCGGGGGCCTGCGTGGCGGCCGGAGCCTCGCCGAGCAATCTTCGCTGCGCTCGCGCCCTCTGACCGTCCGCCCTCTCGAGCAACGGAAGCCGGTCGGCTGTGTCGGTGATCTCGATCAAACGACGCACCTGCCTGGAGGCGTCGACGATTGTCAGCTCGAACCCCGCGCGGCGAGCGCGGCCCATTGCATTCATGAGAATGCTCAGACCGCAACCGTCGATGAAGTCGACCTGGGAGAGGTCGATCTCCACGGGTATGCGCAGACGCGCCGCACCGGCCAGGGCTTCGCGGAACGCACCTGTCGCGGTGAGGTCGAGCTGGCCGTGGACGAGCAGCCGCACGGATTTTGATGTGGTTGTGTCGGTGTCGATATGGACCATCAAACCATCCGAGTCACTGTTGATGGCTCGGATCTCCACCCAGCACGTACGGGCTTACCCGCTCTCGACGATTCACATAGAAAGGGCCAGGATCGCCACAGGACCATCCTTTGACCTGAGCCACCCACCGCGATCCTATGTGCGACCGTATGCCCGGCGCAAGATCGAAAAATGGATGAACCCGCAAAATCCGCGAAGCACGGCCCGTCGCCACCCGCGGTAGGCTAGCGGCCGTGTCAGCGGAGGCGGTGCAGGGCAGCTCGGCGTCGCAGGCAGCGTCGCGGGCAGGCTCCGTGGGCGCGCTGACGCGGCGGGCGCCGCTCGAGTCGATCGGCTGGGTGGCCCTCGTGCTGCTGGCGCCGGCGTCGCTCCTATATCTCGCTTTCAACGCCGGCGGCTACTTTCCAAGCGCCACCGGCTTTGCGACGATCGTGTTCGCACAGGCGCTCGTGCTGCGAACAACGCTGGCCGCACGGCCATTCGAGGGTTTCAGCAGAGCGCTTGCTGTCCCGCTTGCGGCGCTTGTCCTGTATGCCGCCTTCCAGCTGACATCGGCGCTGTGGGCGCACGCCACCGCCCACGTCCTGGACAGCTTCTCACGCACGTTGCTGTACGTACTGGCGCTCGTGCTGTTCGGCTCGGTGCGCTATACGCGCAAGCGCCTCGACTGGCTGCTGCGCGCGCTCGTCGCTGGGCTCGCGGCCGTGTGCCTGATCGGCCTGGTCTCGCGCGTGCTGCCGCACACCTGGCCCACCGCCAGCAGCTTCTTCGCCGACCGCCTCAACTACCCGCTCACCTACTGGAACGCGGAGGGCATGGTCGCGGCGATCGTGCTGATCCTCGGCTTCCATCTGTGCGCCGACCGCGACGAGCACTGGAGCGTGCGGGTCCTCGCGGCAACAGTGCTGCCGGCAGTCGCGGCCACTCTGTTGCTGACGTTCTCGCGGGGCGCGCTGGGCGTCACGGTCATCGGCCTGCTCGCGTATTGCCTGCTGACGCGCTTCAGCACGCTGCCCACGGCGTTGCTCTCGGTGGCGGGCCCCATCGCGATCGCTCTGCACGCTGCTTGGGACGCCACCGCCCTGGCCACCGAGCACCCCACAAGCGTGCTCGCGGTATCCCAGGGCCACCATGTGGCGGTGGTGGTGGCTGCCTGCATGGTGGGCGCCGGGGCGCTGCGCGCCGGGCTGTTGCTCGTCGATCGGCGGATTGCCGGGATGGCGCTCGTGCGCATCCCGCCTCGGGCGACGGTGCGAATCGGGATCGGCGTGGGCGCTGGCGTGGTGGCGCTTGCGCTCCTCCTGGCGGTGGGGGGTGGCTTCATCCACCGTGAGTACGACAAATTCGTGCACGGCACAGGCGAACCGCACGTGGCCCAGACTCGCGACCGGCTCACCGACCCTGCCAACAACGGACGCCTGCCCCTTTGGAAAGCCGCTCTGAACATCTACGACACCCACAAGCTGCACGGCTCTGGGGCGGGCACCTATCAGCAGCACTACCCCCGCTACCGCACGGTGGCGGGATATGTGGTGGACGCTCACTCGCTCTATCTGCAGAGCCTCGCCGAGCTCGGCGTCGTGGGATTCATCCTGATCTTGATCGTGGTGCTCGGCCTGCTGGTGGGTCTGGCAACGCGGATCCGCGGTCCCGACAGGGCTGTCTACGCGGCGCTGTTCGCCGTGTCGCTGGCGTGGGCATTGCATCAGGCATTCGACTGGGACTGGCAGATGCCGGCGGTCACGCTCAGTCTGTTCATGCTCGCGGGCCTCGCGCTTGCGCGCCCGAACGACGGCAAAGTGGGCCTTTCGGGCCTGCCAGGCGGGCGCACGCTCGTCGCACTCGGGTGGCTGGTGCTGGCCGTGTGCCCGCTGCTGGTCAGCACCTCCTATGCCCGCCTTCAAAACAGCGCCGGCGAGCTGAAGCGTGGAGAATGCGTAAGCGCCAAGCAGGAGGCGATCTCATCGCTCTCGCTGTCGGCCAAGCGACCGCAGGCCTACACGGTCATCGGCCTGTGCGATCTCGAGCAGGGCTTTGCCCAATCCGCCGTGCCGGCGATGTCCCAGGCGGCGACCCTTGAACCGGACAGCTGGGAAAATCAGTTCTGGCTCGCCGACGCACAGGCCGCCGCCGGGCTCGACCCGCACGCTGCGATTCGCCGAGCAATCGAGCTCAACCCGGGCGAGGCCGGCCTGCGCAACGCAGCCCGCAAGCTGAGCTCCAGCGACCCACGTGCCTGGGAACGGGCCGCGCCACGACTGGCTCGCGAAGCGCTGACATCGGGCAAGTTCTCGATCACCAATCTCTGAAAGCCCGTCTGTCGCTAGGGGATCGCGCTCGTGACGTGCGGAGCAGCGCTACCGCAGCGGCGTTACGGGATCGCGCTCGTGTGACGCGGGGAGCGGCGCTTGAAATCTTTTTGGCCGACTGTCGGAAAACTCTCTGCCCGTTCGTATAGGCGGTCAGAGGCTTTTTACGCAAACCCACCCGGAAGGCCAAGGAGACCTATATGCAGCGCAAGAACGACGCACGCAAGGATGAACTGGAGGGCGTCGCTCAACGCCTGCGCGACGAGCGTCCCGAGGCCAGCCCGCTCGAGCTGGACCGCATCAAGACGACGGCCATGTCCCGCGCCCGGGCCGGAGCCCGCCGCGGACGTGCAGGCTCTCGTCGCCTGGCCGTCGCCGGCCTGACCGTCGGCCTGCTGGCCGCCGGCACCGGCGGAGTGATCGCAAGCGCCGGCAGCAGCACCACTCACGGCAACGCAGCCACCGCTCAGTACGGCAGCGACTGCGACACCAACAACGGCAACGGCAACAACATCGGCAGCGGGAACGGCAACAAAGACGGAAACGGCAACGGCAACACCGCCTTCGTCTCCTACCTCGGCCACAGCGACAAAGGCAAAGGCAAAGACGGCAGCGGTAGCAACAGCAACAGCAGCAGCCACAACGGCAACGGAAACGGCGTCGGCAACGGCAACGAAAACGGAAACGAAAGCGGCAACGGCAACAACAACTTCAACTGCAACGAAAACAGCTTCAACGAAACGACCATCAACGAAAGCAACACGACAACCAACAACATCACCAACAACTTCAACGCCACGACGATCACAGTGGCCGCTGCCGCAGCGCCTCCGGTCAATGGAGTTCAGGCCTCGACCACCAGCAAGAAGGCGACCAGCAGCCGCCACATCAAGATCCACATCAACGTGCCGCGTAAAGCGAAACTCAGCAAGGTGACGCTGAAGGTCAACGGCAAAGTGGTGTCCGTGCTGAAGGGCAAAAAGGCCTCGGCGAACATCAGCCTCGTCAATCTGCCCTGCTCGAGCGGCGCGACCACCGTCACGATCACCGCAGTCACGAGCAGCGGCAAGAAAATCACCCAGACTCACACCTACCACCTGTGCTAGGCGCACAGACTCAGGCAAGGGCCAGGTGAGCCAACCGCTCACATGAGGTACGAGCGAGGGCTCCGGAGAGATCTCCGGAGCCCTCGTGCTCGAAGCGAGCGCCATCCGCCACCCGGTATCGCTCGCACAGCCCGCCACAGAACGTCCCGTCTCTTTGCCGGCGCCAGTGACCAAGGAAGAGGAAGCCAATGGCCCACGAACTGACACCCAGAACCCCCGCTCGCCTCGCCTCTGGACAACCCGCCAGAATGTCGTTGCGCATGAAGACCGACACCTTCGAGCGACTGTTCGAGGAGCACGCCGATCGGCTCTACTCGTTCCTCGCCTACCACACCGGCAACCGGGCTCTGGCCGAGGATCTGCTGTCAGAGACCTTCGAGCGAGTCCTGCGCTCGCGCCAGCGCTTCGACCCACGGCGAGGCAGCGAGCGGCGCTGGCTCTACACGATCGCTCTGAACCTGCTTCGCGACAACGCCCGGCGCAGGACCCACGAGGAACGGGCGCTTCAGCACGTCGGCGCCGGCACGACCCAAGAGGAATCAGATCCGGCGCTCAGCGCAGTGGAGCGCCGCGACGAGTTGCAGCGGGCGCTCACGCACCTGAATGAGGACGAGCGCGAGGCGCTTGCCCTGCGCTTCGGCGCCGATCTCAAGCTGCGCGATGTGGCGAGCGTCCTCGGCGAGGGCGAGAGCGCCGTCGAGGGCCGCATATACCGGGCCCTGGGCAAGCTGCGGACAGAGCTCGACTGAGCCTCACGGACCGGTCCCACCGGCCACGCAGCAACCTCTGACGGTCAGCACGCCGTTCAGGGGATGTCCCTCCGGCTCGCCTGATCCATAGATCGAGCGGTCGGAGTGGACCGTCACCCGGTAGCGCACCCTTGGCGAGCGGGGATAGCTCACAACGCAAGCCCAGGGATCGCCAAGAGCGGTGTGAACGCTCGAGAAGCACCGTGCCGCCCGCGCGCGGCCCGCATAGCCCGGTCGGGGATCGCTGGTCGTCAGGATCAGCGACTCGAGCTGGGCGGCCCCGACGGGAGCGAGCGCCTGCTGCTGGGAGACGAACTGGGCGTTCTCTTCACGGCTGTGGAGAGCCACGGCCGTCCCGGCGATCCCCGCCACCAGGACCAAGCCCACCAGCAACCCTCCAAACCTCATGAACGGCTCTCCACCATCGGGCCCAGCATAAACGCGGGAGCCCGATTCGGCTGCTCTTGCTCGTCCAAACCGGATCGGAACGCTCAAACAGACGCTCTGAGCGGCCGATAGCGAGAGGGTGAACCGACCAGGCACGATCCTCACGGCGATGGTCCTCGGCATCTCATGCTCCTACGCCGCCACCGGCGCCGCCGCCGATACCGGTCGCCCTGACCCAAACCCCTCAGCCGTCCCCTCTACAGTCGCAGTCCGCTTCGCGGTCATAGCGACAGCCACAGCGAGAACCGCGGGCGCGAGCCACGCGGACCATGCGGGCCGAAACTCACACCGTGGCCGGACTGCCTGCAGGCCCACTGGCCGTCCCCACAAACGGCGGCGCTGCAGCGAGCTAGGACGAGCCCGCCACGACCGGGGCCCGCACAGCAACCGCCACAGTCGCTCGCAATCGACACACCCCTCGGCACCCGGGAGGACGCATCCTCTGCACGTAAGGCGGGCCGACAACGCCAGCGCACAGAGCAAAGAGCCGGTGGTGACTGTCAGCCTTCCCGAAGCGACGAGCGCAGCGGCGAAGCTTGCAAGTGTTCTGGCTGCGCCCTGCCAGAACACAGAACTGACGCCTGAAGCAGACAACCTCGAACAGGTGGATGCGGCGACTCTGTGCCTGGTCAACCAGGAGCGTGCCCGTAACGGCGAGCTGCCGCTGCAGCCCAACGCCCAGCTCGCACAGGCCGCCCAGCTGCACAGCGAGGACATGCTGGGCGAGGACTACTTTGCCCACGTGGCCCCGGATGGCGAAACGCCGCTGGATCGCGTTCAGGCCAGTGGCTATATCCCCAATTCTCAGGTCGGCTACACGATCGGCGAGAACATCGCCTGGGGGACCCTCTCGCTGGCCACCCCGAGCTCGATAGTGGCCGCCTGGATCGCCTCGCCCGAGCACCTGGCCAACATTCTCAACAGCGAATACCGCGACACCGCGATCAGCGCCCTACCGGCCGCTCCGGCTGCGCTGGCAAATGGGCAGACCGGGGCGGTGTACACACAGGAGTTCGGAGTGACGAGCGGCTGAGAATCAGCTTGCAATGCGCCCGGGCCCACCGCCGTATGTGAGAAGTCCCTCCCGAGTTGGACACGAGTCGAAAACAACTCGGACATCTGTTCAGTCTGGACCGTGAAGTATCAAATAAAAGCTGCGCGCGTCCGATCTATAAGACAGATACCAAGGGATTGCCTCAAAGCGAACGAATAGAACACCGATACCCAAAATGATCATTCTGCTGATATCGATAATCTGGCTCGCCACGCTGGTGCTGGTGGTGGCCATGTGCAGGATGGCCGCCCACAGCGACCGCACGGCGCTCAGGCACGCAGCCAATGATCTCCGCCATGAGATGCCGCGCTCCCCGCGACTGCTCTCGATACCCGCCCCCTGGGAACAGGCAAGCAGCCTGACGCTCAGGGACCGGCGAGGGGAGCGCTCTGGCGCCGGCTCAGAGGCCGCGGCGGCAGAGCACGTAGGGAACCGTGCGCAAGAGGATCTTTACGTCAGTCCATAGCGACCAGTTCGCTACGTACAGATAGTCGATCGCAACCATCTCCCGCAGCGACACGCTGGCGGGGCCCAGGATCTGCCAGTGGCCGGTCATGCCCGGGTGCAGCGCCAGGCGCCGACGATGCCAGCCCTCTATCCGCTGGTCCTCGTCCCGAATCAGCGGCCGCGGGCCCACCAGGCTCATCTCACCGCGCAGGACGTTGAACAGTTGCGGCAGCTCGTCCAGTGCGGTCTTGCGCAGGAAGCGACCCACCCGCGTCACACGCGGATCGTCGGCGATCTTGAACAGACCCTCCTGCGCTTCGTTGAGATCCGCCAGCGAGGACTTCAACTGCTCGGCGTTCGGCACCATCGTGCGGAACTTGAACAGACCGAAATGCTTTTCATCGCGCCCCACGCGCAGTTGACGGAAGAACAGCGGTCCCCTGCTGTCGAGCTTGATCGCGATCGAGATCGCGATCATCAACGGCGAGAGCAGCAGTAGGCCCAGCGAGGCCCCCACCAGATCGAATGAGCGCTTGACCAGCGCGGAGGAGCGCGTCAGGTCAAACCGCCGCACTCCCATCAGGGTCACACCATGCAGATCGTCGAACTCGACCGAGGAGCCCACGACCTGCAGCAGTCGCGGCACGACGCTGACGCGGATACCGACCGCTTTCAGCGTCCTGACCAGATCAAGCATCTCGCCGGCTTCGCTGCTGCTCGGGGCGAGGATCGCACGGTGCACGTCAAGCGCCCCGGCGAGATCGCGGATCTCTTTGAGCTTGTCCTGAGAGAAGGCGTCTGCCGACCAGGGAGCGATCTCGTCGAGATCCACATGAGCCACGATCTCAGCCCTGACGCCACCGTGATTGATCATCCTGGAGCGAATCGTCTGTTCGGAGGCGGCGCTTCCGATGAACAGACAGCGCTCGATCGGGGCCACCCGCAGCGCGAGCGCCCGAGCTACACAGCGCCCGATGATCAGCAGAGCAGCGAGCGACAGCCATAGAAACAGAACGTCGGCGCGCGTCAGCCTCCCATAGCCGAGCGGGCTCTCGGCCAGCCACGCCACGAGCGCGCACAGCGTGGCCACCTGAAAGAGCTTTGGCACCTCATCGAGCGTGGTCTTGCGGATCACTGCTTCGTCGCGGTCGTACAGACCGAACAGCTTCGTGCCGAGCACGATCAGCGGCAGACCAGCCAGACAGATTTGGGCAAGATGCAACCGACCGCCAGACAGCTCGATCGCAAGCGCGAACGCACAGATGATCGCAAGCACATCTCCGGCGAGCAGCATGCGCCGAAAGATCGCGTCGCGCAGCAGGCTCGCCGCCGGTCCGCGTGTCTCGAGAATCGGACCAAGCCCACCCAAGCGTCGCGCCAGCCCTCGCTGACTTGGCTGACCGCTGGCAATCGGAATGGGAACTTCAAAGCCCGCTGGACTAGCGCGCTGCTCCTCCACCTGACTGCTGATGGCCTCCAACCTTGTCTCCCTTGACGCGCGTTGAATGAGAGTCAGCACGATGACCGTGTCCATCCGAGTCATCGACGATTCGTGCTGATGCCTTCACCTACATACTGCTTCGTCTTTTGCCTGCCCGTGTCCCGGGTTTCCTCCTTGATCTAACCAGGGGCCAGCACGCTAGCCGTCCCCTGCCTGTATGTCAAGAGATGACGGTAATTCAACAAGACGGATTCACCTCCGGGCGCTAACCGGTGCGGGGGCGGAAGGGCTCCTCGACGCCGACCGTCCCCGGGCCCGAGAGATCGAACGCGCTGTGCAAGGCCCGCACGGCCTGCTCGACCCGATCGCGCGAGATCACACAGGAGATCTTGATCGGAGAGGTGGAGATCATCTCGATGTTGATGGCCTCGCCGGCGAGCACATTGAAGACCTTCGCGGCGACGCCGGGGTGTGAGCGCATGCCGGCGCCGATGATCGAGACCTTGCCCATCTCCTCGTGGGCAGTGAGCCCGGTGAAGACCTGGCCTTGGATCGGCTCCAGCGCCGCCCGCGCCTCGCGCAGGTCTTCGCGGGGGACGGTGAAAGAGATCTCAGCGCTCCCACCGGCTGAGGTGGGCTCGTTCTGGACGATCATGTCAACGTTGACATTGCCCTCGGCCAGCGCCTCGAAGATGCGCGCCGCGGCGCCCGGCGCATCGGGTACCCCGACGAGCGTGAGACGCGCCTCCGTGGTGGAGTGGGTGACGGCTGTGATGAGTGGTTGCTCCACGGTTTCTCCCTCTGAGAGCACAACGGTACCGGGGGCGTCATCGAAAGAGGAGCGACAGTGGATGCGCACGCCCTGATTGCGGGCGTACTCGACCGAGCGCAGTTGCAGCACGCCGGCTCCCGAGGCCGCCATCTCCAGCATCTCCTCGAATGACACGACGCTCAGCTTGCGCGCATCGGGGACGATTCGCGGGTCGGCAGTGAAGACACCAGCGACATCCGTGTAGATCTCACACTCGTGGGCTTGCAGCGCAGCGGCGACCGCGACAGCCGTGGTGTCTGAGCCACCCCGGCCGAGGGTGGTGACGTCATCGGCGGTGGAGACCCCCTGAAAGCCCGCGACGAGCACCACATTGCCCTGTTCCAGCGCCGCCCGCACGCGATCGGCGCGCACGTCGAGGATCCGCGCCTTGGTGTGTGACTCGTCTGTGACGATTCCAGCCTGGGATCCGGTAAGCGAGATCGCACGGTGACCGAGGTCGTGGATCGCCATCGCGCACAGCGCGCAGGAGATGCGCTCGCCGGTGGAGAGCAGCATGTCCATCTCTCGCGGATCTGGTGTCTGGGAGACCTCCTCGGCCATCGATATCAGCTCATCTGTCGTCTTGCCGCGCGCGGAGAGCACCGCCACCACGCTGTAGCCGGCCTCGCGCTTCTCCACGATGCGCTTGGCGGCTCGCCTGATGCGCTCGGCATCGGCAACGGAGGTGCCTCCGAACTTCATGACCACGATCTCAGACACGGTTTGTGAGGATAGACCGAGTGCTTCAGCCGGTGTCGGTGCGCGCCTGCACCGGCGTGCGCGTGGCGAGCCCGCGGCGTCCACCGCGGCTCAGGCGGTAACAGGAGGCGCCAACCCGACGAGCGAAACCGTGTGAGGGACGCTCGACGGCGCCGAAGAAGCCGGCGGCTGCGAGCAGGGATGCCAGGAGAGCCACCGGCACGAACACCGCCACCACGGGATTGCCACCGGCCGCGAATGCAAGCGCGACAACGATCGGCTCGTGCACGAGATAGAGGCTGTAGGAGCGCTTACCGGTCCACTGCAGCGGCCGTGACTCCAGCGGGCGTTGCAGCCATCCCACGACCAGAGCCGCAAAGACGGCCAAGCATGCTCCGGCACAGATCAGCAGCGCCGAGTTGGGCGAGTTGGTGACCCACCAGTCGGCGGTCAGCCCGCTCACGCACGCCCCCACGATCGCGAACTCGATGGCTCGGTTGCGAATCGTGCGCGGACGCAGCAGCTCTTTGACGCGCTCTATGTGCTTCAACGAGAAGGCCATCACCATCCCCAGCAGGAAGGGGGGCAGCTCGAGCAGGTATTCGTTGGAGCCCCGACCGAGCAGCGCCAGCGTGCAGAAGATCACGACCAGCCAGCTGAAGCGCGGTCTCATACGGACCATCGCCCACAGCAGCAGCGGCAGCGCAAGCGAGAACACCACCTCCCAGCGCAATGACCACAGAACCGTCGTGAAAGCCCAGTCACCGGCGCCTGTGAGCAGTGTGGCCTCGCGTGTGAGACCGGCGAGCGTGAGCGCCTGGGAATGGTTGTTCAGCCAGAAGCTCGCGCCATCCAGCATGCGGTGGCGGACGGCGACGTGCACAATCGCGGCGAACCCAAGCGCGCCCCACACCGGCACATAGAGACGGAGCAGGCGGCTTGGGTAGTAGGAGGCGACCGGCTGACGCTTGCCGTGAACGGCGGGGAGCGAGAGCACGAAGCCGCTCAGCACGAAGAACACGACGACGAACTCCTGGCCGGCCCACACGATGTGCAGCGGCGTGTAGGCGAGCAGCCATTCGACGGTTCTGAGCGAGGACGGCGGGGCTGCGCCGTACACGCTCGCAAGACTTGGAGCGGACGCGAGCAGCGCGTGGTGCAGAACGACCACGACCGCCGCCAGACCACGCAGGCCGTCCAGCGCATGGACCCGCCCGACGCGCTGGCCCTCCAGCGATTGGACGCCTCCGATCTGTTGGCCCGCGCGCGAATGGACGCTTCTGACCCGCTGGCCCGCGCGCGAGCCGGCCGCGACCTGCTCGCCGGAGCCCATCAGAGCGAGCGTCGCCCCGCGAGCGCCTTGCCCAGGGTCACCTCGTCTGCGTACTCAAGGTCG
>Ga0210396_10004582_pt1 | contig 13505 bp, 11 predicted proteins | sample IncBWH17OmetaG_FD_155466 | JGI IMG/M metagenome (GOLD analysis project Ga0210396, IMG submission 155466) | Forest soil microbial communities from Barre Woods Harvard Forest LTER site, Petersham, Massachusetts, United States - Inc-BW-H-17-O ...
TAGTGACGCCAGGGCTTCATGCGGCCCGAGTATTCGCCCTCGTACATCACGAGCAGCGTGCGCAGAGCAGCCGCTTCGAAGCATCGGGGAGAGATCTGATTAAGCGCGATTTTTCCGTCGGCATCGGCAAAATACAGCTTTTTCAATTTCTGAAAACTCACCCCGGGATTGCGCCTGGTGTGATCGTCGACATTGCGCTGGATTTCCCCCGTGAAGTCGAAAACAGAAGCACCGCTTTCCACGCCGAGCATCGCTTTGCACCGGCCGACGAAGTCGATCCAGTCGTCACCGTAAAGACGGTCCTCCTCGCGGAACGAGATGTCCAGCGTCAGGTTGTCGCTGGCCGCGTCGTCGCGAAAGTTCCGGCCGATCTCGTATTTTTCGTATCCCAACTCGCCGAGCCATGCGGGCACCTTTCGCGCGCGGTAGCCGACATCGATCGGTCGTTCCGCGTAAGGCAGCATGGCCTTGCCGAGCAGCCGTTCTGGAACATACCCCGTGAGCACGTTGACCTTGATGACGCCGGGAAGCAGCTGCGAGGAATAGACCTTTTCGATCTCGGCCTCCGGAACGCAGGTGAACAACACGTCGATTCCGATTTCCCGCATCGCGGCGATCGAGGCATCGACGTGGCGATATTCGTCCTGGATGAAAATCGCCTTGAGACCCCGAAACAGACGTAGCGCTTCGCGCGTCCGCGGACTGACATAAGAGCTGTGGCACGCGACCAGGGAGTAGTGAATAACGACCGCATCGAAATGATTCAGATCGAGGCGCGGCGGAAGGTTTCCCAGGATTGAAAGCTTGCGGATGCGATGCCGCGAACCTCGCGTCAGCGCATCGATGTGCTCGCGGACCGTCGCCGCGATGTCTTCGCGGTAGTCACAGAGCAAAAGCATCTCAAGAGGCTTCACGGATGTCATGCAGACCGTGTCGCACGAATATAGACATCCAGCCCCGCCCACGAGCCCATCGTCTTCAGCTTGATGGATCGCGGAACTAACCTGAGCGGCCCCTCGTCTCCGATATTCTCAAGCCGTAGCGCCTCGATCGACCAATTCGTCATCATGCTGCGCAATTCGTCACGCGACCAGAATGTCGTCTCGGGCGCTGCATTGCCTTTGGCATCCGCATCATAAGCGGCCCGCTCGGACGCGCTCGACGATGGCTTGCTGTCCAGCGCGCCCCTCGCCCAACGGGCGTGGCGCAGGGTAGACACCGGCCAGCGCAGCCAGCGGCGATAGGACAACGCGTTGTAGACCATGAAAATCAGCGTCCCGCCGGGGACCAGGACGCGTCGCAGCTCGTCGAGGGCAAGCGCAAGATCCCCGGTGTGATGCAGTGAGCCGATCGCAACCGCAACGTCGAACGAGTGATTGGGAAACGGACACTCCAGCACGCTGCCCTGAACGGCCTGTCCGGGCAGGCCCTGCTGCCGAAGGCGGTGGTTGACCATGGTGACCGGACCCGCGGCAATGTCGAGCCCGGTGTAGGTCGCGCCGGCCTTGGCAATCTTCTGCGAGAGAGACCCGTAGCCGAGCCCCACCTCCAGTGCGCGCTTTCCCTCAAGCCCGGCGGCGCTCACGAACGGCAACAGATAAGGATAGAAGTCGAAATACCAATCATCGAATCGCTTGAGAGAAGGTATTGACGAGTCCTTGATGCCCAAAGTACGCGCCAACGTGGACCCGCAGAGCTCATTCCAGAAGCTCGAGTTCAAGCCATCGACCGCCGGAGGCAATGATCCATCCTCGGAATCAAAAACTCTCTGCGTCATTGTTTCAAAGCTCCAGTTAAAGCAACTACCAGGAGATTTTCGACCTTATCCATTTGCGTGTGCGAGCTGGCAGCAATCGCCTCGCGACGATGCCGACCGGCCTCCGGACCTTCCTGCCGAGTCTTCTCACATGCACGCCAGTCCAGCTCATGACCTCAAGGACTGTTGGCGGACGCATCCAAAACAAGTCTTTTTTTTGACCTCCATTGCCACCCACCGGCAATCCCAACTCTTCAATAGCCACGCGGTCAAAATGATGCACCATGGCGCGGAAACTGTTTTCGGAATTGCAGGCAACTTCGCGATATGCCGCGTCGACGATTTCCTGAGCCCGCCTTGGGTCTCGAATGATATTCATCACCTGCTCAATGTTTGAATGATCTTTTTCCAAGGGAACGTAGTGTCGCCAGGGAACAAGGCGGCCCGAATATTCCCCCGGATAGTTGATCATCAAGGATCTGAGAGCCGCAGCCTCAAACACCCGAGGTGATATGACATGGATAATCACTTGACCATCACTATCTTTAAGTATCGCCTGGTGAACAGCTTCAAAAGATATTTCGGGATCGCTGACCACAGCGGCATCGACCCGACTTCTGATTTCTCCCGTAAAATCGCAGACACTCGCTCCGCTTTCTGTTCCTAGAACCGCCTTCGCATTAGCGAGAAAACAAATCCATCTATCGCCGTAAAGTCTGGCATTCTCCTCGCTCGAGATATCGTGGGAGAGCCCGAACCGATCCGCGGCCGCTCGAAACTTCTCCCCGATAGTCCACTTTTCCATCGCAAACGAGCCAAGCCAAAACGGCACCTTTCGGGCTCGATAGGCGACATCTATTCGCCTTTCTTCATACGGCGGAACACGCCTACCTAGCAGGCGCTCGTCGACAAATCCCGTAAGGGTGATCTCCTTTCGAACATCCTTCAGCCATGGGTGATGATACACCTTGTCCACGGCGTCCTTATTCAGGACGGTAAAAATGACGGATATACCCAGATCCCCGATCGCTTCGGCGGTCGCGTCAATCCAGCGATATTCATCCTGAATAAACAGGACCTTTAGCGCCTTGGATGACGCCAGCCGACGCCTTAAGGTCGGTTCAATATGGTACCCTTGAGCGATAACGATCGAGTAGTGAAACACGATCATATCAAAACGACTGACGCTCAAGCGAAGCCGGTTCAACGTCCGCACGTCGACGATTTCGACCGCAAAAACGCTAAGGTTACGGAGCGCATGGACGTGCTGACGCACGGTTCCAATATGCATGGCTTCGAAATCTACGAGCACAATGCATCGTGCTCGCTGGGAACGCCTCTCTCTCATACTCCCGAACCGCGCATCAGCTCAAATCGACGCCGGGGGCAAATTCATCATCAGCCGATCGAAGACCTGTTCGAACTGAGCCGCGCATGCATCTGCCGAGTGCCACTTTAGTGCAAATCGGCGACTCGCATCACCAATATCGCGCCGACGTCTCGCATCCAGGAGCAAATCCCGCAGAACGTTATAGAGCGTGGTCTCGTCAGCACTGACAAGCGGACAAGTCTCGATTGACTTAAGGATCTTCTCTCCAGGCAGTTCCGACTTGTTGATGTGGCATATTGTCGGCCGCCCCAGCATCATTGCTTCGCGCGCGTTGGCCCCATACCGCCCGTGATTGAGCTGATCAATCACAATATCGGACTGCAGCTGGATGAACCTGACATCTGTGCTCCGCACGTCGGTTACAAACTCAAGACGAACGTTCATCCCTTCCGCCTTAAGTCTTTCAATCGCCTCCAAAACCGCTCGGGTTCCCTTGACGTTACGATCTGCGTTCGACCGCAGATCGAAATTCCCCACCGCGTGACAAACAACGAACTCGTTTTCTGAACTGAGGATCCTCTTATCAAGGGGAATTTCCAAATCCGGCCTCCAGAATTCCGGATCAAGAGCTGTCGTCAAAGGCTCACGATAGGCCTTCGGGCCCGACTGAAAATCCAGAGCAGGAAATCCTTCGCAGGCGATCAGGTCGCAAAACATCTCAACCTTGTGCCCCCAAGACAAGTTCATCTTATCGTTGCACACTAAGGGATTATTTTGCCAAACGCATCGGTCGCAACAGCCCCCACTCCATCGACGAAAGGTCGATTGAGCAACGCCATCGAGACATCCGCACACCGAATAGCCGATCTTGAGCCCGTTCTGCTTGAGCCTCATGAAATCCAGAGGAAGACGGGAGAACGGCTCGCCGGAATCATATTCCGATTGAAAAAACGACATATGACCACGGCCATAGAAGTGCACCATTCGAAATCGATTGATGCTCTCTTCGAAAAACGCCTCCATCCCTTTGCGCATCTTCGATTCTGACGCATCATACAGGCAGAGATCGTTTCCGTGATAAAACTGCGCGTTGCTGCCGTTTGGATCCTCCAGACTGACCGACAACGCATCCCAACCACGCTTGCGTAACGCCGCCGCCAAATAGTAAAAATTGTAATAGCTGTTGTTCAGGAATACGACGCTATGCGGATTCGACGCGTGATTCGCAACGTACGGCTTTTCGACTGACTTTTCGTGGGACGCCCACCACTCGAGCTCGCTCACCCTGCTGTAGAGTGCAATCAGCTGAGATCGTCGCATAACAGCGAACGAACGAAACAAAAACGCGTTTCCAAAGCGAAGCGCAACCTGATAGCGAGCAAAGACCCGCTCTAGGAGTCTTCGAACGGAATGTCTCAACACAACACACCAAGAGTTCGAGGCATTCTGCCGCTCAACCGACCTTGTTTTTCAGTCCGCGAACGGTAATGCCATAAAGGTCTTGCTTTTTCCAGATCATCTCCAAGCATGCCCGACCGAACCACCCTTCAACCTCATTCATGGTGTGCCGCGAGCAGTGGCTCGGATGATACCAGTCGTAATTGATGACGGCGTTCTCCTCGAACGAGAGATCTGGATTCCAATAGCACTTGAGAAAAAAATTATAGAGAATTCGTTGCGGCGTATAACGTCCGCGCTCGATGCCAACAGCTGGAAGATCGTCAATATCGATTTCTTGCTCGACTTCCGTCATTCGACGGCCGAATTCGGTAATCTGTCGACAAACAACCATCGCCTCGTCATATGGGAGCGCTGATATCTTTTCGCGAACGACATCGTCCATGAATTCTCGCGCGGGCGCCTTTTGCCGGTAAACGTAGATCGCGATCTCGCCACCAGGAGCGAGGATCCGGACCAGATTTTCGAACGACGCCTGCGCGTCACCGGTGTGATGCAACACCTCCTGACAATAAATAAAATCGAACATGCCCAACCCAGATAGCGAACTCCTCAAGTTCGCGTTCTCGAAAGAGACGTTCCGAAAAGCCTTCGTATTGTCTCGGGCCGGCGCGAGATCCGCCTGGTCAACGCCAATAATTCTGGCGTGGGGCGCGATGGAAGCAAGAAGACCCGTCACGCGGCCATTTCCGCATCCAGCATCCAATACACGCTGTCGAGATTCCAGGCTCTTTTTCAGACCATCAGCCTTGTCCCAGCCATTACGCTCAAGAATCCACTTCTGAAACACGGAATTCGGGTCAAGCGTATGATTGACCGCGATGTCCGGGTTCTTGCTCCACTTGTCTCCGAAAGATCTCGAAGTCTGGGCCGCATCATCAGCCCGAGAAACATTGTCTATTGCCGGCCTATCCCGCATGATTGGTTTCCCCGTCCGGATCCAGATTTGCGCCAGCCAATGTTCGCTCCCGCGATTGCCAATGCTCAATTACGGCCTTTTGGTTGAGCCGCAGAACATTCCGCCACTTGCCCAACGTGGACTGCGGCCCATGCGTCCACCAGATCGGATGGGTCAACAATTGCAGCCGCGGGTAGATCCTTCGTGAAAAAATATCGACAGGATGTTCATGCCGCCAGATCATGTTGGTATCCGAGACGTAGAAATATGACTCCAATTGCGAAGCATTGTAGGTGTTGACAAGTCCCGGCACGGCTATCTGAGCATCCAGGATAGCCCGCGTAGGCTGATGAAATGAAACCGCCTCGACATGGGTGCCGAACTCTCGTTCCAGCCAGCCGGTCTCTCGCAACACTTCGTCAACGACGTAGTCCACGCTTCTCCCTTCACAACGCTCGCCCATGAAGTGCAGGCCAATTCGGTGACCGTCACGCAGAATCCGCTCAACGACGGCAACAGCCTCCACGGAGAACAGATTGTAGGCTGTCGACCGCATCATCAAAAAATAGGTTGCGCGAACGCCAAGGGACCATTCGACATCTAACATCGGGCCACACCCCAGCAACTCCGAATCCACATCGTGGCGAAGAAGACAGGTGCACGGAGATTCTTCTTTACCGATCTCTCCAAACGACAGGAACTGGTAGCCCGCACGCAAAGCCGACTGCAGTATCTCATTATAGGATTCGAGCTCGAAACCGGAGTTACTCACGCTGCGCCTCAGGCTTTTCGATAAGCTTCAAGGTTGCCTCAATTCCGATGTAGCAGAGCGCGTCGACGATGCTCAGACCGGGTACAAACTCCAGCCCACGTCGCTGAGGATAAGGCTGCGGCTGAAATCCGAGCTTCCTTACTTCGATGCCGGCTTCTTCAAATTGATCGACCACCTGATAGTCGTCAGCGCCGTCACCGGACAGATAAGTTGTGCCGCTCTCCGAGAGTGTTAGATTGACCAGTCGTTCGGTCGCTGCACCGCTCACGGGCCGTTCCGAGGAACAGATCAGCTTCGTTTTGAGATTCAGCATCGCGCAAATATCCCGTATGAGCCTGACATTGGTCTCGCAAACGGAACCCTGATGCTCCGAAAGACTGCGGATGATCCGAGGAAGGCTGGCGTCAGCATAGGGTGCTTTTCTGTAGGAACTCTCCAGCGTGCTCAGCATCTTCGGCAGCCACCGCAACGTGTCGTCTGTGCGCAGATCGACAATCAACTGGAGACCGATACCGGACCGACGAACCGGCAGGCTCAGCCAATGCGGTCCGTTGTTTGTCCCGATCCGCACTCGCGACGTCCAATTGTGTTTGTTGGCTCCCTGCGTGAACTGCACATCATCCAACAGGAAGAACACATCCGATCGGGCCACCTTGGCGAAAAATCCGAGCCACGGAAGGAAGTTCGGCTGATGACATCCGACAACTACACTCATCTGGGCATTTCTTCGCAATACGCATGCTGAGGTTAAACCATGTCTCCGACAAATCTTTGAGCCTTTCGGACTCCCAGATATCCGATCGCGAGGAGAGCCGCCGATGTAGTGCAGGAAATAATCCAGGCTTGCGTGTGGAATTGTTGATTCGGCAGAATCATATCGCGGAACATGGCCACATAGCTCGTCAGTGGATTGAGATACATTAAAACGCGGAGAACTGCTGGAGCGGCTTCAGGCGGGTACATGATGGGCGTCACATACACCAGCATCGAGAACAACAGGCTGACGATCTCCTGAAGGTCGCGCAGCGCATAGTTCAAGATTGAAAGTGCCCAGCTGAGGCCCAACGCGAGCGCAAATAGCACAACAAGTGCGAGCGGTAACAAGATGATCGTCCAGCCGGGCGCCGTCCCGGCGATGACAAGTATCGCCGCCATGAAAACACACTGCACCAGAAATTCGAGAAGCAGCGCGCCGACCGCCGATAAACTCAGAAACGGAAGCGGAAAGACGGCCGTTTTCAGCATGTCCATATTCCCCACCAACAGATCGCAGCTCTCGGCGGCGGCCTTCTGTATGATCCTGAAGGGCAGCAACCCGCTGAACATGAATACGACATAGGCCGCCAGTCCCATCGACTGAATCTGAGGGATATTCGCGATGAAATAAAACACCGCCACATTGGTGATCAACGGCACCAAGGGTGAAAGAAGCACCCAGAATATACGCGAACTGGTCCCGATGTACCGGTCAACCGCGCGTCGCCGCGTCAATTCCAACAGAAAATCAGTTCGCAACGGGCGAACTCCACGACGTTACCGAGGCCGAAGCCGGCTGATAGTAGACCATGCCTCGGTTGGGATTTCCAAGTCGCCGAACGCCGAACTCAAGGACCCGTGTCTTGAAGAAATACTGCTGGCTACTCGTCAATCCGCTATGTTCAGCCGGATCGAAGATATGCAAGTCGATACTGTAGTCGCCAGGCGCAAGCAGAAGATGACCGAGTTCAAATTTGATGGTCGAAAGCCCCGGCGCGAGATCGAAGATCTGGTGAACGAATTCATGCTGGCCGTTCAATGTTCCGCCGGCCAACCCCGCAACTATGGTGGCAACCAACCCATCTTCACGATGAACAATCACCCGCAGTCCAACCTTTCTCGGCGTGCTTCCTGTATCGAGCTCAAACCAGAGAGATCCCGCTTCAGCGGTATTCACAACACGAGCGCTGTTCCCAACGGAGTTCCGCAAATCAACCCGCCTGAGCTGCACTTCGCCCGTGCCCACAAACCCATCGTTTCCTCGTCCTTCGGGTGACGGGGCCACGGCCTCAGTCCGGAGCATCACTTCATAGTAACGATCGGTGACCCGAGACGTCTCTCCATCGTCGACAATTTTCCCCCCGTCAACGAGAATGCACCGGCTCGTAAGTCGCTTGATGCTCCATATATTGTGCGAGACGAACAATGCGGTCGTTCCTGACTGAGTTATTTCCCGAATTCGGTTGATACATTTCTGCACGAAACGAACGTCACCAGTTGCGAGAGCCTCATCCACGATCAGAATTTCCGGTTCCTGACACGCGGCGACCGCAAACGACAATCTCGCGCGCATTCCCGTCGAGTAGGCAGTCATGGGGCTCTCGACGTATTGTCCCAGCTCCGAAAAATCGATGATCCAGTCACGCTTCCGCCGAATCTCTTCCCGCGACATGCCGAGCATCATGCCTGCGAGGCTGATGTTCTCAAGACCTGTCAGGCGCGGATGAAAACCCAACCCCAGCGCAAGAACCGCGATCACACGGCCGTTGACCTTGACCTCGCCTCGCGTTGGAAAGGAAATGCCGGCTATGATCTTCAGCAAGGTTGATTTGCCGGCACCATTCGGCCCAATCACGCCTACGACCTCGCCCTTCTCCAGGCGCAAATTGATGTCGTCGAGCGCAATTTTTTCACGATAATAAGTGTTCCAGAAAAGCAGATTTTGCTTGATCCGGGAGGTCACCAAATCGGGATAGAGCCGAAAAACCTTACGAAGGCCGGCAATTTCAATTGCTGGAGGAGACATTAATAATCAACCGAACCCTAATGCAGACCGAGATCAAATATTGGAGCGGGCTCTCCAAGCCGTGAACCTAGCGGCCAATCAAAAATCGCCAACCGTCGACTCATGACCTACGGAGATCCCAGCGGAAAACTCCGCTCGATATAGGCAAGCATCGCATCGATACAGGCATCGATCGATTGAGATCCGGTGTCGATCATCAACTCGGGATTTTCCGGAACTTCATAGGGCGCGCTGACACCCGTGAATCCAAGAATCTCGCCCGAACGCGCTTTGCGGTAAAGCCCTTTTGGATCGCGACGCTCGCACGTCGCCAAGTCAGCACAAACGTAAACCTCGTGAAACTCTCCTTTAGCTGCTTTTCTCGCGCGGTCGCGGTCGGCACGATACGGAGAGATAAACGCGCTCAACACGATCGAACCAGCTTCGGCGAACAGTGCCGCAACTTCGCCTACACGTCTGATGTTCTCAGCCCGATGTTCGGGAGAAAATCCAAGGTCGACATTAAGTCCAAAGCGAAGATTGTCACCATCCAGGGTATAGATTTGGTATCCCTTTGCGAACAATCGGCGCTCCAGCTCAATCGCCAAGGTTGATTTTCCCGCGCCGGAGAGGCCCGTCAACCAGATAACACCCGCTTTGTGCCGGTTGCGTTGCTCACGATCAGCCTGGCTGACGCGATGCTCGACTCGTTGAATATTTCCGGCCCGAGCGCCGAGGATGCTACGCTGGTCTGCGTAGCCCTCCATCGAGACGATCCCACCGCCGACGATATCGTAGTCGTCCACCAGCACAAACCGGCCGGCGCGCGGTCCGCGACTGTGATCGTCGAGCGCAACGATTGTGTCGGCCCTCAGCGTGATCTCCGCGATCGTATTGAACTCGACACGGGTTGATTTGCTTGTCGACAGATCATCCGTGTCGATCACACTCTCGATCGATTGAACCACCACCCGGTTGGCGGCCGTCAGCATCTTCATTTTCAATGTCCGGCCGACCTCGAGAGGTTTCCGCCCAAGCCAAAAGATACGCGCCTTAAATACATCGGTCTCGATCGGCGGCGCGTCCAGATGGCTCGCGACGGCTCCTCGTTCCACGAAAATGTGTTCGTCCAGCGTAATGCCGATCGATTGTCCCGCGCTTGCTTCCTTCTGCGGCTCGGCGGCATTCCAGATCTCGATGCTTTCGATGCGCGCGACGCGGTTCTGCGGAGAGAACATTAGCCTGTCACCCAGCCGGAGCGAACCGCTCTCGATGCGCCCGACGAGAGCCCGGCGCTCATCGAACTTATAGACATCCTGGATCGGGAAGCGCAGCGACTGCTCGGTCGCCGCCGACGCCGCATGAAAGGTCGACAGCATCTCGATGACGGTAGGGCCGCGATACCAGGTCATCCACTCTGATCGAGCTACGATGTTGTCGCCATCGCGCGCCACGATCGGCACTATGGTGGGAGACGGCATACGCAACGACGAGAAATAGTCACGGACCTCTTCCTCGATTTCAGAAAAGCGCTCCCGGCTGTAGTCGACTGCGTCCATCTTGTTGACTGCCACCAGCAACTGCCGGATGCCCAGCAAATGCAACAGATAGCCGTGGCGACGCGACTGCTCCTGAACGCCTTCCTTGGCATCGATGACCAGAAGCGCAGCATCAGCCTGCGCTGCACCGGTGATCATGTTCTTCAGGAATTCCTTGTGCCCCGGCGCATCGATGATCACGGTCTCTCGCCCCGGAGTGCGAAGCCAGATCTGGGTCGTGTCGATCGTGATGCCCTGATCGCGCTCCGCCTGCAACGCGTCCATCAGAAAGGACCATTCGAAAGGCATCCCGCGGCGTTCGCACATCGCGCGGATGGAGGCAGCCTTGCCCGGCGGCAACGAATCGGTGTCATTCAGCAGCCGGCCGACGAGCGTCGACTTACCGTGATCGACATGACCAACAATGACGAGTTTCAGGACTTCGACAGACAAATCCGACATCACCAACTCGCGTTACATGTAGCCGGAAGCACGGAGACGCTCAAAAGCGTCCTCGGCCTCATGATCCATCACACGACCGGCACGCTCCTCTGTTTTCGTGATCTCAAGCTCGTGAATGATTTCATCCACCGTGGCCGCACGACTTTCGATCGGAAGCGTGATGCCCTTCTCGCCCAGCGAGCGAAATCGCTTTCCGTTCTTTGAGAAATACAGCGGCACGACTGGAATGCCTTCCTGGCGGATGTACCGCCAAATGTCTATCTCGGTCCAATGCAGCAGGGGATGAATTCTGAGGTGAACGCCGGGCGGGTATTCGGTCTTGAACTGATCCCAAAATTCCGGCGGTTGATCGCGGAAGTTCCACTGCCCTGCAGATCCTCTAGGGCTGAAAACCCGCTCTTTCGCGCGTGTCGCCTGCTCATCCCGGCGAATGCCGGCAATGATTCCGTTGAAATTGTACTTCGTGAGAGCTGCCTTTAGTCCTTCAGTCTTGCGTGCAGCGAACCGCGAAGCAGGAGGCAGGGACTGATCAGACTGCTCGATGGAAGGGCAAATATCGGCGATCAGCTTAAGATTCCACTCTTTCACGTAGCGTTCACGAAATTCATAAGTTTCCGGAAATTCTTCGCCAGTATCGAGATGCATGACCGGAAACGGAATCTGTCCGAGGAAGGCCTTTCGCGCCAGCCAGATCATGACGTTCGAGTCTTTACCGATCGACCAGAGCATCGCGATGTTGTCGATACAACTGAACGCCTCGCGAAATATGTAGATGCTTTGGCTTTCGAGCCTCTCCAGCGGTGTCATTTACAATTTTCCAGTTTTGCTGGTTTTCTATCGCGCACCAGATTGCGCATCATCGGCCTTGCAAGTCGCGTCTATACCGTCCGCGAAACGAACCATGGGCGGTCCGAGGACGTCCGTCATCTGCCTGATATCACCGACAACATGACCAGGAGATGCTGACTCCTCGAGTGCAAAGACTGGAGCTCGACCAACGCACCGTCCGATAATCTCCCCAATATCGCGGAGACTGACCACATCCGGGCCCGCGACGTTCAGAAGATGACTTCCCGAAACCGTTGCAGCTCGTTCGATCGCCGCGACGCAATCGTCAACATGGACGGGGTTAATTTTGATACCGTCCCGCCCCTGGAGCTGGATCGGAGATCCGGCTTTCACCACGTCGATGAGACGTGAAACAAGCATAGTGCTGTCCTGTCCTACGCCGTACACGAAGAATGGCCGCAAGATAACCTGTGAAAGGATCGGCCGCAGTGCATCGAGGAGCAGTTCGCTGCTGTATTTTGCAGCGAAATACAGCCCGAGCCGACCACCTCCCACGTAGGGAGCCGCTTCTGTCAGTGGCTGATCGGATGTCCCGCAAAGGCCCCCAGTCGACGTAAAGATGAATTTCTTCGCGCCTGCCTTTTGTGCCCAGAGTGCAAGTTCAAACGTGCTACGGACATTCACCCCCAAAACATCGCTCGCTCCGCTCGGAAAGTCCCGAAATTTGCGTGATTGCGCCAGGTGCACCACGACATCAATTTCGGATGGCATGCCCGCCGGCAGATCAGGGCGATTCAAATCATGCTCGATCCACGCTGCGTTGTACGGAAACCCCCGTGGACGAGCGCTGCGCCCGAGACCCGTTACTGTATGCCGCGTCGCCATAGAACTGGCGAGATGTCGGCCCATGAAGCCGCCAGCGCCAACGATGAGGACATTTGACATCAATCTATCTGCCGACGGTCATTGAGAACGAAAGAACGTTGCCGGACGATGTTCGACCTCGCCTGCACGGGGGGCGGCGATAGAATCGATCGATAGATCGCCAGCAGATGCTCCGAGGTTGCTTCGATCGATGCGAAACGCTCGATCCAGCTCCGGCTTGGTGCACGCAGTGAACCAAGCAAATCGGGATTAGCCGAAAACATTTGAAGCTTTGCGGCGATCTCAGATACCGATGAGCATCGAATGATGGGCGGCAACTCGTCATGCAGTTCGCCGGGAGACAGAAAGAACGTATCCTCCGCTTCCGGCTCCGTCCGCAGATGCATCATGACCGGCGTACCGCAAGCCATCGACTCGAGCGGCACAGACCCAATTGCGCCAGTCCAAAAGCTTTCTACCGTGAAATCGGCGGCTCGGTACCAGTCCACTAGTTGGTGCCGCGGCTGCGGCTTGATCCAGTGAACTCTGCTGGCGATTCCCTCTTCGGCAAGAATATCGCGAGCGACACGCTCGTCCGGAAGACCGTTTTCGACGATCACAAGCGTAAACGCCCCACCACCACGAGCGTACTCGCCGAGCGCGCGATAGAGCCGATCGTTGGCTTTGTAGCCCAGCGCGTTTTTTGCGGCGAACGATTGGCGTGTCGGATGGAAAATTAACGGCCGCTGCACGTCGTGGCCTGGCAGCAATTCGGCGCGAAGCCGCGCACGTTCGGGCTCGCTCACGGGACTAAAACGTTGTGCGTCAATTGCCAAATGAAACCGTCGAAACTTGTCCTGCGCTCCAAGTTGATGAA
>Ga0210396_10004583_pt1 | contig 13505 bp, 21 predicted proteins | sample IncBWH17OmetaG_FD_155466 | JGI IMG/M metagenome (GOLD analysis project Ga0210396, IMG submission 155466) | Forest soil microbial communities from Barre Woods Harvard Forest LTER site, Petersham, Massachusetts, United States - Inc-BW-H-17-O ...
GGGCCACTTCGTCACTTCTGGGGAGCATGAGACGGCGATGGCTCGAAAGAGCGCCTCGAAACCCCGGAAGTCCACACCAGACCAGGCTGGACGATGTCCTTGCGAAGATGGTCGAGGCGGGAGTGCTAGTGCGGCGTGGTGCCGCCGTCGTGCCGGGACCGAACTACGGGAAATATGTGGATGCGGGGGCGGTCGCAGCCCCAGGGATGTCCAGGTCGGTGGCTGCGATGAATTGAGCGGGTTGAGTCGAAGGGCGTGTTCTCGGCGGCGGTGCTAAAATCTCCAGCAATGCGGGGTAGATCGAAGCTCATCGAAGTGAATCGTGCGCCGGTCCTCACGCTCTGGGCGGCAGTCGTCGCCGAGCATTTGGGCCACGACGAGGACACCGCCCTGACGCTGGGAAGAGCAGTGGCCGGGTTGAACGCTCAGACGAAGGGGCGAAAGCTCGGCATTTTCAAGCCGACCGAGAAGCCGAAGGCAGCGGCCAGGAACCGGGTTGAACTCTGTGGCCGTGCTGTCCCCATTTTGGAGACAGATCACGGCATCCGTGCGCTCGCAGGCGACAGGATCATCAATCCCGAGAGCGTGAGGGGCTACCTGGAAAGATCGTTCGGCGATGATCTCGAAGCGGCGAGGTCGGCGATGGAAGCCCTTGCGGGGAAGTTCGAGCCGGAGGAACTGAAACATGCGTGCTATGGGCTGTACGAGCAGTTCCGCCCCAGCATCCCGAGCGGAAAGAGGGGGTGGGGGACGAAAGGTAAGTTGGACTTGGGGTTGATTCGGGGGTTGGGAAAATAACTCTTGTTCCAGAGGACACGATTGTTGATGATTGCGGCCATCGCAACAGGTGTAGAAGGAGAACCCAAGTGCAGGACAAATACGTCGGCGACATCGGGGATTATGGGAAGTTTGGATTGCTGCGCCATCTGTTTCCTTCACCCCGTTGGCGGCTTGGGATAATCTGGTATTTGGTGCCGAACGAGGCAGAAAAGAAGGACGGAAGGCACATCGACTACCTGGAAAACCCCAAGGTCTGGAAACAGTATGATCCTGTAGTTTTTGATGAACTGAAACGGGTGGTTGATTCCAATAGAAGATGGGTGTCGGACATTGATATGAAACGACTGTTCGGCACTAAGCCCGTTTGTTATGTGACCCGTCTGAAATTTGGTCCTGCTGATAGCGAAGAAGGAAGACTGCAACGCCGCCAGGATCGGAAGCAGTGGATAGCGGGAGCGGTTGAGGCGGTCAAGGATTGCAACGCTATATTTCTTGACCCCGATAATGGCGTCGAGGCACCTTCTGTTGACAGACATGCCAAGGAGGGACCGAAGTTTGCCTACGTCGATGAGATCGCAACATTGGCATCGCAAGAGCGAGTTTGCGTGGTGTATCATCATCTCGGCAAAGACCGGCCACACCAAGACACGATGCGGCGAGTTGCGTTGCAGTTGCGGGATGGGATGGAGCGGAACGGTTTCCTAACCGTCCTACGATTTGGCTGCATTAGCTGTCGGGCGTACTTCATTCTTGCTACGCAACAAACTAAGGATGAAATCGCCAAGCGAATCAAGGAGTTCTTGCAAACCAGTTGGAATCGCTGCTTCGAGATGGTGGAGGTTTAGCATCTGCCGAGCATAAAGCCGAACTGGGCGCACAAGGCGGCTCGGCCATGATCCCCGACCACGAAACAAACACCGTCTACGTTTCTGACCTGCTCGAAGAGCAGCACCCCCGCATCGTCAAGGCGTTGAAGAAACTCCTGGGCGATCGACTCAAGACGATCCACGGCACCAAAGATATCTGGTGTCGTGATTACATGCCGATCCAGTTGGCGCAGGACCGCTTCGTGCAGTTCAAGTACGCCCCGGACTATTTGAAGGGCTATCCGCACCTTCGAACCGACGATGCGGCCAGACTGCTCGAATTGACGCATAACTGCCGACGTTCCGGTATCGTGATCGACGGCGGGAATCTCGTCCGCTGGAACGATCTCGCCATCCTCACCGAGAAGGAGTTTAGTGAGAATCCAAATTACGAGCCGGATCGTCTCGTATGGCAACTACTGAGGAAGGAACTCGAAGCACGACGGCTGATCTGGGTGCCGCAGGAGCCGGAGGACAAGATCGGTCACGCAGACGGCATGGTGCGATTCGTGAATGAAAAGACGTTGCTCGTGAATGACTATGCGGGCGTAGACGAGCAATTCGGAGAACAACCGTACGACGCATTAGAAGGTTTTGAGTTGATCCCGTTCCCCTACAGCCCCACTCACGAACCCGGCAGCGATCCCGAGATGGACTCTGCCCTCGGCGTGCACATGAATTTCCTCCAGGTCGGGAACTTGATCGTCTGCCCGATCTTCAAGCAGCCCGAGGACGATCAGGCCCTCCGGACGCTTGAAGAGGTCTTTCCGAAGGCTCGGATCGAGCCTTTGGAGTGCCGAAAGCTTGCGATGGAAGGCGGCGTCCTGAACTGCATCACCTGGAACATCAAAAGTTGAGCGGCGTATTCAGGGCAGGTGGAGTTCCTCGTCCGAGATCGAGACTCGATTGAACACGGCGTTCTGGTGCGGTCGAGCTACATCGTGATCTCGATTCGTGATCCTGACAAGCGCAAGGCCCGCATCCCCACGCAATCTGGCCTGCGAGACGTGCTGTACTTGGCCTTCCACGACGCCGAACCTGTCGGCAACATGACTCTCCCGGACGACATCATCCTGATGAGCACCGACCAGGCGAAGCAAATCTGGCAGTTTGTGCGACAATGGGAGGCGAAGGTCGGAGCCGTCGTCGTCCACTGCGAACAGGGCATGAGCAGAAGCCCGGCGGTGGCAGCGGCTTTGTGCAAGTCTTACGGCGGCGACGAAGCGTGCTTCTTCCGGGAGTATCTGCCCAACCGGTACGTGTATCGACTGATGTTGAGTTCTCGGGGCGAAGTCGAAGAGACGAGGACATGAAAGCCTGCATCCATCGAGGGACCAAGGAGATCGGCGGCACCTGCGTCGAAATCGAGTCGCAGGGAAAACGGATTGTCCTGGACGTTGGCCTGCCCCTCGACGTTGCTGATCCAGAAACTTTTCCGCTGCACCCGGTCAAGGGTTTTGAAAAGCCCGACCCCGATTTGCTCGCCGTCGTGATCTCGCACCCACACCAGGATCACTACGGCCTCGCCCACCGGCTTCCGAAGGAAACGCTGTTTCTGATCGGCGAAGCAGCGGAAAGCATTCTGGCCGCTGCCGACGTTTTCTCTCGCACCGGGCTTCATCTCGAAAACGTCCTGCATCTTGAAGATCGCAAGCCCATCACCCTCGGCCCCTTCACAATCACGCCGTACCTGGTGGATCACTCCGCCTACGACGCCTACGCCGTCCTGGTCGAGGCCGATGGTGTAGCCCTTTTCTACTCCGGCGATTTGCGTGCGCATGGTCGCAAGGGGTCACTGTTCCAGAAGCTGCTGCGAGGCCCGCCCCAGCATGTTGATGTCCTTCTGATGGAAGGGACGACCATCGGGCGGCTCGATGCAGAGCAAGGTTTCCCGACCGAGGATGAACTTGAAGACCGATTCGTGGAGTTGTTCAAGCAGACGCCGGGGATGCCGCTGGTCTGGTGTTCTGGTCAAAACATCGACCGGATCGTGACGATTTTCCGAGCCTGCAAGAGGGCCGGTCGCCAGTTCATCATCGACATGTACACGGCGCACATCCTGCGGGCGACCGGCAATGAACGGCTCCCGCAGGCGGGCTGGGACGACATCAAGGTGTTTTTGCCGAAGAGCCAGAAGTGGCAGATCATCCAGAAAGAACATTTCGAGCTTGCGGACTCGTACAAGGCTTCCCGCACCTACCCCAACACATTGCGAGATGAGGCGTCACGCTCGGTCATGCTGTTCAGACCCAGCATGATGCGGGATGTCGAGGAAATTGGCCTCGACGGCGCACGTCTGATCTGCTCGCTTTGGGCGGGGTATTTGAGGAAAGAGAAGGAAAAGCCGCTGCTCGACTGGCTGCAACGACATCGAATCCCACTGGTCGAATGCCACACTTCGGGTCATGCGGCGGTGAAGGATTTGGTAAAACTGCGGCAGGCGTTTTCTCATGCGCCGGTGGTCCCGATCCATTCAAGTCAGCCAGATCGGTTCGAGGAACTATTCGGGAACGTACAGCGGCGGGATGACGGGGAGTGGTGGGAGGTAAATGGTTGAGCTTGGACAGGAGTTGACGATGATCGTACGTTCGATTTCGGATGCGAAGCTGACCGCATTTCTCACCGATTTCGCCTTTCTATTTGAGCGAGTGCGCCTTGAGTGTGGCGAGTATGATCTCCGCCTGCGCAACGATTATTTCAACCTCTACTACAAGGGGAACAGCCTAGCCAGGGTGAGGATGACGCATCCGCCGTACCGCATCGAAATACACAAGCAGTTTGCAGAAGGTGTCTTTGACCCCTTACGCTTTGGACAGCCAACCGTTCACGGCAAATATCTGTGGTTCTCCGTGCGAACCCCATTGCTCCCATCCTTCTTAAGCAAATCCAACATCAAAAAGGTTGCCTCAAGGATCACAGCACTACACTACAGCGAGGAGATCACATTCGAGCAGATGCTAATCACGGATAATCTGAATCGCTCAGATTTTGTCATCATCGACCGACAGGTTGAGGGTGGTGGGCTTCAGGGAAGGATGGACCTGCTGGCACTTCGACACGTTCCGGTGACGGCTAACCAGTACCGCTTCGTTGTCGTGGAAGTGAAGCTCGGCAACAACCCCGAGTTGTGCGGCGATGTCGGGAAACAGCTAGACCACTATGTGAGCTTCATGAACGAACACCACGAGGACTTCAAGCAATGCTACGAACGAACATTTGCCCAGATGCGGCAGGCGGGGCTGCTTCCGTTGCCAAATGTCCCTGCAATCGAGATCGTGCCGCCAGTCACTGGTTACGTCGTTGTCGGAGGTTATTCCGGCATCGCAGAGCAGGCACTTCAGAGGTTGCAGCAGGTCTGGCTGAACGTCGAAGTCACAAAGTTGTTCCACAGGTTAGACAGATAGGTGGGGGCGGCGACGACATCATACCGATATCGGTCGTTACTGGGCTTCAAGTTTGCGAATGGCTGGCTGGCGGATAACCTGGGGCACGTCGGAGCCGGGGTATGCCGCAATCCATTCCGAAGGGCCTGACCGGGAGCATGTCCTCAAGGCATTGGCGGAACTCGATTCTGGTCTTGCCCGCCCGTTCGGCGAGCCAACTGGCTACGAGCTTGTTCATGAGGGGAAGAGCTATGCCCCGAAGGCCGTCATCGGCATCGCAGCAAAGAACTTGGCTGGAAGGATTCTGCACCCAGGCGAATTCAGCAACGGCGTGGCTCCCGGCCAGGCCGTCTTTGTCCTGCGGCAACTGGGATTCAACGTAGTGCGCATGGGCGACGACTGAACTATTGCAAACGGTTTCAGCCCGAGGCATGAAAATTTCTTGGCGGAAAAAATTCGCCGATCCCCATGGGTCTTGAAGTTCTACGGCGTGAAGTGATATTTCTTCAAAGCCTCGTCCGCTTGTTGTCTCATTTCAGGTCTGGCGGGCTTGCCACTTGTGGCTTCGTTGTAACCGGCGCAATACCCTATCGCCATCCCATCCTTTGCGGCGTCTACGGCCACGTTTCGAGCGGAGTTCATTGCAACGAAGAAAAGCACTATGATGACAACAACGGCAAGACCCAATGCAATTTGCAGGGTCGCTATCTTCTGTCGCAGGGCGGATTCAACGTCGGTCATGAAGGATTTTCGCTAATGCTCTTTCACCTTGTCCGCTACGCTTCTGATCGCACGCACCGTCTGTTCATTGATGTCGAGCAATAATTGAAGGATTTTGAAAAGCTCGGCGTCGTTGTTCGGTGCGTTCGTCTTGTAATCCCTCATCGCCTCGGCGGTGGTCTTTATTTGTTGACCCGCAATTTGAAGTTCGATGATCTGCATATGCCCCCTTCTTTTAGAAAACGTACCGCCATGGTCGGCAGTGGTCAAGATTTCGCTCCTTGCCTCACATTTCTTTGAGCCGACGATTCAACTTCTGCCGGGCGAGGGTTCAGCCCGATAAGCCTAGGAGTTCGACCAAGGCTGAAAAGCGTTTCTCATTCAGCTTGCGGCGGATCAATCGATCATCCTGGTTCTTCACCGATTTCGCTCGTCGCAGTTCCCGCCAGAGCTTTGGGGTCAATCTGCGGTGGTGGGAGCCTCGCACAGTGCGATAAGCGGCGAAGTGCCTTCCGAAGAGCGTACTCCAAGTCATCTGGGTTGTGTCAAGAATGTCCACTAGTTCGACACGCCCCCCTCGTCATGTCGAACAGGACAACACGATCCCTGACCTCGTATGCTGGTGGCCCGGTGCCGAACCACCAATATCCCTTCTCATCCCAGTCGGTTTTGTCTTGGACGGCCTGCTCTGTCTCGTCGTCGGCTAAGCTGGTAATCGCATCACGCCAGTACGCCCTGTCCCCTGCGGCCAGATCGGGCGACGGCGGCAGTTGGACGCCGCCGAGAATCTTGCCCAACGGCACGAGCGGTCATATCACCCGGCCAGCTTGCTTGGGGCGTGCTTTCTCGTACTCAGAGATCAGCGTTGCCGTCAGCGGTTTTGCACGTTTCCATTCAGCCTCGAAAACTCCGTGAATCGCCCCGACCTGAGCAGCCGACCTGGGTAGCGACAGGGTTAGATTCATCTCACCCGACGATTTCAGCCCGTCGCTTGTCAGGTTGGACGAGCCGATGGCGATGGTGGCTTTTGAAGCGGTGAACAGGAAGTATGCCTTCCAGTGGAAATGCAGACCGTTAGCCACCCGCACGTCGAACCGACTGGCCCCGAATTGGGATTTCAGTGTGAGCAGTTTCCGCAGTGCATCCGGTTTGGTGAAGCACTGGTAGAAGCCAGTCAGGATGCGGACGCTGCCACGACCGCTCAGGCCCAGGACTGGTACGGAGTATTCCGACGACTTCAACTTCGAGTTCGCCCGAAGTTCGTCGGCACTTGCCCAGAGGCGTCTTTCGATTTCGGAGTGGTTGTTTGCCATGCGGGCTTTTACTCAATCTTGATGAGAATTCGGTTGTCGTCCTGCCCCAGGGCGGCGGGCTGGCGCAATCTTCCGACCTCGTTGAGGACGTACCGTCGCTGCCGAACGCTCACGAGTTGGCCCTGTTCTGGCGGTGAGGCCGTGGCAATCGTCATATCGCATTCCTGGTGACAGAATCCGCCCAGATCGGAGAGGACATTTTATCGGGCGGGCTAGTTGAGGTACAGATGTGAGCGGTGAAGGGGCGATGGGGCAAAAATGAATGACGCCAAAGACCATCACGAACAGCAGTCTCAGGAAGCTCCTGCGGAGGCAGCGGAGGATCGGCTATCTGACAAGCTGCTCGTTGACATCGCCACGGTCGCAAAACTTCTGAGCATGTCGAGGTCATCGCTGCACAAAATGAACGCCGAGCGTCAAATCCCGGCCCCGGTCCGCATGGGTCGGGCGGTAAGATGGAATCTGAAAGAACTTCGGGCGTGGGTAAATTGCGGTTGCCCAACTCGACCCCGGTGGGAGTCCATTCGCAGAAGTTGTGGTTTCGGACCGGATGCCAAGCCCCGCCGATAAGGCTGTCGATGGATGATGAATTCCCAGAACCGAATTGGAAGTTGGACCCACGGCCCCAAGGCCGACCGAAGATTCTTCCTTCGCCGAGACGGGCCAGGTTCAAAGCCGAGTGGCGGCTGCTGGTCGATGCGAACGGTGTGGGCGACCTGCTGGGCGTCTCAGCCAGCCAAGTGCGAAGCTTCAACGACTCCGGGCGATTGCCGCTTCCGATTTATCTTGGTGCCTCAATTCGCTGGAACGTGAAGGAGCTTGAGGCATGGGCGGCGGCTGGGTGCCCGGAACGGTCAAAGTGGATCAACGTTCGAGGGACACGTTAGACTCCCGTCCCCGGCACCTTCTCGACCCGTGCGTTGAACAACCGCACCGCTTCCCGCCGCTCGTCTGGCGTCAGGCCCGCCGCATCCAAAAGCCGGTTCCAGTTCTGCCGCATGTCCTCCAGGCTCTCCAGGCCGTCGAAGCCGACCCCGCCGACCTTTCGGATGTAGACGAGGTTTTCCGCCTCGCTGACGCTGATCTCGGCGATCTCCGGATCGGTGAAGGACTCGCCCATGACGAACCCGCAGATCGCTGCCATGAAGGGCGACATGCCGGGGAAGCGGCGAGGGTTGAGTTTTGTCTTGAGGGAATCCATTTGATCTCGGCGTTCAGGGCAATATAACACGACTGATTCAAAACCGCCGGACACCAACGATGTCCAAAAAGTGGCTCGAAGAGTTTCAGGAGAAGATCAGCAACTGCTGGGAATGGCACTCGCTCGCATTGCAGATCGGGTTTCGGTACGCCAAGCCCAAGGAGGACGGGGATTACTGGGAAATCTGGGCCTATCCCGCCTTGCAAGAGATCGTGGGCGGCAAAGAGGACGGCGAAACGGTCTGGTCCGGCTTCACCTTCGACGTATTGCAGTTCCTGACCGACTTCGAGCCAGAAGCCGTTGTTGTCAGCACGCCTCCGCCCGGCGTTTCTTCCGAACTGATGTTCGAAGGGAAATTTCGTGGGCAAGGCGTGTCGTTGCATCTGTGCCTGGAGCCGCCCGAAGATGCCACGGCGACCGAGATCGTTGACTTGGGCGGCGAGGGCGGACCGGTGGTGCGTGATAAGCCGTAGAGGACATTCACCAATGGCTAAACAAAAGGGTTCCAGTGTCGGGATAGCCGAGGACGTGCAACCGGTCTTCGAGCAGATCGCCGGTCTGGTCGATGCGTTCTGCCGTGAGCTACTGAATGAAGAGTACGCCGTCCTGTGCCGCCGTCTGACCGAGAAGCTGGCCCGCAAGCGACCATCGCCGCTGGTCAGCGGCAAGCCAAACACCTGGGCCTGCGGCATTGTGCGCACGATTGGCTGGGTGAACTTCCTGGACGACCGTAGTCAGACGCCGCACATGAAGCTGACGGCCATCGACAAGGCGTTTGGAGTCGGAGAAAGCACGGGCCAGGGCAAATCCATGCTGATCCGAAAGATGTTGAAGATCAGGCTGATGGACCCCGCCTGGTCGCTTCCCAGTCGAATGGACCAAAACCCAATGGCCTGGATGATCCAGGTGAACGGCTTCCTGGTAGATGCTCGGTTTTTGCAGCGGGAGATTCAGGAGGAGGCGTTTCGTAAGGGTTTGATCCCATATGTCCCCGGAGGGCCGCAGCCCTCGACAGGAGACGAAGAATAAGGCAATGGCGAAGTCAAAAGTGAAACCACAGGCACTACAACTTGTCACATTGATTCAATCGTCACTTTGATCTTGTCCGGCGGGTTCGAGCCAAGAGCCCACTTCTGGATGTACTGAGTTTTGAGAACGGGTGGCTTTCCGCCGTCCCCAATGTCTTCCTCGTAAACATAAGTGCCCTTCGTCTCCTTGGCTTTGGTGAGAATGACTTCAATTTTGGTCATGGTTTACTCCTGTTCCCCTTGTTCTCGACGGTTGAGCTTTGTCTTAAGCGAGTCCACGGAGGTTCAGTTTAACGCCTCACGGCGGCAACGGCGACGAACGAGTCAGCCCCGTGCAAAAGCGCAATTCATTGCGCTTTTGGGTTTCAGCCGCACGGCCTCAACGAAGTGCAACCGCAGCCAGCATCAAAGCAGCCAGCAATGCCACGATCATGACGACGCACCCGCTCGACGCCCGCCTCCGGGATCGGAAGAGATCGCCCAGCCCGAACGTGGTGCGGTAATAGATTCGGTTGTATGCCGCTCTCTTCGGATTCGTCCGCCATCCCCAGCCCCTCGGGGCTTTCAGGCCGAGAGACTAGTCCTTTGTCACACAATGATTTTAGGGTAAACCGACTTCAGTTTGACCCGTGCGTCGCCGACTTTGAATTGCCAGTCCACGGCGCGTTGTTTGGCGTTGCTGTGCCGGTACCACGCGGTGGTTTGCGAGCGTAGCGCTTTGATCGTCGCGAAGCGTCTGTCCTTCACGCACTGTCGCGTCATCGAACTCAGCTCGTTCTCGGCGATGTTCAGCCAACTGCCGTGCTTGGGCGTGTGGCAAAACTCCAGCCGGCGGACCAGCGCCCTCGCCTCCTGCGGCTCAAATGTTTCGTAGAAAGCGCCTTTGGTGTGGGTGTTGAGGTTGTCGCAGACGAGTGTCACCTTCTGGGCCGACGCGTAACGCGTCCGCAGCAGTTCTTCGACTTCCCTGGCCCAGTCGATCTTGGTGCGGCGCTCACGAACGCTCACCTGTCGCCAGCCCGACAGCGGCTCACAGAACATGAAGATGCTCGCCGTGCCTGCACGCTCATATTCGTAGTCGACGCGGCGCGGATGTTCCCTGGTGGCGGGAATCGGCACACGCGTCTCCTTCAGCAACTGGATCGGTTGCTCGTCCATGCAGACCACCGGATGTCTTGAATCGTACGGCCGGGCGTAGGTTTCCAGCACCTCTTCCATGTCGGCCACGAATTCGCCGTCGGCCTCCGGCGGGATCACCCAGTAGTCGATCTTCCGCCTGGTCATCCCGTTTTTTTAAGCGTCCGGCGCACGGTTTCATAGCTGATGGACTCCACGACTTCCAACGCCACCACCTGCTCGGCCAGCAGCCGCAGCGTCCAGTTGGAAAAGCCCGGCGGCGGTGCGCCCAGACGCAGCGCGATCACCTTCGCCTCCTGTTCCCCGTCGAGCAGTTTCTGACGCGGCGGCTCGAGGCGAGGCTGGCCGTCGAGTGTCAGTTCAAATCCCCGCGTGACAAAACGCTCTCGAATGTTCTCCACCGTCTGCGTGCGGCAGCCGAATGCGTCGGCGATCCTGGCATCGGTCCAGTCCGGGCCATCGGCGTCGGCCTTGAGAAGGACCTGCGCCCGACGCACCCTCTGCGAAGTGCCTTTAAACTTGCCGACCACTTCCAGTAACACTTGACGTTCATCATCCGTGAGACGCACCACGTACTTCTTCGACTTCTTGGGCATGACACAACCTTCCTTGGTTATGCCATCGACCTTACCCTAAATCGCAAGAGTGACAATGCACTAGCGCACGTAACGCTTGAGCGACGTTCTGGCAGCGATCCACGGGGCGACGGCAGAAGAGGTCATTAGAGGCCGCAGCAAAGTGCCGCTCAACGTCACGGCGGTCGGAATTGATGCAGCGGAGGCGGCGGAATGCATCAGAAGAATGGACGGGCGGCACCGAATCCCGACGCTGCTCAAGCGGGTCGATCAGCTTGCCAGAGGCATTTCGTGATCGGGTAAGATCAACCCCGTGTCGGAGCAAACGCCTCAACTCGAATACGGCCACGACGCACCGGCGTGGAAGCGGCGACTGTGCAGGATCATGGGCCTGTTTCTGCTCGCCGCAATTCTTGGCGTCGGCTTCCACTTCCGAGAACCCATCTACCGCCGTTGCCGTCTCCTGTACTGGCAGCGGCAGTGTTTGCGGTACACCGCACCTGCCGACCATATCGTGTACGAAGATGATCCAATCGAGGCGGCGAAACTGCTGGGCCAAGGCGGCTACACGCCGATTCCTTCGGCTGCAACTCCCGTGGCGGTCGAGGCAAAGCCGCTAACTGCGTGGAACAGTTACATGATGGCGAATGGCACCGACCCTGTGATCTTTCTCCACGAGCGGTCCATAAACGGCGTCAAAAAACTGGTTTCGGTGAGGTACTGCGGAACGGGAAACACGATCAGATTCGAAGCGTTCTCCATGAAGTTGTTCTCCCTGTTCCACGAGCCTGACGGTGAATGGGGTAGTGGCATCGATACTGACCCGACCTTTCCGTTCAACCGCTCGGCCATCCGGTTCTCAGTCCGGGACAACCCGCTCGGACTGTATATTCGCTTCTACGCCGGTCAACCCGACCCAGATGACGAATCGCACTTTACGATCACGTACGAGATGAGCGGCAAAAAGGGCACCATTGATGGTTGGTTGAAAGATGAACCCCACACGCTCGAAATAGCCGTGAGGAACGGCCCGGCGAAATGACGTTGATCTCAACAGCCAACCGGTCGATCAGCTTACATCGGTAAATCGATCTGATGTCGGAGCAAAAGCCGCAACTCGAATATGGGCACGACGCACCGGTCTGGAAGCGGCGAAGGCTGTGGCGGTGGGTCCTTCGAGGGGCGGTGCTTGCCGTTGTGGTGTTGGTCGCTTCGATCTGGGTTCCACGGGTCTACCAGCGATACTTGGTTATTCAGGCCCAGCGAAGATGTTTGAGTTACACCGCCCCATCCACCCAAATTGTTTATGATGAAGTGGATGACAAGATTACCTTGGTGTCGCCGCCGGTCTGGGACCAGTTTCAACAACGCTCAAGGATCGTTGGTTTTGGCGCAGTGACAGTTCTGTTCATGCACGAGCGGATCAGCACGGGCGGTGCTCAACGGTTGGTGTGCATCACGTTTGATCGCATGAGCCTTGGAAGGGAGAGCGTCGAAACAGAGGAATTGTCGGCGATTTCCATCGAAGTGGAATCACTCTGGAAGGACGCCAACACCCATATATTCATCTTGCATGGAGGCGACGTGGGGTGGCAGTCCCCGCCAGCAGGCACTCTTCGATTCTACGCCGGACAGGCCGATCCCTCGGACCAGTCGCACTTCACCATTGTATTCGAAAGCCAGGGGAAGAAGGGGATGCTCGATGGTTGGCTGCTTGATGATCCAAGTGCAATACAGGGCGTGAGAATCAAGCTGGCCGCACGAGCGGCTCCGGCCACCGGCAAGACCCAGTAGCCGAGATCAACCGCCTCACAAGATGAACACATCAGGGTGAACGTTGGGGAGAATTTCACGCTCCATGAATTCACGATGCTCTTTCGCTTCTGCCGCTTTCAGCCGTTCGATGGCCGCAATCTGTGATGCCGACATCCGAAGTGTTGCGGGAAGGTCCGCACCGCAGAATTCGCAGGTCAGCCGTCTCCGGTTGTACAGGTTGCGTCCGCATTTTGAGCACTTGAATGCCATTGCCGTCTCCTGCTCGTCACTCTTCCGAATTTGGGGTGGCATGGCGATTAGAAAATCATTGAGTTTGCAGAAGGATGCCCCTGGGTGTTTACTTGTCAGGTCGCAGGCTGACGCCGTACGCTTTCGATCACCGGGAGGCCAAATGGGCGTGGACTTCGTGCTTGATCGGAGTTGTCAGGTCAAAGAGAAGCTCGGGACCGAAGGGCTGGTCGGTCTGGTGAAAAGCCGGAATCGGGCCGAGACTATCCTTCAGATGGCCCGTAAGGACGGCAATCAGAAGCCGCCCTCGGAAATCCACATTACCCTCGCCGTTATGACGCCCGAAGGCACGAAAGAAAAGCGGCAGGTCTCCGTGCAGTCGCTTCTGAACGAATCTGCCCCGCTGGACCAACTCGCACCGAATTGCAGGACGTGTCCCGCCAACCTGCAAGGCCCGTCGTTCGGCTGCTACGGGACCATTAACTATTCGATCCGGGC
>Ga0210396_10004584_pt1 | contig 13504 bp, 7 predicted proteins | sample IncBWH17OmetaG_FD_155466 | JGI IMG/M metagenome (GOLD analysis project Ga0210396, IMG submission 155466) | Forest soil microbial communities from Barre Woods Harvard Forest LTER site, Petersham, Massachusetts, United States - Inc-BW-H-17-O ...
AACCTCTGACGGATGGAAGACGGTGTACTGGGTCTCCGGTTTGAGGTCTTCTTCCGGAGGGACCATCTCACAGATGCGCAGGGACTCGAACGACCATCCATGGGAGCGCATCGCCTCCTGCAGCTCTTCTTCCGATTCGGAGAGAGTGATATAGAGGACCCGCTCGCCGTTCTGAATGCCTGCCAGCAAAAACTGCATGGCGAGAGTGGTCTTGCCAGTGCCGGGATTTCCCTCGACAAGGTACAGGTGGCCTTTCGGCAATCCGCCATGCAGGATCTCATCGAAGCCCGAAACGCCCGTATTCAGGAGATCCCTGCTATCGGTGTCCGTCACGGATCGAGGTCCATTTTGGCTGGAGACTGAAAAGTTTTTGATCATCGGGATCTGGCCGGTCAATTTCCCTTTCTGTCTTTTTTGGTGCGAGTACAAACGTTTTTTGGATTCTCAACTGCGCCGCATGTTTGCTTGACTTTTTCAGCATTGAGGAAAAAGGACTAAGCCCCGGGGCGCGGTTCTCCAATCTTTCACCTGCAGGCAACCCGTAACGGGATTGGCGGGTGGAGCGGCCGGCTATTTTGCTGGTGCCGGGGGTATTGCTTTTCCGGCGCCCTCGATCAGGGTGGTGATGTGATCGACGGACGGGGCGGGGAAGAGTTCGGTCAGGCCGGAGGGCCAGCTTACTTCGACGTTGAGCGGCGCGGGCGATGGGCCGAGGCCGAAGTGGAGGCGCATATCGCTCGATGAGTTGTAGGAGGAGCCGCTGCGCACCTCGTCGACCCAGACGCGGTGCTTGCCGGCGGCGGCGCCGCGCACGGTGACGCGGGCGCCGATGGCGCTGCGGTTGGATTTCGTACCCGCGAGTGCGAGGCCAACCCAATGATTGCTGTTGGGAGCGCGATTGACGAGCAGCATGGGGAGCGAGCTGACGTCGTTGATCACCACTTCCTGGCGGCCATCGTTCCAGAGATCGGCGATGGCGAGGCCGCGGGCGGAGGCGGGTGTAGTGATGCCGGGACCGGAGTCTTTGGTGATGTCTGCGAATTTGCCGTTGCCGAGGTTGTGGTAGAGGAGGCGTGGCTCGCGGTAGTCCGAACCGAGATGGCTGGAGTCGACCTCGGGGTAGACGTGGCCGTTGGCAGAGATGATGTCCGGCCAACCGTCGTTGTCGAAGTCCAGGAACATGGTGCCCCAGCCGAGTTTGTCGCTGTTGATGCCGAGGCCGGAGGCATAGGTGACGTCCTCGAAAGTGCCGTCGCCGTGTGCGTGGTAGAGGGTGGCGGTGTCGTCAGAGAAGTTGGTCTTGAAGATGTCGAGGTGGCCGTCGCCGTCGTAGTCGCCAATGGTGGAGCCCATGCCGGCCTGCTCGCGGCCATCCTCATTGAAGGCGACACCCGCGTCGGGGGCGCGGTCGGTGAAGGTGCCATCGTGATTGTTGCGGTAGAGGATGGCAGGTGTGGAGTCGCAGGCCATATAGATGTCGGGCCAGCCGTCTTCGTCGGCGTCGATGGTGGAGACGGAAAAGCAGTAGTGGCCGGTGGTTTTGGCGAAGCCGCTTTTGACGGAGACGTCTTCGAATCTGCCGTTACCGAGGTTGTGGTAGAGGATGTTGGGCGCCCACTCGAGGCCGCGCGGCCCGCACATGACGGGCACGCCCTTCCACATGCACCCAGGGGCCTTGCCGGGCTCGGGCACGTCCTTGATGTCGAAGTGGACGTAGTTGGCGACGGCGATGTCGAGCTTGCCGTCGCGGTCGTAGTCGACGAAGGCGCAGCCTGTCCCCCACTCCTTGCCGGTGCCGGCGACGCCGGCCTGCTCCGCAACCTCGCGGAAGCGGCCGTGGCCATCGTTGTGATAGAGGCGATTCTTGCCGTAGCCGGTTACGTATAGATCGGGCAAACCGTCGTTGTCGTAGTCGCCAACGCAAGCCCCTTGTCCCCAGCCGGTGCCGGCGAGCCCAGATTTCGAGGTGACGTCGGTGAAGGTGCCGTCATGGTTGTTGTGGAAGAGGTGGCTGGTCGGCGGCGGCCCGGTTTCTTTGGATTCGGCATGCAGGTAAGTTCCGTTGACGAGGAAGATGTCCGGGTAGCCGTCGCCGTCGTAATCGAGGATGGCGACGCCGGAGCCGGTAGCCTCGAGGATGTAGCGCTTGGAGGTGACTCCGCCGTTAACGTTGAATACCTTGATGCCAGCCTGCGGAGCGACGTCTTCGAACCACGCGGGGGGTACACGTGCAGTACTCGGCGGATACGGTTCAGATACCCTTTGCGCGGAAGCGGAGAGGGCGAAAAAAGCCGCGTAAACGCTAACTATGAGCGCTTTCGCACATCGTTTGTCTGGCCGCTGCATTGCCTCCGATTGTATTGACACGAACACTGAACTCGGACGCGGAAGGGTCGGATTTTTCCTTTGACACTGGGCTTGTTCGAACTTTATAGTTCGACGCCGGGGAAGTAATCATCCATTCGTACGAGATCGAAGCAATACCCGCCAAGCAGAGTAAAACGGTAGCAAACGCATAACTGCCGGTGCAGATTTCAGAGGCACGGTAGGGCGCCAAAGCAGCATTTTCAGGGAGACCATTATGACAAGACACATGCAGGCGGTCCTAACCGCTTGCCTTGGGATTGGGCTAGCCTTCCTTCCGCAAGCGGCGAACGCACAAGCGGTCTACGGTTCAGTTTATGGCACAGTGACAGATGCATCGGGAGCAGCGATCCCGGGTGCAACTGTGACGGTTACGGACGAGTCAAAGGGCACCTCCGTCACTGCCAAGAGCAACGACTCTGGCGGCTATAGTATCGAGCACCTGATTCCGGATCTGTACACCGTGAAGGTGGAGATGACCGGCTTCAAGGGTTTTGAGACAAACCATCTGCAGGTGCTGGCCGATACCTCGCCGAAGGTCGATGCTGCAATGCAGACCGGCGGTGCGAGCGAGACGGTCAACGTCAATGCAGATGCCATTCCGCAGCTGAAGACAGATCGCGCGGACGTAGCCACGACATTCGACAGCAAGACGGTCGCGGATCTTCCGGTTTCCGGGCGCAACTTCACGAGTTTGCAGTTATTGCTGCCCGGTGCGCAGCAACTGGGTTGGAGCCACGCCGCGGATGAGAATCCGCAGGCGAGCCAGCAGATCCAGATTGATGGCCAGGCATTCGGCGGCACCGCTTTCGAGCTTGACGGCACGGACAATCAGGACCCGATTCTGGGCATCATCGTGGTGAATCCAGCGCTCGATGCGGTCACGGAATCAAAGATCGCGACGCAAAACTTCGACGCCGAGTTCGGCAAGGCGGTCTCTGCCGTGGTGACGGCGCAGACCAAGTCGGGCACAAACAACTTCCACGGCGCTGCTTATGACTATCGACGGAGTAATGCCAATCTGGCGCGCAATCCGTTCTCACAGAACCCCAGTCCTTCTGACCCGACCAGGGTCGGTAATCTGATCCCCGGTGGTCTGTACAGCGAGTTCGGCGGCGCAGTCGGCGGTCCGATCATCAAGGATCGCGCCTTCTTCTTTGGTGACTATCAGGGCCAGCGGCAGAGAGCCGGCACTTCTGGAACGCAGACAGTTCCAACGACCCTGCTCATGAACACCTGCCTCGGCGCGCAAGTCGGCCCCAGCGGCATTCCGGGTTGCGACTTCAGCCAATACGCGGCGCAGCAAGGCGCAGCCGGCGTTATCTACGACCAGACTACCGGTAAGGCTTTCCCGGGCAACGTGATTCCGACCAACCGGCTTTCGCCTCAGGCGTTGGCGCTCTTCAAGCTGCTTCAACCGTATGCTCCGAATACCGCCCCCAATGGGTCTGCGGGCACAACGGGCCTGGCGGGCAACTATTCTGCCAGCGGTCAGGGCATCTTCAACGCGGACCAGTGGGATGTACGCGGCGACATGCAGGTCACGCAGAAGATTCATGCCTTTGGCCGGTTCAGCCGCTTCACCGATACGTTGACGGGCACAACTATCTTCGGACCGGCCGGTGGCACGGGTTTCGGTCTCAACAACTATGGCGGCACCTCGGTAGGCGCGAACGACAGCTTTGCGGGTGGTGCGGACATGGCAGTGAATCCCACCCTGCTGACGGACTTCCGGCTGGGCTACTACCGGTACAACGCGGTGACCAGCAAATATGACCAGGGGACCAGTCTTCAAACCCAACTAGGGATTCCAGACTCAAACCTGGGCGACAACTTCACCAGCGGCGCTTCGGCATACAACATTGAGGATCCAGGCCGCACCGGCGTCGCCAGCTCGAGCCAAGGCTCTGGCGTTGGTCCGCAGTACGGCAGCGGATTGAACGTGAACCGATGCAACTGCCCACTGTCGCAGCGCGAAGACCAGTACCAGATCGTGAACAACTGGACCAAGATATTCGGCAATCATTCCATCAAGTTTGGCGCCGACCTTCGCTACGCGCGCAATCTGCGTGTGCCGAGCGACGTGAATCGTGCGGGGCAATTCAACTTTGGCGTCGGACCGACATCGAGTCCAGTAGATCAGACCGGCGGCCTGGGCTTCGCAACCTTTGTCCTCGGTGAGGTCACCAACTACCAGCGTTACGCCAGTACCTCCACGAACGCGAAGGAGTTCCAGAAGAGGGTCTTCTTCTATGCGCAGGACACCTGGCGCTACACGCCGAACCTGACACTGAACCTTGGGGTGCGGTATGAGCTTTACTGGCCGGAAACAGTAAACGCCAAAGGCAACGGCGCGCTGATGCAGATGAACAACACGACCGATTTGACCGGCTATCTGCAGGTAGCGGGATACGGCCACTTCGGGACCAACATGGGGTACAGTCCTTCCTACAAGGCCATATCGCCCCGCATCGGCGCTGCCTACCAACTGAATTCCAAGACGGTGATTCGGGCGGGTTACGGACGGAGCTTCGATCTGGGCGTCTTCGGTTCGATCTTCGGCCATGTCTCAACCCAGAACCTGCCGATTCTGACGAACCAGTCGATTGCTCAGTCGGGTGGTCCCAATACTTTCGCAATCAATCCGAATGGGTTACCCCTCACTCTTGCTAATGGCCCAGGCTTGCCTCCAGTGACCCCGGTTCCGGCGAGCGGTTTACTGCCGAATCCTGGTTTCAATGTGACCACCAAGGCTCGCCCCAATCCGCTTCGGCTGCCCACGATCGATGCATGGAACCTGAGCATCCAGCGGTCCATTACTCCCACGCTCTCCGTGACGATGGCTTACGTGGGCAACAAGGGGACGCATACGCTGAGCGCGGGTGACGGCAACAACACGAATCCGAACGAGGCTGGCATCTTCCTGCCGGCGCAGTACAGCATCAACGGCCAGGCACTCCACTACACCACTGCGGCGGCTGAGGGCAGCGCTACGCCAAACGCACTGGGCATCTATCCCGACAATGGAACCAACAACTCGTCGCTGCTGCAGCGCTATTACGGTGGCACGCTCGCAGCCTGCCAGGATCCCAACTACAAGCAGCCTACGCTTGCAGGTCTTCCCGCGGGAGCCTGCGGTTGGAATACCAACATTGCGTACTACGGCGACGACCAGGACACTCACTTCAACGCCCTGCAGCTCAGCATTGCAAAGCAATTCACCAAGGGTCTGACGTTCAACGCGAACTATGCGTGGCAGCGTTCCATCAACTTCGGGAACACCTATGCCACGTGGATCAAGCGGGCCCAAAAGGGCCGTGACGATTCTCAGCGCGAGAATCAGCTCGTGGCCTATGGTAGCTATGAGCTGCCCTTCGGCCGGAATCATCTGGTTGGCGGCAATGCTCCGGGCATCGTGAACGAAGTCATCGGCGGCTGGCAGATCAGCCCGGTGGTGACGTATGCCAGCGGCCTGCCCTTCTCCCTCAGCTATCAGGAATGCTCCGCTTCCGTTCCCGGCAGTGCACCCTGCTACCCGAATGGACACGGCAACAACCTGAAGTTGAACATTCAGAAGCTCAATACAACGAATCACAACCGCCTGGCCTTCCATGGCGCCACTGTGCCACTGACCACGCAGCCATTTAACGGCTTCACGGCTACCGGCCTGGATGAGATTGGTACGACTGGCAGAAACAGCACATTCGGCCCGAACTTCTTCAACACTGACATGGCTGTGCAGAAGAACTTCCCGATTCATGAGTCGCTCTTCGCGCAGTTCCGCATGGATGCATACAACGCGTTCAACCACATGAGCCTCGGCAACCCGGGCGGGTCGATCGACAATGGCGATCAGAATATCGGTGGCCTGTTCGGAAGCCAGTTCCCAACCCGGCAGCTGCAGTTCTCGATTCGTCTGCAGTTCTAAAGGCGTAAGCGAGTTGTTCTACCCGCGAGGAGAGCTTCGGCTCTCCTCGTTTCTTTTGCGGTCGACAGCCGTGGCCCCCGATTCCTCGAGCAAGAACCGAACCGTCTTATGCAACTTGGCGGAGCAGCGGAGCTGATTGTTCGGGTTGTGCAGGTAACGCGCGCGCGAGGTCAATCCCCGTCAACGATTGATGGCAACGGAGCGATCGTTGAGTGGCATCCATTTTCAATATGATTCGCAAGCTGAAATCGGGACAGTATCGCCTATATTCCCGCAAGAAGAACCCGTCGACCGGCAAGCGGCGCAACCTCGGCACCTTCTCAACACTGGATAAAGCGAAACAGCATGAGCGTGAGGTGCAATATTTCAAGAAGCATTGAAACTCATACTGGATGAGTCTCAATGTACTTGTGGTCACTTGACGGGACATATGCGTCTCGGACCCAGATCTCCTGGAAGGAAAACGCCACCCCAGCGGTGGCGTTTTCTTTGTTCTGCCCGAAATGCAATGAGCATCCGGGGCTATCTGGCGCCGTCCGGTTTCGGATAGCTGTGCAGTTGGCGACCGATCAGGTTGGAGTACCTGTAGTTGTCGTGGCGATCGGCGTCGATGGTCCAGAACATGGCGCCGATGGTGGCCGGATAGCCGGAGGGTTGGAGCAGTTTGTAGGTAGTTCCGGCGGGAGCCTTGCCGGTGAGGATGTAATCCATGGCCTGGCTTACAACAGCGGGCGTGGTGTAGCCGGTGAGGAATCCGACGGCCACCTTATCTGCGGGCATCGGCGGGAAAGAATGCTGCGGGTCGCCGCCGACGTTGAAGCCGCGCAGCAGCAGCTCGGTCATGGCTGCGTGATAGTCGATGGAGCTGGACTGATAGATCTCCCCATCGAGACCCTGGAGCGGCGGGGTGTTGTAGTCCTGCACGTCGATGAAGGAGAGGATGTCGCGGAGACCGTAGGCGAGCGGCAGATAGGAGCCGAACTGGCCTCCATAGCTGACGAAGCCGGCGGGGATCTGCGTTCCTTCGGGTACGAGACTGATCATGAACCCCGGGCCGAAGTGTTCGTGTAACTGGCGAAGGCCGGTGATGAGGTTGACGATGGATGGGGTAGTGGGATGGCGGAGGTCGGTGTCGCCGGGCGCGATGTCGAGAGAGGGGGTTTCGAAGTCGATGTCCACGCCTTCGAAGCCGTACTCGGAGACGATGCTGGAGACGGAGGAGACGAAGTTGGGAATGTCCTGCGCATCGTCGAGCTTGAAGTACTCGCCGCCGCCACCGAGAGAGATCATCACCTTCCTGCCCTGTGCCTTGAGCGTGGCAATGTCGGCCTTCAACTGATCGGGAGTAATGCCGCGGGGAACGCGGAAGTGCAGGGTTCCTTCGGGGGCAGTTTTATCGGGTGATGCGAAGGCGACGAGGACGACGTCCCACTGCGGCGGCACCTCGTGGAGCTGGAATGGTGTCGCGTTGAGCGTGAATCTCGAGCCGGTCCAGTAGCCGATGAGCTGGTGGCCATTGCCTGGTCCGCCGGAGGGCGCGGGTGCGGCGGTAGGCTCGGCGTTGCCGGCGAGACCGATGCTGCCGTCGGGACACGGCTGGGCCGGCCCGGGGAGCGCACGGGAATCAGGGAAACTGTAGACAGCACCGCGAGGTGCGGCGGCCCCAAGATACCAGGGCATCAAGGCTACATTCTGCAGGTGATAGGTGAAGCCCCCCGTGCGAGCGGTGAAGGAGGGCGACGCCGGGAAGCCATTTTTGGCATTGGTGCTGGTGGGCTCGAGAAGGAAGTAGTTGGATCCGACACCAGCGCCCCCGCAACCCCGATCTTCGCCGGACTGCAACGGAGGAAGTAACCAGGCGGGGAAGTAGTTGCCACTGGCAGTCGCAGTGCGGAAGTAGGTGAGTGGATCGTGGAGCGGATCGTTGAAGAATTCAGCGAGCTGCTGAGTGAGCGGCTGGATGTCGCTGTCCTCGACGATAGCGGGGGCCGAGCGAAGATAGGAGCCGAGGACGAAGGAGTTGCCGGTGGCTGCGTCCACGCCGTGCGTCCCCCAGGAGCAGCAGACGGTTGCGTCGGCTGCGGCGTAGTAGGTGGTGTTGTGGGTAACGGCGATGACGAGTGTGCCGTCCTGGCGGGGGATCTGCTGGAAGAGTTGTTTCTCAAGGAACTCGGAGTCGACGACGGCGAACGATGTGCCGCTCTTCTTTGAGGTGAGCAGGTAGCCGTAGCCGGCGGGGATGGCGATGGTCACGGCTTTTACTGTCGGCTTGCCGAGCAGGGTGTGCCCCCTCTTGTCCTGCGGAAACGTGGAGCGGAGCATCGCGTCGGTGTACTGCGTTTTCTTTCCGGAGGGAAAGGAGTAGTTCGAAAAGATGGGCGACGCGAGAATGCGCGGCACATCCGGCCCAGCATCCATGCTGGCGGTCTTGCCCTCGAAGGTAAGCGCGACCGGAACGAGCACGGTGGGAATGACGGTGGTACCGGGCTGTGCGGGATCGTGGCCGGCGAACGTGTAGCTGCTTCCGCCAACGGCGCGCGTGAAGGTGGGGATGGTCCCTTGCGCGTGTGAAAAGCGATATGTGACGGCGAGAAGTACGAGGAGGCAGAGGGGTCTGATGCGGATCACCTGCATGCTTTCATCTTTTCATGCGGGGAGCGAGTGGAAGCTGGCAAGGGTGGACGTTTTTTCTTGCTTCGGATGACGCCATGTACGTCACCGGCGAAATCCACGAAACAACGAGAGGCCGTACACCTTACTAACGAGCGGAAGTAACGCCCTTTGGTCGCAGGAAACATGAGGCGAAAGCGGTAGGCGTATCCCCTATTGAACGCATTTCCCGCAGTCAGCACACATGACAACCTCCAAGCATTATGCGAGTGAACCTGACTGCTCACACGGGCTCCTTTGGAAGAGAATCCGGCGTATCCGAGTCCGTTGTCCTGACGGTGCGACCGGCGTGCAGAATCCCCGGCGACTTCCGCTTCATGACGGACGGCAAATCGCTGCTGAAGATGCTCCGGCAGGGCACGGAGCTTCGGTCGTCCGTGATTGAGAGTTTTGAAAAGGATCTCCAACTCACCCGCGCCGCGAAGTTGCTTGGCGTGGAGATGAGCGACCGGGTGTTGACCGAGATCGGCTACTTCGTGGACTGATCGGGCCGGACTCAATCGCCCGACGGCGGAAGGGCGTTCCGCCAGCCACCCAAAGTGTTCCCGGGTGATTCCAAAGGCTCGTCCATGGCGGGGGAAACAACGGCCTGCCCCGCGCATTATCTTTTCGGATAGAGTCGAAGCCATGAAGTCGTGTATTGAGCCCCTGGGCCGTCGCGGCGCCCTGTTGTTGGCGGCCGCGCTTGGCTCTCTGACTGCCGCCGCGCAGACCCCTTCAAACACAGCGCAAGTCCCCGCCGCCCCAACATCGCAGGCGAGCACCGCCGCGGCGCAAAAACTGATCCAGGAGGGGCGTTCGGCTGAAGCGCTGCATGCCCTCGAGCCGCAGGCGGCGCAAACACCGGAGCCAGCCGGCGTGGAGAAGCTGCGCGGGATGGCGCTTTACCAGCAGAACAAGCTGGAGGAGGCGGCCGCGGCTTTCGCGCGGGCATCGGCGCAGGACACGGCCGACACGGAAGCGGCACAGATGCAGGGGGTGGCGTTGTTCCGCCTGGGGCGGCCGGCGGATGCGATTCCTCTGCTGGAACGCTCGCATGAGCAGAAGATTGCCAGTGCGAATGTGGATGGAAACTACGTTTTGGGGCTCTGCTACATGGACACGCGCCGCTACGACGACGCGCGCAAGGCCTTTGCGGCGCAGTACGGCTTTCCGCCGGAGAGCGCGGAGGCCTATCTGCTTTCGGCCCGACTGCTCTTCCGGAGGGAGTACATGCCTGCGGCCATCGCCTCAGCGCAGAAGGCGCTGACGCTTGCGCCAAAGATGCCGCTGGTGCACGAGCTGCTGGGGGAGATCGCGCTGGCCCAGGCGCGGGAGATGGATGCGATCACGGAATTCGAGCAAGAGCGCGCGATCAATCCGCTCTATGGCGGCCTGTATGACAGGCTGGGGGATGCCTATCTGCGCGCGGGTGAATATGACAAGGCGCAGCAGGCCCTGAACCGCGCCGTGCTGCTGGAACCGACCTCGACCGGCCCGTACATCCTGCTGGGCAAGGTGCTGCTGAAACAGCGCAATGCTGCGATGGCCACAATGTACCTGGAGCGTGCGCGCAATATGGATCCCAACAACTACATGACGCACGGCCTGCTGGGGCAGGCGTACCGCGCAGCCGGCCGGACAGAAGACGCCGAGCGGGAGACCGCGAAGTCGATCGAGCTCCAGGCGGCGACCGCGCCGAAGCTCTCGAAACCATGAACGGGGTCACAAAACGTACGGCGATCGCGATGATGCTCGTGAGCGGCCTTTGTGTGTTGCTTTCCAACCCCGCTTTCGGGCAGGCGGCAGGCGCCGGCAATCCGGGGGTCGCCGCGAAGCAGGCGAACGCTGCCTTCCATGAGGGCTATGCAGCAGCGAATGCCGGCGATCTCGAGAAGGCGAGGCGGTCCTTTGCGGAGGTGGTACGACTGGAGCCGAAGATTCCTGAGGGACATGCGGCACTGGGGTCGGTACTGCTGAGTCTGGGACGTCCGCAGGAGGCGGCGGCGGAGCTGAAGCGCGGGCTTGCGTTGCGACCTGCCGATGAGGACATGAAGATGAACCTGGCGCTGGCCGAGGCGCGTTCAGGGAAGTCGGCCGAGGCGCTGGATCTGTTTCAAGAGCTGACGGTGCGGGGGGTCGCGTTCCCTGTGGAGGCCGAAATTGGGTACGCGGGAGCTTTGACGGAGACCGGCCAGCAGCCCGTTGCGCTTGAACGCCTGCGTGCGGCGGTGGCGGCCACTCCAGACAACGCGGCGCTGCACGACGCGCTGGGTTCAGTGCTGGCGCAGGAGCAGCAATGGACGCCAGCTCAGCAGGAGTTTGCACGGGCAGTCGAACTGGAGCCCAGGATGGTGGCGGCGCGCCTGCACCTGGGAACTGTTTTGATGGCGATCAACCAGCCGGCCGAAGCGGCGGCGATGCTCGAGGTGGCACACGAACAGCAGCCGCAGGATGTAGGCGTCCTGAACGAGCTGGCTCTCTCCTCTACAGCGCAGGGAAGTTACGACAAGGCGCTACTGCTGGCGCAGGAAGCCATGCGGCTGGCGCCTGAGAGCTCCGCTGCTGCCTACCAGTCGGCGATTGCGCTGCAGGGGCTGGGACGCGAACGCGAGGCGACCCCACTGTTCGCGCGGGTGGTGGAAGCTGAGCCCAAAAATGCCTCCGCACTGACCAACTATGCGCTGGCCCTGGTGCAGCAGGGAAAGGCGAAGGAGGCCATCCCGCTGTATCAACGGGCAATTGCGCTGACGCCGAACGATCCGGTGGTGTACGAGGATTTTGGCGTGGCGTATCTGCAGCAGAGCGACATCGACGATGCCATTCGCGAGTTCCAGGCTGGATTGAAGCTGGATAACGATAATCAACAACTGCACTACGACCTGGGACTGGCCTACAAGCTGAAGGACGACACGGCGCGCGCGGTGCCGGAGCTGGAGTTGGCAGCGCGACTGGACCCGAACTCACCCGATCCGGCGTACACGTTGGGCATCCTCTACATGCAGGCGGGGCGGTTTGGCGATGCGGAGGGGCAACTGCGCCACATGCTCGAGCTGCGTCCGCAGAGCGGCGACGCGTGGGCTGTGCTGGGCAGCGTGTACAAGCAGGACAACAAGCTGCCGGAGGCCGCAGATGCGCTGCGGCACGCCATTGCGCTGCTGCCGAATCAGCCAGGCCCGCATATCACGCTGGCCGGAGTGCTGGCGGACCAGGGACAGAAGGCCGAGGCAGCGGCGGAGCGCAGGCAGGCTGCGGAGCTGACACGTGTCGCGGTGAACCGGCAGCGCGCGACCTTTGCGACAAACACCGGCAACATGCTGCTGGCGAAGGGGCAGGTGGCGGACGCGATCGATCGCTATCAGGAAGCGGTGACCAGCGACCCGAGTTATGCGGATGCGCATACCGGATTGGCCACGGCACTCGAACGGCAGGGGCGCACAGCGGAGGCGGCGGCGGAGCGCGCTAAGGCCGCTGCGCTCGGGAAGCCAGCTGAATGAGTGAGCATGATCAGCGTCGCTATACTGAAACGAACTTTCCACTGCAATGCGCGAGGTACTGGATTTGAGCTGGACCCGCCGACGTGTGCTCGGCTCGCTGAGCCGCACCGCACTGGTGCTACCGTTTGCCGATGTGTTAGCCATGGCGGTTCCACCCTGGGCTCGCGCGGAAGCGCAACAAGCGACACCGGCCGCGCAGCATGACTATGAGACCAAGCCGGTGGCGCCGCCGCCGGGGCCGGCCTCGCCGATTGCCGGCACGCCGCTGGGCGTGAGCTTCGTGGACGTGGCGAAGCAGAGCGGACTGAATACGCAGACGATCTACGGCGGAGTGGGGAAGAACAAATACCTGCTGGAGACGACGGGCTGTGGCGTGGCCTTTTACGACTACGACGCAGACGGATGGATCGACATCTTTCTGGTGAACGGCTGGCGGCTGGAGGGTTTTCCCAAGGGAGGAGAGCCGACCTGCCACCTGTTCAAGAACAATCGTGACGGCACCTTCACCGATGTGACGGCGAAGGCCGGCCTGGCGCGCAGCGGGTGGGGACAGGGCTGCTGCGTGGGCGACTACGACAACGATGGGCACGATGACCTGTTTGTCAGCTACTACGGGCAGTGTTCGCTCTTTCACAACAACGGCGATGGCACCTTCACCGATGTAACGGCGAAGGCCGGGCTGACGCAGACGAGAACGCGCTGGAACTCCGGCTGCGCCTTTCTCGACTACGACCGCGATGGGCGTCTCGATCTGTTCGTGGCGAACTACATCGATCTGGACCTGAAGACGGCGCCGGTGCCGGAGTCGGGTCCATGCACCTACAAAGGAATTATGGTGGCGTGCGGGCCGCCGGGCCTGCAGGGCGGGAAGAACATCCTGTACCACAACAATGGCGACGGGACGTTCACCGATGTATCGCAGAAGGCGGGCATGTGGACCGCTATTGGGAACTACGCCCTGAGCGTGGCCGTGGCCGACCTGGACAACGACGGCTGGCCGGACATTTACGTGGCGAATGATTCGACGGCGGCGACGCTTTACCAGAACCAGAAAGACGGCACATTC
>Ga0210396_10004587_pt1 | contig 13500 bp, 12 predicted proteins | sample IncBWH17OmetaG_FD_155466 | JGI IMG/M metagenome (GOLD analysis project Ga0210396, IMG submission 155466) | Forest soil microbial communities from Barre Woods Harvard Forest LTER site, Petersham, Massachusetts, United States - Inc-BW-H-17-O ...
GCTGCGCGCTGCGGATCACAGGCTCCCGCCGCAATCGACCCGCATGGTCGGTCGAGCTGACGCCGTCGACACCTTGACGACGCTGCTGGCGTCGCGGCGCTTCGTCAGCGTGGTGGGGCCAGGCGGGGTTGGCAAGACGACCGTGGCGATCGCTGTCGGCCACGCCACGCTGGATACCTTCGGCGACGCGGTCTACTTCGTGGATCTCAGCACCGTGTGTGATCCGGCCATGGTTCCTTGCACTGTCGCCGCGGTCCTTGGCGGCGTCTCGCAGACGCAAGATCCAATCGCCAGTCTTCTGGCCTTCCTGGCCGACCGTCGGGCTTTGCTGTTCCTCGACAACTGCGAGCACGTCATCGACGCCGCGGGCCTGTTGGCGGAGCGGCTCTACAGCGATGCGCCGCAGGCGCACATCTTGGCGACCAGTCGTGAAGCGTTGCGGGTGGAGGGCGAACACGTCCACCTCCTGGGCCCCCTGGATTATCCGCCTCCCAGCGAACAACTGACCGCCGCCGAAGCCCTGGAGAGGTCCGCAGTACAGCTCTTCATGGATCGCGCTTTCGCGGCTGGTCACACAGCCGAACTGACCGATGTCGATGCGCCGGCCGTGGCCGCCATCTGCAGCCGATTGGATGGCATACCGTTCGCCATCGAACTCGCCGCCAGCCGGGTCGGCGCATACGGCCTTCAGAGCATCGCCGATCTGCTCGACAATCGATTCAAACTCCTCTGGCAAGGCCGGCGCAGCGCCCCGCCTCGACAGCAATCCCTCACGGCAATGCTTGATTGGAGCTTCAATCTCCTGTCCGATCGTGATCGGTGTGTGCTCGGCCGTCTCTCGACCTTCGTCGGCGTCTTCACGCTCGATGCAGCCCAGAGCGTCGTGTCCGACGAGCACATGGATCCTTCGGAGGTGGCCGAAGCCATCGCCAGCATGGTCGACAAGTCGCTGGTCCTGATCGCCCCGATCAATGGAGTTCCACACCACAGGCTGCTTGATACAACGAGGGCCTATGCGGCGGAAAAACTCAGGAACTCGGTCGATGCAAACATCATTGCGCGAAATCACGCACTCTATTTCGAGCAATGGCTTCTCGCATGGGAGCAATGGCGTCTGAGAGGCGGCGGTAAGGACTACACGCCCGCTATACCGCACATGGGCAATGTCCGCGCCGCACTCGAATGGTGCTTTGGATCGGGTGGCGACGCCGCGATCGCGGTGCGTCTGGCGGCGGCGGCAATGCCAATCTTTTTTAGATTGTCCTTACTGGTCGAATCCAGAGGTGGTGCGGACTACCAACGTGATTCGCTCGGACAAGCTTCTCGCCGTCAAAAAGGGACGCGAGCCCGCCTCGGCCCCACGCCCGAGGTCACTCGAAGTCGACGAAAATGATCGCGTTTAGCGCAAGATAACATGTCCTTTGGGACCGCGTGGACCAACGTGGGGCGCAGTCGAGGAAGGACAAGCTGTTGGCCGACACTCACGCCCCGGAAGATCAAAGCGGACCCGCCCAAGCGACGGGGGAGAGCGATCGCCTGATCTCCGAACTGCCGCCGACGGTTGCCGCGTTTGTTCACGCGACCAACCTCGGAGACCTCGACGCTCTGTTGGCGACGCTCGCCGATGACGCCCTCGTTAATGACCAGCTACAGGACTACTGGGGCAAAGAGGCAATCACGGCCTGGGCCGCACGCGACGTCATCGGCGAGCGGCTGACCCTGGAAGTCGTCACCGCCGTTGAGCACTATGGCCATTCGATCGTCACCGCGCATGTCGATGGTCTGTTCGACAAGCGTGGACTGCCAAATCCGTTGGTGCTCGCTTTCTACTTCTCGCCTTGCGACGATAAGATTGTTCAGCTCATCATCCTGCGCAATCTTTCGGGCATGTGACCAGATGCGGGGTCTCAGCTTGCGCAGCGCGTGCTGGCAGGGTGGCCCCCCGTCGGCTCGTCATCAAGCCCCGTCGCCGCGACTCCGGACCTGGCCGAGAAGTTGCATCAGATCCTTCACCTGGATGCTTTCCAGCGAGAGTACGGCGTCCTGGATATTCTTGCGTAGGGCGGCATCGGCCCGGTCGCCCACGAGCTTGTCGAACTTGCCCACGACATCGTCCCAGGTGAACGGCCGGGTCGGGAAGCCGGGGTAGTCCTTCACCTCCTGCGTGTACGACTGGCCGTTGGTGAGCCGGACGGTCACACGGGCCGGCATCTCGCCGGGATAGCGGGCGGTGAAGCCGTCGTTTGGACTCACCTGGACCTTTCGTAGCAGGCTCTGAACGTCCGGCCGGGCGATCCGCTCAGCAGTGAGCTGCGCCGTGCGGACCTCGCCATCGATCGCGGCGACCGCCAGCAGGTAGGGCAGGCTGTGGTCGGCGTCTTCCTTGGTATGGACGTTGGTCTTGGGCCCGAACTTCCCGCCGCCGGTGAAATCGTAGGCGTCCTGGAAGACCTCCGCCTGGAGGCTTTCGACAGCGGCCGGATCGAACCGGTGAGCCTTGCGCAGCTCGAGCATGGCGAAGATCGCCGACTGGGTCGGGACGGCGCTGTTGTAGCTCTTGAGGGCGAGCCGGTCGAAGCAGTCCAGCTGCACGCGATCCCAATCGACGTGGATCGGCTGGCCGAGCGCGTGGGCGAGCCCTTCGGGGCCTTCGATCACATATGTCGGACCGGTCAGGCCGTGCGAGGCCAACAGGGTCCCCTGGATCCCCCCGAAGGTCAGCTGCGCCGGAAGCAGGCCCTTCCACTCCGAGATGGGCGTGGTCCGCACCACGAGCAGCGGAATGCCGCTGGAGGCGACGATCCCGATCGCCGACGTCGTCTGGTCTTCGTTCAGTTCCAGAGCCTTGGACACGCCGGTCGCCAGCGAGAAGGCGAGCTGCGTCGTAAGATCGAACCCGCGAGCCATGAAGCCGGCGGCGCCGGTCAGCGTCGCCTCGACCTGATAGGCGACGGCCAAGGCCGTCAGGAATTCCTTCCCCGAGCGGCCGGCGTACTCGCAGGCCGACAGAACGCCCCCGATGTTGTCGGACGGGTGGCAGAGCTCGGCGCCAGCCAGGTAGCTGTCCATGTAGTCGAGATACCGAACGAGTCCGGCGTTGTAGGATCCCGCGTAGAGGACGTTGGCCTCACCGCCGCCGATCAGGGTGCAACGTGCGTCCGAGCCCCCGAAGGTCTTCGCCTGAGCCAGCCACGCCTTGATGGGCGACGCCTCGAGCGCAGCGATGGCGCAGGCCAAGGAGTCCAGGAAGGCGATCTTCAGCCGCTGCCGCCGTTGCGCAGTCAGGTCTTCGTATCGCGTGCGAGCGGCGAAGCGCGCCATGCCCTGGGTCTGGCTGGGGCCGGTCGTGATCGGCCTTGGCGTCTGCGATGCGCCGGCCTGGCCGCGGTCTGGCGGCGCCATGCGCGCCTCATCGGCCCTTGCGGCTCCAGGGGCGAAGCTCGCCGCCGCCAGGGCCGCGACGCATTTGAACGATGTCCTGCGATCGACTTCGGTCATCGCGATGCTCCTGTCGGTTGGGGAAGGTCTCCGGCTTCGAGCGAGGTCGGTTTGCCGGAGCTCGCAATGTCGGCTCCTGGAGTTCCAGGTCGGCGCCGTAGGTTCGTCGCAGCGGGGTGACGATTCCTCGCCCCGCCGCTCGAACCCTTCGCCGAGGTGTAGGTCAGATCAGGTTCTGGACCCTGGCCGCTTCGCGCAGTTCGTCGCGGAAATCCGGATGAGCGAGGCCGATCAGAGCGATGGCCCGCTCGGTCGAGGACAGGCCTTTGAGGTTCACCGCGCCGAACTCGGTGACGATCCAATGCGTGTCGATCCGAGGCGTCGTCACTGGCCCCTCGAGCCTGGGCACGATACGCGACACCGTTCCCTTGGCGGCGGTGGCCTTGGCGGCGATGATCGACTTGCCGCCATTCGAGGCATAGGCGCCCCGGACGAAATCGAGCTGGCCGCCCGAGGCGCTGTACTGGTGGCCGAGCATGTGCTCGGAGTTGCAGGCGCCGGTCAGGTCGATCTGGATGGTGGCGTTGATCGAAACGACCTTGTCGTTCTGGGCGATCACCCTGGGATCATTGACGTAGTCGACGGGCCAGCTTTCGACCGACGGGTTGTCGTCCAGGTAGTCGTACATCGCCTTCTGGCCCATGGCGAAGGTGAAGACGCTCTTGCCGCGATTGATCGTCTTGGCCTTGTTGGTCACGACGCCGGCCAGGGCGAGGTCGACCAGGCCGGGGCAGAGCGCCTCGGTGTGGATGCCCAGGTCGTTGCGGTCGGCGAGGTGGGCGCAGACCAGATTGGGCAGGGCGCCGACGCCCATCTGCAGGCAGGCGCCGTCGGGAACCATGCCCGCGATCGTGGCGCCAATTATCTCGTCCTCGTGACTGGCCGCACGCACCGGCGCCTCGAGCAGGGGGACGTGGTTCTCGACGATCGCGTCGACTTCCGAGACGTGGAGCGCGGCGCCCGAGCCATGGACGCGCGGCATGTGCGCGTTCACCTCCACGATCAGCCGCCTGGCCCCGCGCGCCACCTTCGTCGAATAGTCGTTGCCGACGCCGAAGCTCATGTAGCCGTGCCGGTCCATCGGCGAGACCGTGCACACGAAGGTGTCGATTCCGATGTCCTCGATCAGCAGGCGCGGCGTCTGGTGGAAGTTGTTGGGGACGTAGCTGACCACCTTGCGCCCGCCGTCCTCGACGCCGCGCTTGATCAGCGCCCGTTCCGTCCCGGCTATGAACATGCAGTAGGGCCGGATGCGTTCGTTGAGCTCGTAGCGCAGGATGGTCTTGCCGGCGATCGAGGTCGCTTCGAAGTAGTAGACTCTCAGGTCTTCCAACTTGTCCGCTTCAGCGCGCTCGGCGAGCGCGTGCAACAGCGCGGGCGGCTCGGCCATCGCCATGCCCATGGAAAGGCGGCTGCCCGAGGCGATGGTCTCGACCGCGCGAGCGGCCGTCGTCAGTTTCGATTGATAAAGCGAGGCGACGTCCATGTCGCTCCTCCTTGCTGTCGTGATTGGCGAGCCTCCTCTCCCCGCTGTGCAGGGAGAGGGATCGGTTCAGTAGTTGGCGGCTTCTTCGGGGGAATGGCCCCGGCGGTGGACCAGCATGGTCCGCTCGAAGCTCATCACTTCCTTGCCGTCCTGGTTCACCCCGCGGGTGGAGACCGTCACGATGCCCTGGGTCGGGCGGCTCTTGCTTTCGCGTTTACTGAGGACGGTGCTTTCGGCGTAGAGCGTGTCGCCGGCGAAGACAGGGTGGGTCGCCTTCACCTTGTCCCAGCCGAGATTGGCGACGACCTTCTGCGACACCGTCCGCACGCTCATGCCGGTGAGCAGGGCAAGGGTGAAGGTCGAGTCCACCAGCATCTTCTTCCACTCGGTCTTGGCCGCGTAGGCGGCGTCGAAGTGGACCTGCTGCGAATTGAGCGTCAGCAGGGTGAAGTAGGTGTTGTCGACGTCGAGCACGGTGCGGCCGGGACGATGCTCGAACACGTCCCCGGGCGTGAAGTCCTCCCAGTAGAGGCCGGAGACCTCTCGATACCGCCGTTCGCCGACGGTCTTGTATGCAGGCAACAGGTCTTCCATGGTGATAACTCCTTGGGTGGGTGGGATTTTTGGCAAGTTCGGGCCAGATCAGGCGCCGGCGGCCGCCAGGATTCGTCGCGCCTTTCGGGCGACCGCTTCGTCGATCATCTGGCCGCCGACGACGCCGACTCCCTTTGCATTCTCAACAAGGATTTGACGGGCTTTCGCGACCTCCGCATCAGAGGGCGTGTAGGCGGCGTTGATCGCGGCGACCTGACCAGGGTGGATCGCGGCCTTCGCGGCGAAACCCATGGCGGCGGCGCGACGGGTTTCCTGCTCGAGACCGGCTGTGTCGCGGATGTCGAAGAACGGGGTGTCGATCGCTACGATCCCTGACCTTGCACAGGCCGCCACGATCCGGCCGCGGGCGTAGGCGAGCGGCTCCCGTGCCTCCTCGGCGCCGAGGTCGGCGGCCATGTCGGCGGCGCCGAACAGCAGGCCGTAGAGGCGGCCCGACGCCGCCGCGATCGCGTCCGCCTGAGCCAGGCCGCGCGCGGTCTCCACGATGCCGACGATGCGCGCGTCGAGCGCGGCGGCTGTGAGGAGCCGGTCCAGAATCCGAACATGATCCGGGCTCTCGGTCTTCGGCAGGACGAGGTAGTCCGGCGCGACGGCGGCCTCGAGAAGGGCGGTCAGGTCGGCCATGCCCGCGGCCGTATCGAGGCCGTTGATCCGCAACGCACGGGCGGCGCGGCCTTTCTGGCTCCGGCTCAGGAACTCCAGCGCCGCCGCGCGGGCCATCGGCTTGTCGGCCGGGGCGACGGCGTCTTCGAGGTCGATGATCTGGACATCGGCGCCGACCTCTGCGGCCTTGCCGAAGCGCTCTGGACGGGCGCCGGGCGTGAAAAGCCAGGATCTCGTCGGAAGGATTGGTGCGGTCATCGATGCGCTCCGTTCGTTGACGATCCGGAAGATGCGCCTCCCTCTTTCAACTATCCAACATATTGGACATGCATCCGTGAGCTGTTTAATGTCTTGCGATGGAGCTGCGTCACATCCGCTACTTCCTCGCCCTGGTGGAGGAGAGGAACTTCACCCGGGCGGCCGCCCGGGTGGGCATCGCCCAGTCCCCGTTCAGCTCGCAGATCCGCGACCTGGAGACCGAGGTCGGCGCGCGCCTGTTCCACCGCGTGCCGCACGGGGCTGAGCTGACCTCGGCCGGCCAGGCGTTCCTGGAGGTGGTGAGGACCATGCCGGGCACGGCCGAGAAGGCGGCGCATGCCGCGCAGCGCGCCGCCCGCGGGGAGAGCGGGCGGCTGAAGGTCGGCTACACCGCCTCTTCCGTCTTCAATCCCGTCTTCGCCGCCGCCGTCCGGGCGTTCCGGCAAGCCTATCCGAACGTCGACCTCGCCCTGCAGGAGGCGAACACCACCTGGCTGGCGGAGAGCCTGGAGAACGAGACGCTCGACGCGGTCTTTCTGCGGCCAGGCTCCACGAACGCCAACGCCTTCCAGCTGCGACTGCTTTCCGAGGAGCCGCTGCTGGCCGCCCTGCCGGCTGCCCATCCGGCCGCGTCGTCCGACCAGGTCGACCTCGCCGAGCTAGGCGGCGAACCGCTGCTGCTGTTCCCCCGGGAGGCTGGCTCGACGCTTTTCGACAGCGCGATCGGCGCGTTTCGCGCCGCGGGGATCGAGCCGGAATTGGGCCAGTCGGCGCCCCAGATTACCTCCCTGCTCATACTGATCGCCGCTGGAATGGGTGTTTCAATCGTGCCGGCCTCCGTGTCGCAGGTGTCCATACCCGGCGTCGTGTTCCGCGCCCTCAAGGGCCAGGCGCCGACCGCAAGGCTCTCGCTGGCCACGCGGCGCGGCGACACGAACATAATCGTCCGCAATTTCCTGTCCTGCGCCCTGCGCTGAACGCCAGAGTCCACAACTCGGCCCGAATTCAAGGGCGTTGGCCCGGTGAGACAGCGGACTTTCGGGGCCAAGTCGTGTCAGAGGGTACAGCTCTGCGCTAGAGCGCCATCCGCCCAAGTGGGAACTGGTTAGGCGATGAGATGGCGCTCAAGATTTTGAATCTAGAGCAAATTATCTTCGACCAGACGGAAACGTCTGGTCGAAGTTTGCTCTATGTCGCCGCGTACCGGATCTCCATCGCGTCGTAGCCCGGCTTGTCCACCAGCCTTTGTCGTTCGGCGAAGGAGGTTACGGCCCGCTCGTCAAGCACGCCCTTCTGCTTGAGCGCTGACAGGGCCGTCTGCATGCCGTGCACGGCGCCCTGAAGGGCGGCGTTAGCGTAGAGCACCAGGCTGAAGCCCATCTCCGCAGCCGTCTTCGCGTCGACAATGGGCGTCTTGCCGCCGAGAACCATGTTGAGGAGCTGGGGCGAGTTCAACCGGCGCGGAACCGCCTTGAGGTCTTCGAGGCTTTCCGGCGCCTCAACGAACGTGACGTCGGCGCCCGCCTCGATGTAGCGGCTCGCCCGCTCGATTGCCGCATCAAAGCCCTCGACGGCGCAGGCGTCGGTGCGGGCGATGACGACGAGATCTTGCCGCCTCGTGTCCACGGCGGCCCGCACCTTGCCGACCATCTCCGCAAGAGGAATGAGCTCCTTGCCGCTGAAATGGCCGCACCGCTTCGGAGCGTGCTGATCTTCGATCTGGATGGCGCTGGCGCCGGCCTGCTCCAATGTGCGCACCGTGTGGGTCACGTTCACGGCGTTGCCGAAGCCGGTGTCGGCGTCGACGATCAGCGGCAGCTCGACCACGCCGCGGATGGCCATGACATGCTCGGCCACTTGGCTGAGGTCCATGAACCCGAGGTCAGGCAAGCCTAAGTGCATATTCGTGAGACCGGCGCCGGTCAGGTACGCGGCCTTGAAGCCGATATCGGCGATGATCCGGGCCGCCAGGGCGTTTGGAGCCCCGGGAATGAGCACGCCCTTCTCCAGCTGCATCAAGTTCCTCAGCGTCTGAATATGACGGGGCGACATCAGTCTTCTCCTTGGTTAACGGACGCATGCTCCTCGGCGGGGGCGCAGCGGTGCTACGCGTCGACTGCGGCGCCTGACCCCGGTCGATGGACCGCCCTGCGCGGACGGTTAGATCGGATTTTCCTCGAAGAGACGCGCCACCATCGCGGAGTCGAGGTATGCCCTTACATTGTCGATGACCCCCCCGGCGAAGTGGACGACCCAGCAGTACCTGTTGTCGAACCTCATCCCGTTCTTTGCCGTCGCCATGGAATGAAGCTCTACGATGGCCTGGTCATCTATCACGAGAAGATGCTCGACGACGAGTTGCGCCCCGTTGGGCAGAACCTTGCCGAGCTTCGCGAAGGTTCCCGCCAGGAAATCAGCTTTTGACTTGTAGTGGCCAGCTAGCGGATGCGTGCCTTCCACGATCCAGTCGACCCTGTCGTCCACATGTTGGAAAAAAGCTGCGCCGTCGCCTTGCTCAAGGCCGTTGAAGATCTTTCGGACGTAGTCTTCGGTGAGCATGAAATCATCCTCCTACCCGTACCCGAGCAACTTTTGCTCGACCAGGACCCGCGGGCCCCGTGTCCACAACCTATAACTAGCCAACTCATTGGTCCAATATATGATGGGATTGAATGTAATTGGTTTTGGAGATGGCCGTGGAGCTGCGCCACATCCGATATTTTCTGGCTGTCGCTGAGGAGCGGCATTTCACGAGGGCGGCGGCCAAGGTTGGCATCGGCCAGCCGCCGCTCAGCCAGCAGATCAAGGACCTCGAGGGAGAGGTGGGCGCCGCACTTTTCCATCGCTTGGCCCACGGCGCCGAGCTTACCGCGGCCGGCAAGGCGTTTTTGGCTGCTGTAAAGGAGATGCCCCTAACCGCGGAGAGGGCGATCTTGGCGGCGCGCCGCGCCAACCGCGGCGAGACAGGAAGCCTGCGGGTTGGCCTCACCTCGTCCGCCATCTTCAACGTGGTGGCGCCGTCCGCTATCGGCGCCTTTCGTCGCGCTTATCCCGACATCGAACTTACCCTCGAAGAGGCTAACACGGCGCCGCTCGTCACCCATCTAGGCGAGGGCAGGCTGGACGTAGCGTTCCTGCGGACAGGGGCGGTCGGTACAGAGAGGTTGCAGGTGCGGCAGCTTTCGGAAGAGCCGTTGGTGGCCGTCGTTCCCAAACGTCACCACGCCGCCGCCCTCAAGCAGATCGATCTGGCGCTCTTGAAGGATGATCCGTTTCTACTGTTCCCGAGGGAGATTGCTCCGACGCTCTACGACACAATTCTCGAGGCCTGTCGAAACGCGGGTTTCGAGCCGAGTATCGGGCAACTCGCACCCCACATGGCGTCGATCGTGAACCTGGTGGCCGCAGAGTTGGGCGTAGCGATCGTTCCAGCGTCGATGATGCAGATGCGTGTGACAGGCATCGCTTATCGCCGGATTGCCGGCCAGTCTCCGACGATCCAACTTGCTCTGGCCTACCGGCGAGGAGAGACATCCCCCGTGGTGCGAAATTTCATCGCGCAAGCCACGTCCTGAACAGCTTCGCATCGTCTACAAGGTTCGCGAGGGGGGGTTCCGGAAGAGGCCTATGGTCGACAACGTGTGGCGGTCTTCGCTTGGCGACGTGGCGCCGCCTTGAAGGCGAACGACGCCGAGGTCTGCTTAGGATCGAGAACTGTCTACCGCCAGGCCGTCGAATGTCCTGATTTGGGAAGGACGCGGGAGTCCGCTGATGGCGCAAGTCAGACGAGGATGGCCCTGGCTTCCAGGTGGGTCTCGAGCCCGAAGCGCCCATATTCGCGGCCGATCCCCGACTGTTTAAAGCCGCCGAACGGCGCCAGCGGTTCGTGCGGCGCGCCGTTGATCACCACCCGCCCGCATTCCAGCTGGTTCGCGATGCGCCGCGCATGCGCCAGGTCCGCGCTCTCGACATAGGCCTGCAGGCCGTACGCGCTGTCGTTCGCAATGGCGATCGCCTCGCTCTCGTCATCATACGGGATCACGCACAGCACCGGGCCGAAGATCTCTTCCCGTGCGATCCGCATGTCGTTGCTCACGCCAGTGAACACCGTCGGCCGCACGAACCAGCCGCGCTCGAGGCCCTGCGGGCGGCCCTCGCCGCCGATCAGGAGTTGGGCGCCTTCTTCGAGGCCCAGGCGGATGTAGCCCTGCACTCGGTCCCACTGTTTCTGGCTGACCATCGGCCCGATCATCACCTCAGGATCGGTGGTCTCGCCGACCTTGATTGCGCCCACCGTAGCTTTCAGCCGCTCCAGGATCTCGGGTAGCCGCGAGCGCGGGGCCAGGACCCGCGCGCCGGCGACGCAGGCTTGGCCGCTGTTGCCGAAGCCCATCATGGCGACAGTCGGGATCGCGCTCTCCAGATCGGCGTCCTCCAGGATGATGTTAGGCCCCTTGCCGCCCAGCTCCAGCGTCACGCGCTTCATGGTCTCAGACGCCGCGCGCAGTATGGCGCGCCCGACGGCCGTCGAGCCGGTGAACGAGACCTTGGCGACGTCGGGGTGCGAGCTCAGCTCGGCGCCGACCACATCGCCGCGGCCGTTGACGATATTGAACACGCCCGCCGGCGCGCCCGTCTCGTGCAAAGCCTCCGTCAGCACCTGGGTCTGGATCGCGCTCATCTCGCTCGGCTTGACCACGATCGTGCAGCCGGCGGCGATCGCGGTCGCGAGCTTGCCGCAGATGAAGCCGAAGTTGCTGTTCCATGGCGTGATCGCGGCGACCACCCCCAGCGGCTGCAGGCTGACTTCGGCGCCGCCGATGGTCTGGCTGAAGTCGAAGGCTTCGAGGGTTTTGGCCATGTCGAGGAAGACGCTGGCCGTACGGCGCGCGGAGAAATCGACAAAGTAGTGAGGCGCGCCGTACTCCAGGGTCATGGCCTCGGCGAGCGACTCGGCGCGGGCGGCCACTGCATCGTGGAACCGTTGCAGCAGCGCGATCCGCTCGGCCTTGGTCGTGTGCGAGAAGGCACGGAACGCGCGCTTGGCGGCCGCCACGGCGACCCGGGCGTCGACTTCGTCCCCAAGGCGGACCTGGCCGATCCGCGCCTCGGTCGCCGGATTGAAGAGGTCGAACCGCTCGCCGCCGTGCGGGGTGACGAAGCGGCCGTCGATATAGATCTGGTCGATGCTGCGCATTGGGGCGCCTCCGCCAAAAGTGACGCCTCGAAGATGACCTGCCGCCGTTGATCTGATAAGTCGGCCAAACTGGGTCAGGCTGATGACTGATTTCGCGCAATGAAGGTCAGCCAGTTCGAGCTGGAAGCCGTCGTAGCCGTGGCGCGCCTGGGCGGATTCCGCGCCGCTGCGCGGGAGCTCGCAATGTCTTCATCGGCGTTGAGCCACGCGGTGGCGGCGCTGGAGACTCGGCTGGGCGTCCGCCTTTTCAACCGCACCACGCGCAGCGTCGCGCTCTCGGCGGCGGGCGAGCAGTTCGTCACCGAAGTCGCGCCGGCGCTGGCCGCGATCCGGGGCGCCGTCGAGCGGATCGACGAACAGCGCGCGGCGCCCTCCGGCGTCCTGCGCCTGAACATGGCGCTCGGTGCGGCGCGCATGATCCTGGTCTCGCTGGTCCTGGAGTACCTGCGCCGATATCCAGACGTCGGCGTCGAGCTGGCGACCGAGGGCGCTTTGGTCGACGTCGTAGGCCAGGGATTCGACGCCGGGGTCCGCCTGGCGGAGTTCGTACCGCCGGACATGATCGCCGTGCCGATCGGGCGCCCGCTACGCTCGCTGGTTGTCGGGTCGCCGGCCTACTTCGACGACCACCCCCGACCCACATCGCCGGCCGACCTTCTGGCTCACCGCTGTATTCGGGCGCGGCTGGCGAGCGGCCGCATCTATCGCTGGGAGTTCGAGAAGCGAGGGGAGGCCTTGGCGCTGGACGCGCCAGGGACGCTGACCCTGGACGACTCCGGGCTGATGCTGCAGGCGGCCTTGGCCGGGCAGGGCCTGGCCTACGTGGCCGACAACTCGATAGCCGAGCACCTCGGCGCTGGGCGGCTGATCGCGGTGCTGGAAGACTGGTCCCCGGCCTATCCCGGCCTTTGCCTGTACTACCCGAGCCGCCGCAACTCGCCTGCAAAGCTCCGCGCCTTCATAGACCTTATCCGCGCTCAGACGGTCGATGCCGCTTAGGAGAAGGGAGCCGACACAGGCCGGTGAGAGCGCAGGGAGCCGCCAGCTCGGCGTCTGCCACTCTTAGCCGGCCGAGCGGCCCGCGCCTCTAGGGCGACGATCCAGTCTGCGGCGCCGACCGGACGGCCGACCGTTTCGGCGTCGCGGGCAGGCGAACATTGCAACGTTGCAACAATAACGTTAGCTTAGTTGGCAGGCGCCTGCCAAGACGCGTCCGCCGGCTCATCGTTCCAGACCGACGCAGACGTCGCGCAACACTGCGTTCGCGCGGGTCACATGGTGCGGGGCCGCGAGGAGGACGACGATGCTCAAGATGGCTCTGGTTCTTGGCGGCGTGCTCGGCCTGGTCGGGCCAGCTCAGGCTCAAGTGAACTCGACCGACCTGAAGTGGGGTCCCGCGCCGCCTGTGTTCCCGGCGGGCGCCCAGATGGCGGTGCTATCGGGTGATCCCAGCAGCGCGGGGACGTTTGTGATCCGCCTGAAGATGCCGGCGGGCTACAAGATCCCGGCGCACCATCACCCGACGGATGAGTACGTGACGGTCATCGCCGGTGACTTCTCCTTGGGCATGGGCGACAAACTCGACGCGGCCAAGAGCGCGGATCTCGCGGCCGGTGGATTCGCCAAGGCGCCGGCTCAGATGAACCACTTCGCCTGGACCAAGAGCGGGACGGTTGTGCAGGTCTCCGCTGACGGCCCATTCGCCATGACCTACGTGAACCCTGCCGACGATCCGACCCACCACTAGAGCAACCCCCCGTTCAGACGGAACCGTCTGAACGGCGATGATTTCCTCTAGATTCAAAAGCGTAGAGCCTGATTTACCGTTTGCGTCTGTCCCGTG
>Ga0210396_10004589_pt1 | contig 13497 bp, 11 predicted proteins | sample IncBWH17OmetaG_FD_155466 | JGI IMG/M metagenome (GOLD analysis project Ga0210396, IMG submission 155466) | Forest soil microbial communities from Barre Woods Harvard Forest LTER site, Petersham, Massachusetts, United States - Inc-BW-H-17-O ...
GTGTCTTTCGCCGCGCCTGATGACGTGCAGCGATTGGATGAGACAGTCGCGAGTCTTAGCAGATTCGACTGGATATTTCTCACCAGCCAAAACGCGTTGCGGGCCCTGCAGGATTCGGGCGCGCGCATTCACAAGCCACTTGGTGAGGCCATAAAAGATACGGCGATCGCGGCGGTGGGACCAGCTACGTCGGAAGCTGTGCGGCAGGCAGGGCTAGTTGTGAAGTATGTTGCAAGACAGCACGACGGAGTTTCGCTGGCGCGCGAATTGGCTGCGGACGTGAAGGGGAAGCAGGTGTTGCTCCCGCGCAGCGATCGGGCGAATCCGGATTTGGTGGCGGTGCTGGGCGATTTGGGAGCGGTCGTAACTGAGGTAGTTGCGTATAAGACGGTGCGGATCGACGGCGTGATGGATCGCTGGCAGGAGGTTGTGACGCGTACGCCTCCGGATGCGGTTTTGTTTTTCAGCCCATCGGCAGTGCATCATTTAGAGGAGTTGTTGGGTGCGGTGCGATTTGTCGAGCTGTCAAATAAGGTCGTGTACGCAGCTATCGGCACGGTGACGGAGCGAGCCATTAGGGCCGCTGGGGTCGAGCGAGTTTTGAAAGCTGCGGATACGACGGTGGATAGCATTTTGCAGACGTTAACAGAACATTTTGCATCGGGCGGAGCAGTGTTGCCCGCAGGAGTGAAACGCGGATGAGTTTTCCTACGCATCGCCCACGACGTCTTCGTCGCACTGAAGCTCTGCGAAATATGGTGCGCGAAACGCGGCTCAGCACCGCGGGATTCATCTACCCGATGTTTGTCTGTCCGGGCAGCGGGGTGCGCAACGAGATCAGCTCAATGCCGGGAATTCACCAGCAGTCGGTAGACAAAATCGTAGAAGAGTGTCGCGAAGTGGAATCGCTGGGGATCCCGGGAATTATTTTGTTTGGCCTGCCGGAAACAAAGGATGCGCGGGGTACCAGTTCGCTGCATTCCGATGGCGTGGTGCAGAAGGCAATCGGTGCGATTCGCAAAGCAAATTTGAAGCTGCTGGTAATCACGGATGTTTGTCTCTGTGAATACACGGATCACGGCCATTGTGGCGTGCTGGAACATGGCGACGTGGCCAACGATGCCACGCTAGAGATCCTGGCGGAACAAGCGCTTTCTCATGCGCGGGCCGGCGCGGACATTGTGGCACCGTCGGACATGATGGACGGGCGTGTGGCGGCGATTCGAGGGAAGTTGGATGATCACAAGTTCGAAACTATTCCGATCCTCGCCTATGCTGCAAAGTATTGTTCCGGTTTTTACGGGCCATTTCGCGAGGCAGCCCAATCGGCGCCGCAGTTTGGAGATCGCCGCAGCTACCAGATGGATCCGGGGAATGCGCGGGAAGCGTTGAAAGAAGTGGCGCTGGATCTGGAAGAAGGCGCGGACATGGTGATGGTGAAGCCGGCGCTCCCGTACCTGGACATTATTCGCATGGTGCGCGACGAATTCGATGTGCCGGTGGCGGCGTATAACGTGAGCGGCGAATATTCGATGGTCAAGGCGGCAGTGCAGAAGGAATGGGTGGAAGAGAAACGCGTGGTACTGGAGATTCTAACGGGAATTCAGCGCGCCGGGGCCGACATTATATTGACGTATCACGCTAAAGACGTTGCTCGCTGGCTGAAACCCTGATTCAAGTGACAGTAAAGGTGCCTCGATGAGTGCAACACACACGCAGGTGAAGACGAACCGCAGGCGTTCTCGCGAAATTTTCGAGAGAGCGGAGAAGGTACTGGTGGGTGGCGTGAACAGCCCGGTGCGGGCGTTTCGCTCGGTGGGTGGCGAGCCACTGATTATTGAGAAGGGAAGCGGCCAGCATCTGTACGATGCCGATGGAAACGTGTTGCTGGACTACGTGTGTTCGTGGGGAGCGATGTTGCTGGGGCATGCTCACCCGGCCGTCAGTGCGGCGATTGCGGAGCAGGCACAACGTGGGACGAGTTTTGGCGTTACGACTGAACTGGAATTGGAGCTTGCGAGCCTGATTATCAAAGCAATTCCGTTTTTGGAAAAGGTGAGATTTGTTTCCAGCGGCACCGAAGCGACGATGAGCGCGGTGCGTTTGGCCCGCGGAGTTACCAAGCGCGATTTGATTGTGAAATTTGAAGGTTGCTATCACGGGCACGCCGACAGCTTTTTGTCGCAAGCAGGTTCGGGCCTGGCTACGCTGGGGATCGCGGAGTGTCCGGGCGTGCCACAGGCGCTGGCGGCGCTCACCTTGAATGTGCCGTATAACGATCTGGCCGCAACCGAACAGCTATTTGCGCAGCATCTGGGCAAAATCGCGGCGGTGATTGTGGAACCAATCGCGGCAAACATGGGCGTGGTGTTGCCGGCGGGAGGATTTCTGCGAGGGCTACGGGAAATTACCAAGAAGAATGGCGCGTTGCTCATTATCGATGAGGTGATTACTGGATTTCGGCTACACAACGGCTCTGCGCAACAACTTCTGGGAGTACAAGGCGACCTGACCACCATGGGCAAAATTATCGGCGGCGGCGTTCCGGTTGCGATGTATGGCGGCAGCGCGGAACTGATGAACAATGTGGCGCCGCTGGGACCGGTGTATCAGGCCGGAACGCTGGCCGGAAATCCGTTGGCCATGAGTGCAGGCATCGCCACGTTGAAGGAATTGAGCAAGCCTGGTCTTTACGAACGAATTGACATGCTGGCCAAGAAGTTGGTGGCTGGTCTGACAAATGGCCTCTCAACGACGGGGATCACTGCGCAGGTGAATAGCATCGGCTCGCTATCGACGATATTTTTTGCGCCGCAACCGGTGACGAACTATTCTTCCGCAAAGGCTTCAGATACCAAAATGTACGCGCGATTTTTCCGTGAGATGCTGGACCGGGGAATTTTCCTGGCGCCCTCGCAATTCGAAGCGGCCTTCGTGTCTGCGGCGCACACCGAAGCCGATATCGACAAAACAATTTCCGCTGCCCACGACGTTTTGCATAGTATTGCGAGCCAGGCTTAGAACTGATTCCACATACGAGGAGAAGTGCAGATGCACGAGGTTCTGGAACCCCCCGAAGAGCACGAGGGGCACGAGAAGAATCCGCTGGTGATGCCTGCGTCGGTCACGTTGGCAATCCTTGCGGTGCTGGTGGCCATGGCCACCCTGTTGGGTCATCGCGCCAGCACGGAAGAAATTCTCTTGCAGAGTAATGCCAACGACCAGTGGGCATATTACCAGGCCAAGAACAGTCGCTCTCACGAAATGCAAGGTGTAGCGGATATGCTGGGAACTCTCTCCGTAGTAGACAAGGAAAAAGCCGAGACGCTGCGAGAAAAGTACACCAAGGAATCGGAACGCTACGAAAAAGAGAAAGAACAGGCCAGTGACTAGGCGAAAGAATTCGAAGAAGAGAAGGGCGTGGTGGCGCGACGCGGTGATCGCTTTGATGCTGCGGAAGTGTTGTTAGAGATTGCGCTGATTATTTGTTCGCTGACGCTGCTGACCAAAAAGCGAGTGTTTTGGCTGGCGAGCATCGCCGTGGGGATAGTTGGCGTGCTCGTTGCGGCGAGCGGCTTCTTGCTCCATTAAAAACACAATGGAATTTAAACGCTGCTCCGTGCCGCGGCAAATTTCGGCGTGAAGCTTACCCATCGGCGTAGTAATCGGATCTCACCTGTCCTTTCGTACAGTCATACTTTCGAAACGCTTTTGCAGCCTGGGATTTACGTTAACGTCCGGGTTAGTTAGGGTTAGGAAGAGACTTCCTTTCTCAACGCTCGCAAAATCGCAGTGGCACGACGTTTTTCGGAGGCTTCCGAACGTTTCGCCGGTCAGGTATTTGCGCTCCCGCCCGGCGCGCGAAGCGGCATTTCAATGGCAGAGAGAACAGTTACCGAGCCCGGGTTACGACTGGGGGCTCACCAGCTTGCCGCGCTAGTCGATTCCACGCGCGAACTCATCGCGATTCTTGCCTCAGATGGATCGGTGCAATTCGCAAACTCCAGTTTTCAGGCGGTTCTAGGCTATCGACCGGAAGAATTGCTGGGCCGCAGCTTGCAGGCGATCGTGCACGCGATGGACACCGGGACGGTCCGCGAGTGCCTGAAGCAGGTTATATCGACCCCTGGCGGCAGTTTCGCGGAGCGTTGCCGGTTTCGCTGCCGGGATGGCTCGTGGCGCTGGGTGCAGGTTACGCTGCGCAACCGGCTGGGCGAGGCCGGAGTCGAAGGCATTCTCGTCCACGGCAGTGATGTGACTGATCTGCAGCGCATGGAAGACGAACGGCAAGTTATTTCGGATGTGGTACACGCGCTGAATCAGACTTCGAATCTCGATCAATTACTAAATCGAATTCATCACGCGTTGAAAAGAATATTGCCTGCGGAAAATTGCTTCGTGGCGCTGCATGATCCGGAGCACGATAGTTTCGAATTTCCATTTTTTGCCGATGAGTACGACGTAGCGCCACCGCCGCAGCGTGTAGGGCGGAGTTGCACCGCATACGTTTTCCGGACCGGCCGCGCGAAGTTGATCCCACAATCGGACTTTGACCGGTTGGCATCGGCGGGCGAGGTGGAGCTAGTTGGTTCACCGTCTCCTGCGTGGCTTGGCGTGCCATTGAAAACGCCCACGGCGACGATTGGCGTGTTGGTGGTGCAGCACTACCAGAACGAGCATGCGTATGGGATACGGGATTTGGAGTTCCTGGATTCTGTTGGCGGGCACATCGCGCTGGCGATTGAACGGCGCCGCGTGGAAGACGAGCTCCGTAAAAATGAATCGATACTGCGGTTGCTGTTCGAACATAGCCCAATGGCTACGTGGTTGTATGAAGTGGAATCGTTGCGATTCTTGCGCGTGAATCAGGCGGCCGTGCATCAGTATGGCTACTCTTCGGGCGAGTTTGAGCGTATGACAATTCTGGATATCCGGCCGAAATCGGAGCGTGATGCCGCGCAATCGTACGTGCGAGCGCTCGATCCCGGTATTGAAGAGCACAGCATTTGGTTGCACCAGGCAAAGGACGGAAGGACGTTCGATGTCGAAGTGATTTCGCACGAATTGGCGTATGCGGGGCGGCGCGTGCGGCTGGTTGTGGCGCAAGATATCAGCGAGCGAAAACATCTTGAAGGGCAGTTGCGGCAGGCGCAGAAGATGGAAGCGATTGGCCGGCTGGCGGGTGGCGTGGCGCACGACTTCAATAATTTGCTGATGGTGATTAAGGGGCATACCGAGTTGCTACTGAACCTTTTGCCGCCCGCCGATCAGATCACCCGCAAAATCGAGCAAATTGATCGGTCGGCCGATAGGGCTGCGACGCTGACACGGCAGTTGCTGGCTTTCAGCCGCATGCAAGTTTTGCAGCCGCAAGTGATTAATCTGAATTCGATTGTCGAGGAGATGGGCAAGCTGCTGCCACGCTTGATTGGCGAAGATATCGAATTGGCGATACACACCGCGAATGACCTTGGCCGGATTCGCGCGGATGCCAGCCAGATGGAACAGGTGCTGATGAATTTGGCGGTCAATGCGCGGGATGCCATGCCGAACGGCGGCAAATTGTTAATTGAGACGCGAAATCTGGATCTGGATCAGAGCTATACATTGAGTCATCCACTGATGAAACCTGGATCGTATGTGCAATTGCTGGTGACCGACAGCGGCACGGGTATGGACGCGGATACGCAGGCGCACATTTTCGAACCGTTTTTTACCACCAAGGATAAAGGCAAAGGTACGGGACTGGGGCTCGCAACGGTCTACGGAATCATCAAGCAAAGCGGCGGATTCATCTGGGTCTACAGCGAGCTGAACAAAGGAACTGCGTTCAAGATTTACTTGCCACGAGTGGATCAGCAAGCGGAGCATGCCATCACGCCGCGTGCGGCGACGGATATTCCTAGCGGGACGGAGACGGTGTTGCTGGCAGAAGATGAGCAAGACGTACGCGAAATTGCGCGGCAGTTTCTGGAATCCGGCGGATACAAGGTGATTGAAGCCAAGGATGGCGCGGATGCGATCCGTTTGGCGGCGGAGTTCTCGGGACATATAGATTTGTTGGTAACGGATATGGTGATGCCCGGGATGACCGGGCAGGAGCTGGCGGTGAAGTTGCAGCGTGCGCACTCTGGGCTTTGCGTGGTCTTTATGTCGGGCTATAGCGAGCATGCGGCTACGGAAATGGCGGATGCCGATCCTTCGGTGCGGCTGCTGACGAAACCGTTCAGCCGATTCGCGTTTTTGCGTGCGGTACGGGAAGTGCTGCACGGTAGGGAGTAGTTGTCGGTCCGCGCGAACTGTTTATTTTATTAGTTACGCTTTGATTGCGGGATGTTTGCGGTGCCAATCGCTTCCCGCTTGAAACGTGCGCCCTGCCTGTAGCACAGCCGCGTCATCGCCTGCGCGACCTATAAACTGAAGCCCAACCGGTAGATTCTTCTCGGTAAATCCACAAGGCACCGAGAGAGCCGGCAAACCACACAGATTTCCAATGGCGCCGAGTGGATCAGGGAACGAGAGCCCCGTTAACAGATTCATGTCCAACGGTGTGGCGGGGACCGGCTGAGAAGCGGTGACCAGTACGTCGCAGGAATCGAACAGCTCGTTCATCTTCTTTTGCAAAATTTCGCGAATGCGTTGCGCGCTGGTGTAGTCGGCAGCAGGAATATCTTGCGCGACATAGCCGGCGACACGGCCCATCGGGTCGTTGAGTTCTTTGACGCGGCCTGAGCGAATTAATTCCGAAAACGAAGATGCAGCTTCGGATTGCATGATGATGTTTGCCGCATCTTCCCACGGGCCTTCCGGCAACGCGGCATCTTTCATGGTGGGAAAGCGACGCTTCATGTATTTGTGTGCGGCCTCAACGACCTTGGCCACAGCGGGATCGTAGTTCTTCCAGGCATTCGTTAACCAGCCGACCCGGAGCGTGTGCGAGCCTAAGTCTGCTGCAGGTGAATATGTGAAGGCCGCTCTATCGACAGGCAGAGTGCCGCGATCTAGTGGATCGTGTCCGGCGATTGCCGCGAAAATCCGGGTGCAGTCTTCCGCGGACCGCGCCATCGGCCCGATTTTATCCATCGAGTAGGCCAAGGCCATTGCGCCACGACGGCTGACGCGCCCGTAGGTGGGACGCAGGCCACTAACACCGCAAAAGGCGGCTGGACACACGATCGAGCCCCACGTTTCCGTGCCAATGGCGAATCCAGCGAGCGCTGCCGCGACAATCGCGCCGGAGCCGGAGGACGAGCCGCAGGTCCAACACCTAGTGTCCCAGGGATTTTTGGCTTCGCCTTGCAGGGAAGCCGACGCGTACATGTAGCCCATGCCGCCGGCCAGTTCGATCATCGACGCTTTGCCGATGAGGATCGCGCCGACGTTAGTGAGGTGCTCGATGACGGTCGCAGTGTAATCGAAGACCTGATCGGCGAAGGGCTTCGCTCCCCACGTGGTGGGAATGCCTTTAACGGTCAACAGATCTTTTGCAGCGTAAGGGATTCCGTGCAACGGGCCGCGATAGTGTCCGCGCTGAATTTCTTTTTCAGCGTTGTGAGCCTGCTCGAGGGCCAGATCTGGCGTGAGTCGCGCGTATGCATTGAAACGTGGCCCCAAAGTTTCACTCCGTTGGAGATAACTCTCAGTGAGTTCGACTGGGGAAAGCTGCTTGGATTGAATCTTCTTTGCGAGTTCGCCAACGGTTTCGAAAAGAACTGAGTCCTTCACCATTCATGGGCTCCGTCAGGACTTCTTGGATGATTGGGTGTGGATGGGCTGCGGCTTCTTTTCGCGTTCGACAAGAGGCTTCAGGTAGAGCGCCGGGCCATCGGAATTTTCGAGATGGTAGGCGCGGACCCGGTCGAGGGCAGGCTGCAAATAGATGCACAGCGTCTTGAGCATGGCCTTTTGCTCGTCGTCGAACTGATTTGCGGGCAACGTTGTAACGAACTGGAATCGGGCGTCGGCCTCGGCTTGGCTTGCGGGCGGAAGCTTTGGCAGATTGGACGGTTCCTGCTTCTTCGCTGGAGGATTGTTTTGGGCGGTGGATGGTTCCAACGCGATGGCGGCCGGGGCGAGCGAAGCAGTGGCGGAAAGAAGGATGGCGCGGTGGGCAAAATCTCTGCGCGAGAGTTTCTTGGATTCGTTTTCGTCCATGCGCTTAGGGCTCCGAAACGTTAACGCCAATTTTGGTGAATCTTAGGGAGGCTACTCAATTCGGTGTGAAGCGTCAACCGAGTTAATTCGGCACGGTGCTAGCTGTGATAGGCATCCGCGTCTGGTAACGGACGGTGAAGCTCACGTGAATCGGCGAGGGTCGTGAGTTTGCGAGGCGAGCAAAGAGTCAGGCTGCGAACCTTAGTCGACTTGAGTGAAATTTTTGAACTGAATCTCAAGTGCCTGATTGTATTGCCGCTCGATCTGCAGTTCCGTTTGCAGTTTTTTCACCAGCAGTTCCAGTCGGCTGATCTCTCCGCGAAGTTTGTGGACGTCTGCCGCTGCCGCCGCAGTGCGTGGTGGTTGAGGAGTTGCATTCGAAGGTGGTTGTGGCTGCGCAGTGCTCGACTGTTGGAAAAATGCCTCGGCAAGTGCTTTCGGCCAGACCCCATCGGCCTGCTGTGCCTCTGCCGCGGAATGCATCTGCGGAGCTGGAGGACCCGCCGGAGGCATTGGCGTCACGCGTGCTTGAGGAGGCTGCGGTGGCGCGAAGAAACTGCTGAGAGCCGCGCTGCCGCTTGGGCGATCAGCGTGTCCGTGCGCGGGCGATGATGATGGAGATGTTCCGTTTCCGTGTCCGAGTAGATTTTTGACACGGCTGATCAGTTCCTGGGGCTGAAACGGCTTGCGAACCAGTTCATCGGCCTGAACGGCGACGGCGCGATCAGCGACGCTTTTGTTGACCACACCAGACATCAGGATTACGGGAGTCTTCGCAAATTGCGGATTTTGCCGGATCTGATTGCAGACCGAGTAGCCGTCCTGGTCCGGCATAATCACGTCGGTGATTACCACGTCGGGAGGCGTCTGCTCGAATTGGCCAAGCGCGGAGGCGGCATCGGCGCAGGTGATTACATTGATGCTTTCGCGGCGGAAGGCGATCTTGATGACTTCGCGCATGGTCGCGCTGTCGTCAATGAAATAGACAGTGGGAGTGCGTTTGGTTTCGGTCTCAGTCAGCGGGGGCATGGCAATGGTCTCGCTCATGGAGCCTCCTTGTCTGCTTCTGCCATTTCATCGTTAGTGTCGCGAACGCTTTCATCAAACTCGCGCATCGCGTCGAGCATTAAATCGGTGGAGGAACGAAGAACGGTGCGTTGCGCTGATGCTGCACCGTAAACAAATTTGTATACGCCGGAGCCGCACTGGACGCAGTTTTTCAAAATGTGCAAGACCGCTTCGTCGCCAAACAGCGAGCCGCACTCCGCGTGAGTGAGTTCGCCGGCATCGAAGAAGATGACCGCATCGGTTTCACCCGCGTTGATGGTCAACGCGCCAGTTTGATGGGCCTGGCCGAGCATCTGCATCACGCCGGTGATGTCGTGATGGGTGAGATTGCCGCTCAGGCTGGTGTCTGCCTGCCCGAGCATTTGCGTCGGCTGAAAGCCTTCCAGTTTGCTGATGATGATGTTCTTGACGTGGTTGGCGATGGTCGCGGGTGCGAGATGGCGGTCAATGTAATCGTCGCAGCCGGCTTGAAAGGCTTCCATCAAAGCGCGTTGACTGCCATCGCCCATGGCGATGATCGGCAGCGAATTGTTTTTGGCATCAGCGCGAATAATCTTGGCAATTTCGAGCGCGCCCATTTCGCGCATTTTAGTGGCGCAAACGATGGCGGAAGGCGTGTCGTATTCGAGTGTGGTTAACGCAAACGAAGCCTGCGTGGAGGACGTGACCTCGAATCCTTCACGTTTCAGGGATTCGCCGAGACGTTTTGCAAAAAGCACATTGCTATCGATTAGCAAGATTTTGGCGGCTTTGCCGGGCATCAACATGTCTGTGCCTCCGGCGTGGCTTCCTGTAGTGGCTCAGACTCGGACTCCTGCGAAATCATGCCTGGCGTGATGGCGGCGAGATTCAGAACTTCAATGACTTCTCCGCCGTGCGACAGCCAGCCTCCTACGTGCGCCGAGTCCGAAGGTGACGGAGGAGTCAGGTCGGCCTGGATCAGTTCGCAGTCGCCGCTGACTGGAAGCGCAACGTAATCGAACGAAGCGCCTTGGCGTCGCGTGGCAATCAGATAGAAGCGGCGCGAGATTAACTTTTTCCCGATGAGCTTTTCGGCGACATCACAAACGGGAACGACGCGACCACGGCGCAGAATCACTCCATCAATTTCTGGGGTGCAATGCGCAAAGCGGAAGATGCGGCTGGGAGCGACCAGTTCGGCGACCTGATCTGCAGCGAGGGCGAAACGGCGCTCGCCTAGTCGTAGAAGCACGCAAGAGAGTGTGTCGGATTGTTCCAGCCAGCTCATGGCACCAATCCGGAATGCGAAGTTGTGGCTGCTGCGGCCATCGGAGTATCTGAATCTCCGGTAACCAAATCGAGCAGCATCAATTCTTCCTGTAACAGGAATCCGTGCGGGTTCACGACGGGCACGACATTTTGATCAAGCACGGTGAGGCCGCGATACCAGTTGCGCTCTTCGCGGCAATAGGCTAGTGGCAAGGCCTGCAGCCGGCTCATGGTGCTCATTTTTTCAATGCCATCAATGAGCAGGGCGACGCGAAGATTGCGCAGAAGAAAAATGAGCGAGGCCGGCGAAGGGCGCAGGCCAAAGTGAATGGCACCATTCACGACGTAAATATTTTTACCGTTGCGGCGGATGGCGTGGCGGACTTTCGCGACGCTGCTGCCGGTGATGTCGGTTTCGGCGCCTGCAAGGCTGTCGACGCTGCGTACTTCCTGTACTGAGGAAGAGGAAATGGCAAAGATCTCGCCGCTGCAGCGAAACAATATGATCTGTTCGGTGCGCGGTGCGGCGTGTTTAGGAGCATGAGCCGGCTGCATTAACGTGCTCCCACCGGGGTGATGCGGCTTAAGGCCAGAACGCGCTTTTCGATGGCGGGATAAATGTCGTCGAGGGGAAGAACCTGTTCGACCGCGCCGGTTTTGATGGCTTCAGCAGGCATTCCAAAAATTACGGAAGTGGCTTCATCTTGCGCCAACACTACGCCGCCCGCAGTTTTGATCGCGCGGGCGCCACGTGCTCCATCGCTACCCATGCCGGTCAGGACGACGCCAATACTCATCGCGCCGGCGTAGGCGGCGACGGATTCTAAAGTCACATCGATGTTTGGCAAGTAGCCGTCGATGCGGCCAGTCACGCTGTCGAGGTTGATGCGGCCGGTGGGCGTCACACGTAGATGTTGTCCGCCGGGACAGATATAAAGGGTGCCGGGTTGCACGCTTTCGTTTGCTTCCGCTTCCTTGACGCGAATCCCCGTAAATTCGGCTAATTGCAAAGCGTACTGTGTGGTGAAGGCCGCTGGCATGTGCTGAACGAGAAAGACAGCAGCAGGGAAGTCGCGTGTAAATCCAGGAGCCAAACGCATTACTGTGGCCGGACCGCCTGTGGAGGCGCCGAGAACGACTACAGGAAACCGCAATTCCGATTGGGCAACGTTGGAAGTTCGAACTGGCGGCGCTGGCGACGGAGATGCTGGCTTGACTGCCGACGAATTTGACGACGAAGGCATTTGAATGGCGCTGGCGAGCCGTGATGCAGTGCGCACCACGCGAACCTTAGCGGCCATTCGTACTTTGCGTACCAGTTCGTCCTTCACACTTTGCATATCGAGATCGATGCCGGACGAAGGCTTGGTTACGAATTCAATTGCGCCGAGTTCCAATGCTTTCAGTGTGCTCGCGGCGCCTTCTTTGCTTTCTGAACTGACAATCACAATGGGTCGCGGGTTGCTGGTCATGATCTGCGCGGTGGCCTGCAGCCCGTCCATGTGGGGCATATTCAAGTCCATGGTGATTACGTCGGGCTTCAACGATTCGGATAACGCGATGGCTTCGCGTCCGTCTTTCGCCTGGCCGATTACCTGCAATTGGTCGTCGGAACTGAAAATAGATTCCAGCACCTTGCGCATGAAGGCGGAATCATCAACGACGAGCACGCGAAACTTCTTGGGCTGGGTACTCACCATAACGCGTCTATCTAACCGGCACGACGGAACGTGCCGCCTCCGATCCCATGAGTTGTTCCACTGCGGCAAGCAACTGATCTTCCTGAACCGGCTTGGTCAAGAACGAAGCGGCGCCTTCTTTCATGGCGCGATCGCGATGCTTTGCGCCGGCGCGCGACGTTACCACCATTACTGGAATGCGGCGTGTTGCCGGGGTCTGCCGCAACTGGGCCATTAATTCGTAGCCGGTCATGCGCGGCATTTCCAAGTCGGTGATGACCAGGTGGCAGCCGTGTTGGGTGACAACTTCCGCGCCTTCGCGACCGTCGGCGGCCAATTTCACGCGGTAGCCATTCTTTTCGAGCATGCGGCCGACAAACTTGCGCACGCTGATGGAATCGTCGGCAATCACGATGACGCGTTCCTGCTCGACGCGGTCGATTGCATCGGTGGGAATTGTGCCGCGGGCGACGGCAGTTGAACCTGGCGCGAAAACACGTGCGGTGCTGGCGTTGGCCTGCAGAGCACGGCGCTCGCTGGGTTCAGTGGCGACCATGCGGTTCAAGTCGATCAGCAAAATCAGGCTGCCGTCTGGCGCGATGGTGGTGCCGGGGAAAAGCTTCACGCGGCGTAGGTATTCGCCAAGATTTTTGATAACGATTTCGTCTTTGCCTAGAACTTCTTCGACAACCAAGCCGATCTGACGGCTTCCGGCATTGGCAACGACCATGCGGAAGTATCCGTTGATCGGTTCGAGTGGGGGCAATCCCAGATAAGAATCGAGGCGGACGACTTCGGTGACGACGTCGCGGACTTTGGTCAGCAGCTTTCCGCCAACGTCTTCGATCTCGTCGGCGCGCAGGCGGCGAATCTCTTCGACTACGGCCAGCGGCAGCGCGAAGTGGTTACTGCCGCAGCGCACGAACAGCGCAGGCGAAATGATCAGGGTCAGAGGCACTTTAAGAGTGAACTTGGTGCCTTGGCCCGCAGTACTGTTTACTTCAATTTCGCCGTTCAGGGCGTTCAAGTTGGAGCGGACTACATCGAGGCCAACGCCGCGACCAGCGAGTTCCGTTTTTACGGCAGCAGTTGAGAAACCTGGGTGAAACAACATTTCGCGCAGGTCGCGCTCGGTCAGGCGATCCGCCGTTTCCGGAGAAACCAGGCCGGATTCGATGGCACTTTGCTTCACGCGGCCATAATCGATCCCGCGGCCGTCGTCTTCCACTTCAATATAAATGTGGTTGCCGCGGTGGTAAGCGCGCAGCGAAACTTTGCCTTGTTCGGCTTTGCCGGAACCTGCGCGGACGTCCGGAGACTCAATGCCATGTGCGACGGAGTTGCGGACGAGGTGCACCAGCGGATC
>Ga0210396_10004591_pt1 | contig 13494 bp, 4 predicted proteins | sample IncBWH17OmetaG_FD_155466 | JGI IMG/M metagenome (GOLD analysis project Ga0210396, IMG submission 155466) | Forest soil microbial communities from Barre Woods Harvard Forest LTER site, Petersham, Massachusetts, United States - Inc-BW-H-17-O ...
CGCGCCCAGAAGGTTACTCGCGCGCAATAGGCGCGCTTTCATCAGTTTGTTGTTCTGGCGCCGCCACTGGCGGCCGCGCCGGTATTGGTGTGTCCGCGGGCCCGTGGGGTTCGTGTGTGGGTCGTGCGTCTAGGGGGGTTGGGTTTAGATGACTGCTCGTCGTTTGCGGTTGGGGTTGCTTGTGTGGTTGTGTGGCCTGCTGGGTGTACTTGTACTTGGGGCGTCAGGCGCTTCTGCGGCCCTTACCCACGAATTCCTGGCGGGCATCTCAACCAAATTGAGTGAAGGCATCCCGGCGGTCGGGCCGCATGGCGAAGCGGTCGCGGTGCCCGGCCCGCCCAAAGCTCTCTTTGATACCGCGATGACGGTCGACGGTGGCGAACTGTATGTGGCTGAAGGAGCGATATCGACGCGGCTTGATCGTTTCGATGCTGGTTCGGGGGCATTTCTTGGGCAGTTCCCGCAGCAGGCTTCGTTCACGCATCTAGCCGAAGGAGTTGCTGTGGGTCGTTCGGCTGGGGAAGCGCAGGTTTATGTGGCTGGGGATGAATCGGTTGCAGGTAACTCGCGTGGTGTTGTGGCGGTGTTGGGGTCGACTGGTGGTTTGTTGGGTGTGTGGCGTGGTTCTGATGCGCCGAGAGGGGAACCGAAAGCTTTTGGTTGTTTTGGGTGTGTTGGGCATGCCGGTATAGCGGTGGACGGCTCATCCAGTGTGGGCGATTGGGCCGCGGGGGATGTGTATGTCCCGGACGCCGAAAAATCTGTGGTGGACGTGTTCAAGCCCGAGGCGGGCGGCGGTGAGGAATACGTTGCACAGTTGGCTGGTCCCGAACCGCCTGGTGTCGTGTTCTCCCGGCCTGTTGGCGTGGCGGTCAACCAGTCGGATGGCAGGGTATATGTGCTTGATAGGGAACCCGGCGAATCCCACGTCTTCAATGTTGATGTGTTTAGGCCGGCGGCGATCATCGGTCAGTACGAATACGTGGGTAGGCTGGCGGGCACCGGCGCAGGAGGAGCGTTCGAATACGCCAATGGTCTGACCGTGGATGGCGGTAACGGTGACGTGTACGTTGCAGGGAGCCAGCTGGGGTTTGTCGATCAGTTCGATTCGGCCGGTGAACACGTGGGTCGTTTGACGGGCACACCTGGGGGACCGTTCCATCAAGTTGGGAGTGTGGCTGTCGATCCGGAAAGCCACGATGTGTATGTCGCGGACTATCGCGGCGGTGAAAATAACGCTGGTGTTATCGACGCGTTTGGGCGCAACCTGGTGATCCCGGATGTGGTCACCGAAGCGGCGTCGAGCGTGACGCCCGGCAGCACGGTTTTGAATGGGACGGTCAATCCGGATGGGGAAGGCGTGGCGTCGTGTCGGTTTGAATGGGGCACGGGCAGTCAGTTCGGTCATGTCGTTCCGTGCGAACCCGAAGGCGTCCCCGATGGGACGAGCCCCGTTGCGGTCCACGCGACAGTGCCCGGGTTGCAACCAGACACGACCTATTATTATCGGCTGCAGGCCACGAACAAGAACGGCACGAACCCCGGACAACCGGATCAGGATCAGCAGTTCACGACTGCTGGTCCCGGCATCCATTCCGAGTCTACTTCGAACGTGACTGGTGACTCGGCCACGCTTGAAGCCTCGATCAACCCTCATAACGCCCCGAGTACCTACTATTTCCAGTACGGCACCGACACGTCTTATGGCACGGTCGTGCCTGGTGCGCCTGGTATTGAGCTTGGCTCAGGTGAAGGCGATGTGGAAGTCAGCCGCCATGTTCAGAGTCTGACGGCGGGCACGGTCTATCACTACCGTGTGGTGGCTGTCAGCGAACCCGAACCGGGTAGATTCGAAACCTTCGATGGTGCCGATCAGACGTTCGCGACTCAGATTGCCGGTGGTACAAGTACATCGTCGTTGCCGGACGGTCGTGCGTGGGAGATGGTCTCCCCGCCGCAGAAGCTCGGGGCGTTGATCGAAGACAAACCGGAAGAGGCGATTCAGGCGTCAGTCGCCGGAAACGCATTCACTTACATGGCTAGCTCGCCGAGCGAAGGCGATGTTCAGGGCTACTCTAAAAAAACACAGATTTTCTCGGTACGTGGTTCATCTGGTTGGTCTTCGCGTGATATCGCGACCCCGTATGAAAGCGCGACCGGGCCAGCCGTCGGCGAGGGCAACGAATACCGTTTCTTCTCTGAAGATCTCACATTGGGTGCGGTACAACCGTTTGGAGGTTTTATACCGGCGTCTTCACGGTTTGCGTTGGCGCCTCGGGAAGCGTCCGAACAGACCCCGTTCCTACATACCAATTATTTGAATGGGGATGTGAATGATTCGTGCGTAGAATCGTGTTACAGACCCTTGGTGAGCGGTGCACCGGGTTACGCCAATGTGGGAGAAGGCGTTCGGTTCGGAGCAGAAGGTCAATGTCCGGGTCAGGCGCTGATCTGTGGCCCCCAGTTCATTCGCTCCTCGCCGGATCTTCGTCATGTGGTGCTTGGGTTCAGCACGCCGCTTCTGCCCGGCGCGAACAGTCAGTCCCTGTATGAGTGGACCGCCGGTAAGCTGACCCTGGTAAGCGTGTTGCCTGGAGGTAGCACACCGCCGCCTGGTACACACGTCGTCCTTGGGGACGGAGGAAATGGGGCTGGCCAACTCAGTAAAACCGCGATGCACGCGATTTCCAACGACGGTTCACGTGTCGTGTGGATGGAAGTCTCGGGCCATCTTTATGTGCGTGACACAGTGGGGAGCCGGACGGTGCAACTCGATGTGCCTGAATCAGGGTGCGTATCGAAAGGCACGTGTGGCGATGGTCAAGTCAGCCCCTTGTTTCAGGCGGCCTCAAGCGATGGCTCCAGGGTGTTCTTCACGGATACGCAAAGGCTGACGGAAGGTTCGGGCGGAGGGGCAACGGGAATCAATCAGCGCGACTTGTATGAGTGTCAAATTGTCGAAGTAGCTGGGAAATTGCAGTGTCAGTTGTCCGATCTGACGCCGGTGCAGTCCGGAGAAGTAGCCAATGTTCAAGGAGTGCTCGGGGCCAGCGACGATGGCTCATACGTGTATTTCGCCGCGAACGGCGTGATCGCTCAAGGCGCTGTACCGGGCAATTGTCACGCTGGATTTTCCACGGAAGGCTTGTGCAATTTGTACGTGTGGCACGAAGGTACGACAAAACTGGTCGCGATAGTCTCGGGCGAAGACGGGTTCGATTGGACCGCTAACCTTGAAATGCAGCCCACGCGTGTGTCCCGCAGCGGCAAGTGGTTGGCATTCATGTCACAAAGGAACTTGACCGGTTACGACACGCGCGACGCCGTTAGTGGTGTACCGGATCAAGAGGTGTATCTATACGACGCGTCGGGTGCGGGTCGCTTGGTGTGCGCGTCGTGCAACCCGACAGGAGCGCGGCCGGTAGGCATCCGCGCCAGTCAGTATTCGCTGGTCAATATTTCAAGGCAATGGGAAGGTCATTGGCTGGCGGGGAATATTCCCCCGTGGATAACGTCAGGGATAGGTGGGGTACATCAGCCGCGATATTTGTCTGACGAAGGCAGGTTGTTTTTTGATAGTAGCGATGCGCTTGTGCCGCAAGATGTTAATGGTAAGGAGGACGTGTATCAATATGAGCAGCCGGACGTGGGTGGATGTACCACATCGAGTCCAGGTTTTGGCGCGCGCTCCGGTGGTTGTATCGGCCTGATCTCCTCCGGTGCGTCAGCTGAAGAATCGGCCTTTGTAGACGCAAGCGAAACGGGTGGTGACGTGTTTTTTGTCACGACTGAGAAATTGGTGTCCCAGGACTTCGACGCGTCGCTTGACATGTACGACGCGCATGAATGCTCAACAAGTGCACCGTGTCTTCCGGTGGCTGCCGAGGTACCTCCTGCGTGTAGCACGGCGGATGGTTGCAGAGCCGCGCCGTCGCCACAACCATCGTCGTTTGGGGCGCCGTCAAGCGCGACTTTCTCCGGTGCCGGGAATGTCACGCAAGCATCCGGTAAGCCTCCCGCTGTGAAGGGTAAGTCGAAGAGTTCCGGCAATGCAAAGCTCGCGCGTGCGCTGAAGGCGTGCCATGCAAAGAAGATCAGGCACAAGCGAATCGCTTGCGAATCCCGAGCACGTAGAAGGTTCGGTTCGAGGGCCAGGTCACATAAGGGAGGCAAGTGAATGTTTGTCAAGAGCCGAAAGTTGGTAAACACGTGTGTGGCGCTTGCTCTGGTGGCCCTGGTGGGGGTGCTTGTGTGGAGTGGGAGCGCGTCGGCCGCCTCGTCGTGGTGGCACGTGGTATCCAGTGTGAGTCCGACAAGCCTGAATGGCGGTTTGGCTAAATCAGAGATTCAGACCGTGACAGTCAGCGCGACCGGTGGTTTTTACCTGTTGGAGACCAAAGGGGCACCTTACGCCGCCGTGAATTTCGATGCGACCGATCAGGAATTGCGGGAAGCCTTGGAAAGCAACTATGGTGCGGGCACGGTGCAGGTCACTGGGGGCCCGGGAGATGAACTAGGCGATAAAGCGTATCAGGTGACGTTCGTCGGGAACCTCGCGGGTCAGCCTATTGAACTTATAGAAGTGATTACCGTTTTCTTTAAAAACAACCTTCTTACATGCGAAGGTGCGGGTCCTGGGTGTCGGGGCGCAGTTAGCGTCAGTGAGGTGTCCCAGGGTCGCCCGGACGGCCAGATCGTGGTGAGCGCGTCGAACCTGGGTATCGTGAACGTGAACGGTGAACCGAACCCTGTAAAGATCATGGACAGCCTGCCGCCTGGATTGAAGGCGGTCAGCGTACGGGGGGTTGCAGGTGGAGTGGGGGCTAACTCGCTTGGTTCAGTGGAATGCTCGGTTGTGCCGTTGGAATGTGGGTTCTCGGGTAAAGTGCCGCCGTACGATCAGGTTGAAATGATCATTGGGGTCGTTGTCGAAGGGTCCGCTAAAACGGGTGAAGTCAACGAAACCAGTGTTTCAGGTGGCGGAATACCTGGTGTGTCGGTAAAGCGCCCGATAATGGTAGGTGGGCAGGCATCGTTTGGTGTCGAAGACTACGAGTTGTCAGCTGAAGAAGAAGGTGGTGCGCTCGATACGCAGGCGGGCTCGCATCCGTTCCAGATAACCACGACACTGTTGCTCAACAATGTGTTTGAATCAGAAGCGGGTCAAGGCGCTCAACCACATCCCGTTGCGTTGGGGAAGGACTTGCATTTCAAGCTGCCCCCCGGTCTTATCGGTAATCCCACGCCTTTCTCACGATGCACGCTGGCGCAGTTTTACACGACAACGGTAGTAGAAGGCGTTGAACAAAATGCGTGCCCGGCCCAGTCGGTGATCGGCGTAGCGAAGATCAAGATCTTCGTTCCACACTACACAAAGAAAGGTCCTGAAAACTTCGCAGTGCCGTTGTACAATCTGGAACCGTCTGTGGGTGAGCCGGCACGATTTGGGTTCGATGTCGCGTTTGTGCCCGTATTCTTGGATACCTCGATTCGTACTGGTGGGGACTACGGTGTAACGGTGAGTGTCTCCAACATCACCCAGGAAGCCGAGTTCCTGTCGAATGAAGTCACGTTCTGGGGTGTGCCCGGCGACCCGCGCCACGACAATGTGCGCGGCTCGGGCTGCATTGCTGCGGATCGTGGGACCAGTGCTCCGTGCCAGCCGTTGGGGGCAAATAATCCTCCGCCATTGTTGTCGCTGCCTACCTCGTGTAACGGTGCGCTGCAGACAACGGTCGAAGCGGACTCGTGGAAGCAACCCGATATCTCCCAGTCCTCGGCAGCGACCGAACCGTTGCAAGCTCTCGATGGTTGCAACCGTCTGCCGTTTAGTCCGTCGATCAGCGTCACACCTGATGGTCAGGCCGGTAGTACCCCGACGGGGTTGACCGTCGGGGTGCACGTTCCCCAGGATCTCGCATTGAACCCGACGGGTTTGGCGGAGTCGAACGTAAAGGATACGACTGTCGTGTTGCCCCAAGGCGTGGGTATCAATCCTGGCTCAGCAGACGGGTTGCAGGCCTGTTCTGAAGCCCAGATCGCCCTCGATAGTCCTGGGGTGTCTTCGTGTCCTGATGCATCGAAGGTGGGGATCGTGAAAATTAAGACACCGCTACTACCCAACCAGCTTGAAGGACCGGTGTATCTTGCGGCGCAGAACGCGAACCCGTTCGGGTCGTTGGTGGCGCTGTACGTGTTCGTGGAAGACCCGATCTCTGGGTCTCGGGTAAAGCTTGCCGGTGAAGTCAAGCCGGACCCGGTCACGGGACAGTTGGTGTCTACGTTCAAGAATACGCCACAGCTCCCGTTTGAAACATTCGAACTACACTTCTTTGGCGGCAATCGTGCACCGTTGAGCACACCCGCGTTGTCCGGCTCCTATACGACCACATCTTCGATAGCGCCATGGTCCGGTAACGAACCGGCCGAGTCCGACTCGACGTTCGATATCGCGTCTGGTCCCAACGGCAGTCCGTGTTCGGATCCGCTGCCCTTCAGTCCGTCGTTGACCGCGGGAACGACAAGCATCCAGGCCGGCGGCTTCAGTCCGTTCACGATGACGATGTCGCGTCCTGACGGGGGTCAGAACCTGCGGGCGATCAAGCTGCGCATGCCACCGGGATTGCTGGGGACGTTGGCGACGGTCAAGCTCTGTAAGGAAGCTCAAGCAAATGCGGGTACGTGCGGTCCTGAAAGCTTGATTGGACATACCGTCGTCAGTGTGGGTGTCGGTGGAAATCCCTACAGCGTGACCGGTGGTGAAGTGTTCATCACCGAAGGCTACGCGGGCGCCCCCTACGGCCTGTCGATCGTGAACCCCGCGAAGGCGGGTCCGTTCGACCTCGGCAAGGTGATCGTCCGCGCGAAGATCGAAGTCGACCCGATCACCGCGGTGCTGACGATCACAACCGACGACACGGGCCCGTACAAGATCCCGACGATTCTGGATGGGATTCCGCTGCAGATCCAGCATGTCAACGTGTCGATTGACAGGCCTGGGTTCACATTCAACCCGACCAATTGCAGTCCTCTGGCGATCACGGGCGGCCTCACGAGCGATCAGGGCTCGACATCGAATGTGAGCGTCCCGTTTCAGATCACCAACTGTGCGGTGCTCGCGTTCAAACCGAAGCTCACAGCCAAGACCTCGGGTAAGACGTCCAGGAGCAAGGGTGCGAGCCTTTCGGTCAAGCTGACCTATCCGGCGGGGCCGTTCGACGCGAACATCGCGAAGGGCAAGGTGGACCTGCCAAAGCAACTGCCCTCGAGGCTCACGACACTGCAGAAGGCGTGTCCTGCCAGGACCTTCGAAGGGAATCCAGCGGCGTGTCCTTCGGCTTCGATCGTGGGGCATGCGAAGGCTACGACGCCGGTTCTGCCCGTGAGCTTGGAAGGCCCGGCGTATTTCGTCTCGCATGGCGGCGAAGAATTCCCGCAGCTGATCGTCGTGCTGCAGGGGTACGGCACGACCGTGCACCTGGTGGGCTCGACCTTCATCAGCAAAGCCGGTATCACGAGCAGCACGTTCAAGACGGTTCCCGATGTTCCCGTTGGCACGTTCGAACTCACGCTCCCGCAAGGCAAGTACTCGGCGCTGGCCGCCAACGGGAACCTCTGCACAGCCAAGAAACTCGCGATGCCCACCTCGTTCGTCGCTCAAAACGGCGCCGCCCTGAACAGCGTCACCCCGATCACCCCCACCGGTTGTGCGAAGCACAAGGCAAAGAAGGCGGGCAAGCACAAGAAGCAGAAACCACGCAGGAAGAAGCAGTGACATGTCGCCCGTCAAGGTCAAGGCGCCGCCCGATCACGCTCTTCGCGAAGGCGAGGGGGATCCTTCCAAGAGCGCCCATCGCGAGGGCGGCCATGTCCTGGAGATGCAGCGCCGGCGCCTGTTGCTGGCTTGCGTGGAAGTGCTGGCCGAGCAGGGCCTGCAGGGCGCATCGGTGGATCGCATCTGTAAACGCGCCGGCGTCTCGCGGCGCACGTTCTATGACCTGTTCGTCGACCGCGAATGGTGCTTCCTGGCGACGTTCGAGTTCGTCATCGCACAAATCTCAGCGCAGGTTGCTCCCTTGTATGTGTGCAGTGGACGCTGGCGGGTGCGCGTGCGCGCAGCGCTCACTGCGCTGCTGGAGCTTTTCGATGCGGAGCCCGCGCTTGCGCGCGTGTGCGTTGTCGAGACGCTGAAGGCGGGCCCGGAGATCCTGGAGCGGCGCCGGATGCTGCTCGACGCGCTGATTGCCGCGGTTGACGAGGGGCGCGGTGAGGGCAAGGTCGCCGTCCCTCCGCCATTGACGGCAGAGGGTGTGGTCGGCGGCGTCCTGTCTGTGATTCACACGCGTTTGGTGGAACCCGGCGCTGGAGCGCTGGTCGCGCTGGTCAATCCACTGATGAGCATGATCGTCCATCCTTATCTTGGTCCGGCCGCCGCCGCCCGGGAGCTCAAGCGCCCCGTCCCGCCGCCGGTCCACGCTCGCAACGGCGATGCGTCCAGACGAGTCGAGGATCCCTTTGCAGATCTCCCGATCCGGATCACGTTCCGAACGGCGCGAGTGCTTACGGTCATAAGCGCTCAGCCCGGAGCCAGCAACCGCGCGATCGGTGATTCGGCCGGCGTTTCCGACCAGGGCCAGATCTCCAAGCTGCTGCGACGCCTGGAGCGATACGGGCTTCTGAGCAACTGTGGCGAAGGGCACTCCAAGGGCGAGGCCAACGCGTGGATGCTCACCGAGCGCGGAGAGGCGATTCAGCGCACGATCGACCCACCGGGGACTCGCTTCAGGATCAGCTGAAAGCGCCTCGCCGGTCTGCGTCAGGCTGCCATCAGCTTCAGAGTCGGCCTGAAAGCGCCTCTCCGGTTGGCCTCAGGCGGCCATCAGGAAACTCGTCACCCGCTCGATCGCATCCGGGCGATCCAGCCACCACCAGTGTCCGGCGTCCGGCAGCTCCACGAGCTCGCTGTTCGGCAGCGCTCGCGCATACTCCGCGGCGAAACGCCCAGGAATGTAGGGGTCGCGCATCCCCCACAGCACCAGCGAGGGCATGTCCAGCAGCGACAGGTGCCTTCCCGCCCGCTCAAGCACCTCGCTCGGGGAGCTGCGATAGAGGCGCAGGATCGCGCGCTGGGTGCCCTGGTCGAAGTGGTCGAGCACAGAGTCAAGCCAGGCGTCCGGCAGCGGGCCGGGGGCGACGTTCGACTCGCGTGTGGAGCGACGCAGCACCCAGCGGTAGGTCGATCCCATCGCAAGCTCTCCCAGGATCGGCGTGCGCCACAGGCGCGCCGTGCGGTGCCAGCGATAACCGGGCAGCAATGGCACGGCGTTGGTCACCACCAGTCGCTCGATCCGCTCCGGCCGAGCCTGGGCGAACGCGAGGCCAACCGCGCCCCAGTCGTGAACCACGAGCCGTACGCGCTCCACCCCGACGTGATCGAGGAAGCGCTCGATGAAGCTCGCGTACTCGTCGATCGTGCTGCTCAGATAGCCCGGCTTGCCCGAGCGCCCAAAGCCAGGCAGGTCAGGCGCCAGGCCGCCGGTGCGCTGCAGAAAGGGGATCCAGTCGTCGGAGTTGGTGGGGACGCCGTGCAGATAGAGCGCCGGCGCCTCCGGGTTGCTCGAGGGCGCGCTGCGCCAGAACACGGGCAGCTTGGCGATCTCCGCGTTGTTCTCGCTCAGCACAGGGCGAGGATATATGCACCCTGTGCAAGCCCGCTCTGTAGGGGACGCCAAAATTATACGACTGTGGAGCTTAGAGACAGACGACCTTTATGAACACGACCTTGACAACCTGCCAGGTGTGATGTACATTTGGCGATGTCCGCAAACCCGTCACCGGGTTGATGGGCAAGACATAAGGTCGGGTTTTGGGTTGGCCTGCGTGGTCGACAGCTAAACGTTTTGCGGGACCTTGGGAGAGGGACCGGGTCGCTTCTGAGAGGGAGTTGTATTTCGCGTGCATCCATTGGGGAATAACGTGCTTGAGAGTTCGTGCGCATCTGGCGAGTCCGTAATAGGACGCGTCAGCGTCGCTGACGCGTCTCTCTCTCTCTCTCTCTCTCTGGGCCGGCCGGCGCCTAGCCGCTAGGCTCACTCGCCGCGGCCCAGCTGCTCGGCACGCTGGGTGCATAGTCCCGCTTGATCTCTCGCGCGCCGCGGGCGCGCTCTCAGATTCATGTGCTTCGTCCGCCGCGGGCTTGTGTGCCCGGGGCGGTCCTGTGCTGCCCGACAGCGAGTCGTTGTCGGGCCGGTCCTTCCGGGAGGGGATGGTTCGATGATCGTTCGCAGGCTGACCTTGGTGACCCTGATGTCGCTGTGCGCGCTGACAGGATCCCTCGCGCTCGCAGGTGTGTCCGCGCGAGCGGCGCTGATTCACAGCTATCTCTCGCAGATCACCGAAGCTCCGGTTGAAGGGCCGGCTAAAGAAGCCGTCCCATTGCCTGGGCCGCTGGCTGGTCTGATCTCGATGACCGTGGACTCGGGTCACCTGTGGACGAGCGAATCATCACAAAGCGCTAGCGGTGAGTTTCTCGGCCGGATTAACGAGTGGGATTCCTCGACGGGTGCGTTTATCTCTCAGCTGCCACGGGTTCCCGGACTCATAGAGACCGGTCAGGAAGGCCTTGGTATCGCAGTGGGCCATGCCACCGGTAAAGCCATGGTGTACGTAGGCGCGGCCGAACGTGTCCAGAGTGAACCGGAAAAACTTTTGGCAGTTTACAGCGAAGCGGGTGCTCTACTAGGGAAGTGGACCGGCGAGGGTACGCCGAGCGGCGCGTTTGGGCTCCCCAAGGAAAACGACCCGATCGACGTCGCGGTTGACAACTCTGAAACCGATCCCGCGCACGGTGACGTCTACGTCACCGATGAGGCTCATAACGTTGTGGACGTGTTCAAGCCGGAGGCAGACGGTGAAGAACACTATGTCACGAGGCTGGAAGGCGTATCCGAAGCAGAACCCTTCACTAACCTCCTAAGAGTCGCGGTCGATGCTTCGACCGGGGACGTTCTCGTGCTCGACCTTTTGCATCCACTCTTGCACACGGGCTACGTCGTGGATGTGTTTGAACCAGAACTGCTCGGCGGATACGCGTTCGCGCGCCAGCTCCCCGGTCCGCCGGGCGGCTCGTTCGGCGTTGTGCGGAGTCTCGGCGTAGACGGCGCCAACGGCGAGATCTACGTCGCTGAAGGAGAATCACAGGGAGCTGTCGACGAGTTCTCCGCCGCCGGCGTCTACCTGGGACAGATCACGGGGGTAGGAACGCCCGAAGGCGATTTTGCCGACGGTGCCCAGTCGGTCGCGGTGGATCCGGTCTCCCACCACTTGTATGTAGGCTCCGGCAAGGCCGTTGACTTGTTTGGTCCAGACGCAGTCGTGCCCGACGTGACGACGGGCGCCGCGTCGAGCGTAAAGACCGCAGGCGCGACGTTGACGGGTACGGTGGACCTGGACGAAGCGGGGAACGCGACGTGCCAGTTCCTTTGGGGCACCACACCCGAATTTGGGCATACGGCGGCGTGCTCCGCAGAAGTGGAAAGCGGGGTCGGCGGTCCGACGGAAGTGCATGCGCAGATCAGCGGTCTGCAGACGGACACCACCTATTACTATCGACTGCGGGCATCTAACGGCAGTGGCACAAATCTGGGAGAACCATCTCAGGATCAGCATTTTAGGACGCTGGGAGCGGGGGTGCACGGCGAGACCGTCTCTGCTGTGACGGCCGAATCGGCGACCTTGGAAGCGACAATCGATCCAAATGGGGCTGCGACTACATACTATTTCCAGTATGGGACGACCGATGGATATGAATTTGCTGTGCCTGCTCCTCCCGGCACTCAACTCGGCGACGGGGAAGGGGACGTCCCTGCAAGTCGACATGTGCAGGGCTTGCAGGCGGATACCGTCTACCACTATCGAGTAATCGCAGTCAGTGAATCAATGCCCGGTGAATTGGAAGAGCTCACGGGTCCTGGCCAGACGTTTACAACTCAGCGCAGCGGTACGGTGCCCGGCTTGCCAGACGGGCGTCAGTGGGAGATGGTCACCCCCCCGCAGAAGCAGAGTGCATTGTTCAGTCAGATTTATGAAGGCCTGATCCAGGCCTCCTCACAGGGAAACGCGATAGCCGATCTAGCCAGCCAGCCCACCGAACCCGAACCGCAGGGCTATTCGAATTATGTTTCGGTGCTCTCGACGCGTGGTACGACTGGCTGGTCTTCGCAGGTGATCGCTTCACCACATAACGAAGGCACTGGCGTTTCGATAAACGAGGGCGGAGAGTACCGCTTCTTCTCCGAAGATCTCTCGCGTGCGATCGTACAGCCGTTTGGCAACTTTATCCCGCTCTCACCGGATGCGAGCGAAACGACCCCGTACCTGCATACGGACTATTTGAATGGAAATGTGGAAGAACACTGCCACAGCTCATGCTTTCAACCGCTGGTCACAGCCGCAAATACGCCTCCGGGCACAGTCTTTGGCAGACGGGCAGGGACGGGCGGCATCGGCGAATGCGATTTTCTGTGTGGCCCGTATTTTCTAGATGCGACACCCGATCTTAGTCACATCGTTCTCGATTCTTCGGCACAATTGACGTCTACGCCTGTCGTGGCAAAAGCGGAGTCGGGTCGGGAACCGGATCTATATGAGTGGACGGCCGGACAGTTGCAGCTGGTCAACCTGCTGCCGGAAGGCGAAGAGGCCGAAGGTGGCGGTCGTACGGCGTTCTCCCCCGTGTTGGGCGACGGAATTTCAAACATAGGTGCCGACGAAGCAGCCAGGCATGCGATCTCAGAAGATGGCTCGCGCATCATATGGAAAGGTCAAACCGAACCCACCGGCCAGTCGTCACATCTGTATATGCGCGACACGGACAGGGAAGAAACGGTGCGATTGGATGTACCGCAGGGCGGTTCTGGCACTGGTTTGAGCTCGGCGCGCTATATGACGGCGAACGGCGACGGATCACGGATTTTCTTCCTTGACTCCCAGGCGCTCATGCCGGAATCAAGCGCAAGTGGGATGGACTTGTACGAATACGATTTGAATGCTCCGCTGGGTAGCAGGCTGAGCGATTTGACAATCGACAGGAATGCGGGAGGAGCAGCGGTCGCGATGGTGCTCGGCACAAGTGAAGATGCCTCCTACTTGTATTTTGCCGCCGGCGGCGCTCTCGCACCGGGGGCTGCGCCGGGAGAATGCGGCGGCAACAATCCGGCGCCTGGGAATGTGGAAGCCTGCAACTTGTACGTGCGCCATGCGGGCAAAACGACGTTTATCGGAGCGCTGTCCGCCGAAGACTTCCCAGACTGGGGTGAGCGCGAAGCGTCCGACCTTGCGCACATGCCCGTGCGAGTCTCACCGGATGGACGCTGGCTCGCATTCACCTCGAGTAGGAGCCTGACGGACCATGACACACACGATGCGCTCAGTGGTCGTCCAGATGAGGAGGTATACCTCTACGACGCCAGCGCCGACAAGTTGACTTGTGCGTCG
>Ga0210396_10004593_pt1 | contig 13491 bp, 11 predicted proteins | sample IncBWH17OmetaG_FD_155466 | JGI IMG/M metagenome (GOLD analysis project Ga0210396, IMG submission 155466) | Forest soil microbial communities from Barre Woods Harvard Forest LTER site, Petersham, Massachusetts, United States - Inc-BW-H-17-O ...
CATCGCGGCGAACACGAGTGGCAATGCGAAGCCGGCCAATTTAGTCAAACTTTTCATTCCATTTCATCCGTGGCGATCCGCAAAGACTTCAGGAAGCGCACATCCTGCGGGGTCATCGACAGCCGCGCGGGAATCTTCTTGTTCCCTTCGCCTTCTTCCATGAACGAATCCTGATCCACCTGGATGCGCAGCGATTCCAGGAACCGGCGATCCTGAGTGGTCAACGACGTCGTCTCCCCCGAAGCGGCATCGCGCTTGGCCAAGCCGATGGTGGCATCCAGCTTCAAGACGATGTCGTAGCCGTGCGCGCGCACTCCTGCAATCGCGCCGGTAATGCGGTCAGAGTCGGACACCGTGTCGTTGATCGCGTGTCCCAGTTCGCGGAGCAAGTTCTTCAGGTGATCGTCTAGTTGCAAGGAGGTTCTCCCCTACTCTTCGGCCATTTTAGGCCCACGTTAGATTGGATACAAGTAAGCTTCGGATTGTTGTCTCCAATCCGTTCACAGGTCTTTGGTGCAGTTTCGGAGGCCAGTCTGTGCGGATCGCTTAGCCGCCAGTCCCACAGACCACATGGGGCGAATGCCTTTTACGCTAAGATACCAGCATGTCTTCCGCGGCAAGCTTGCCGGGTGCAGGAGTCAAACGAGGCGGTTTCAGCCGCTTGTGGCGCACGCTCAAGCAGCTTTTTCATGAAGTTGTGGGCGCAATTTTCGCGGTGCTGGCATTCGCCTGGTTGAATGCCGCGATTCGCGCTTGGTCCCGCGACGCGGCGTATTGGCTGGTAGCCATTGCGGCCGTGGTTGGCGCGCTATTTTTATTTTTTGCGTTTACGTCGTTTCAGCGCGCACGAAAAATTTAGCGGCCCGCAAATGAATTGCACGAGATCGATAATTTATGTCCGATTCTAATTCCAAACCATCTGCGTCCGCGGGTAGCCGCGCACAGCGCAAAGAAAAGTTCACTACGCTCTCAGGTTTGCTGCTCGAGACGCTGTACACCGCTGAAACTTCGGCTTCCCAGAATCCTGAAAAGACCATCGGGTACCCCGGCGAATTTCCCTACACTCGCGGAATTTATCCCACGATGTATCGCGGCCGCTTCTGGACCATGCGGCAATATGCGGGTTTCGCCAGCGCGGCAGAGTCCAATGAGCGCTACCGCTATCTCCTTGGCAAAGGGCAGATAGGACTTTCCGTAGCGTTCGACTTGCCCACCCAAATCGGAATGGACTCCGATCACCCCCTTGCGCAGGGCGAAGTAGGCAAAGGCGGGGTAGCCATTGATTCCATCGAAGACATGGAAATTCTTTTCGACCGCATCCCGCTCGAAAAAGTTTCCACGTCGATGACCATCAATTCCACCGCCGCAATTCTCCTTTGCCTTTATGTGGCGGTTGCAAAAAAGCAGGGCGCCAACCTTGCCAAACTTTCCGGAACGGTGCAGAACGACATTCTCAAGGAATATATTGCGCGCGGAACGTACATCTATCCGGTTCGTTCGGCCATGCGCATCGTCACCGATATTTTTTCCTGGTGCAGCAAGCATCTTCCCAAGTGGAACACTATCTCCATCAGCGGTTATCACATTCGGGAGGCTGGTTCGACGGCCATCCAGGAAGTTGCTTTCACGCTGGGAGATGGCATGGCTTATGTGCAAGCTGCCCTTGATGCGGGACTGAACGTCGATGATTTCGCGCCTCAGTTATCTTTCTTTTTCAACGCGCACAATGATTTGCTGGAAGAAATCGCCAAGTTCCGCGCGGCCCGGCGCCTCTGGGCACGCATCATGCGCGAGCGATTTCATGCAAAAGACCCACGCTCGTGGCTGTTGCGTTTTCACGCGCAGACGGCCGGCTCTTCGCTGACCGCGCAACAGCCCGAAAATAATATTGTGCGGGTAGCGATTCAGGCTTTGGCCGCAGTGCTGGGCGGGTGCCAGTCGCTGCACACGAACTCGCTCGACGAAGCGCTGGCGCTGCCCACCGAGGACGCCGCGCTGATCGCGCTACGCACCCAACAGATCATCGCGCACGAAACTGGCGTCACCAATACCATCGATCCAGTGGCGGGCTCTTATGCCATCGAGCAGCTGACCAACGAAATTGAGGCGGGCGCACAAACGTATATCGACAAAATTAACGCTATGGGTGGCCCTCTCGATGGGACACTGCGGGCCATCGAATCGGGCTTCATCCAGGGCGAAATACAAAAAGCGGCCTACGAGTTTCAACGTGCGGTCGAGAAAAACGAACAAATCGTGGTGGGCGTAAACGATTTTAAAGTCGAAGAAGAACGACCCATTACGATTCTGCGCGTCGAGGAGCAAATCGCTCGCGACCAGATCGAGCGGCTCAAAGCCTTTCGCCTGAAACGAGATTCGCCGCGGGTCAAGACAGTTCTTGCTGAATTGGCCCGGAGAGCGGCGAGTGCTGAGAATCTCTTGCCTGCCATTCTGGAGGCCGTCGAAAATAGCGCTACCGTCGGCGAAATTTCAGATACGCTGCGAAGCGTATTCGGCGAATATCAGGAGTCCGTCGTAATTTAATTCTCACCATGAAAATAATCCTGGCTTCCTCCTCGCCGCGTCGCGCTGAAATTTTGCGAGACGCGGACATGAGCTTTACGGTCATGTCTTCGGCCGTCGACGAAACGCCGATCCCGGGCGAATCGCCAAATGAGTACGTTCATCGGCTGGCGTGCGCAAAAGCGGAACTTGTCGCCGCACGCTCGGTAGGTCCTGCGATTGTTATCGGCGCTGACACGATAGTGGTGCTGGATGGCCAAATCATCGGTAAGCCTCGTTCCGCGGAGGACGCGCGGCGAACGCTGCAGTTACTCTCCGGCCGCATCCACTCGGTAGTGACGGGTGTGATGCTGATCCGGCTTCCCGATGCTGAGCGGCGCGGTTTTGTGGAAACCACGCAGGTCCAGTTTTCCGCGATTTCGCAGGAAGAAATCACGCGCTACCTGGCCACCGATGAGCCTTACGACAAGGCGGGAGCGTACGCCATCCAGGGCCGGGCCGGACGCTATGTCTCACGTATCGAAGGTTGCTACTTCAATGTGGTGGGCATGCCGCTGGCGCGCTTGTGGCAAGAAGTCACGGCGCTGGGCTGGTCAGATGAATTTCTTGATTAAGCCGAGCAGCGATCCTGAAGCTCAAGTCTTCCTGAGGACGTACATCATTCGAACGGCATGTCGGCGTGCCGACAATTGAATGAAATGTCGACGTGCCGACATTTGCACATAATGTCGACGCCGACGCCGACCATTGCGCGTGCTGACAGAAACCGTGTTTCAAATCGAAGGAAAGCGTCTTATTCGGCTAACGAAATGTGGTTTCACGTGAAACCATATGGCCAAAATGTCGTTTCACGTGGATCGTCCAACCTAAATGTTGTTTCACGTGAAACAGAATCGGTTCGAACGCGTGTGCCATTTGAATGTCCGACTCGTTCGAACGGTCGGTCATTCGAACGACGAGCCCTTCTTGACTCAAGAATAAAAAAGGCGGCTCAAGGGCCGCCTCTTCAAATTGGAAGTATTCGCTGCGAATTAAGTGGGCGTAGCTTTATTCCGACTTCTTATCTTCAGCCGGTTTCTCGGCGGGAAGCGCTGGTGGCGCTGCTGGTGTGGGAGGCACAACGGTCTGCGATTGCGTCTGATTTCCGCCGTGCATGCCTTCCTTGAATCCGCGAACGCCTTCGCCCATGCCGCGCATCAATTCAGGAATTTTGCGCCCGCCAAACAGAACCAGAATGACCACCAGAATAATCAGCCAGTGCATCGGAAATTCCATAACCGCCTCCTGCCACGCTAATAATCGTCGAAAAGCCCGGTAAATACAGCTAACTGGAAACTAAAGTATAACACGCTCGTCACCCGCCCGACGCGTCACCCTTTCGCGGTCCAGGTACTCCAACAGGGGTATTGCATACTTTCTGGTGATCCCGGTCAAGTCTTTGAAGGCGGGGACAGAGATGCGTTCTCCCTTGCTGGTCTTATACGTCGAAAGCAGCTGTTTCAGATGCGCAAGCGCCGCTTGATGGAAGATCAACTCAGGCGATACCCGTACCAAACTTTTTTCGCGCAGCAGCATATGCAGCAATTTTTCGGCGCGCTGGGCTTCCACGGATAGCCCGGCAAGCACATCTTTCACCGCGGGCACTGCCAGCCCACCGGCGCGAAATGCCGCCTCAATTTTTCCCTTGGCGGCTTGCTCGTCGGGCTGCAGGGTGATGCCGCTGCCTGCGCGTTTAACAACTTCGCCCTGCACCTCTAACTTTTTCAGCGCGATCAACTCGGCGAGCGCGGCGCGAAATACCTCGGGTTTCACACGCCGTCCTATACTAGACCGCAAATCTTCACGGGTTATTCCAGGCATCAGTGGATTTTCGCGTTGAAAGCGATCGATCTTGTTATTGATGGCGTTGCACATACTTTCAAATGTGCCCGCGGCTATCAACAATGGGCGCTCATCGCCAATAGCTTTCACGACTTTGGAGGATGACAGGGCCTTTACGGTTTCCTGGATCTCCGTTTCCCGCCATCCGGTGTGGGCTGCTATTCCGTCATAAAGTAATCCCATGGGCGCTCGCGCCACCATGGCCACAAGCACATCATTCCGTGTGCCGTCGCGAAGAGTTTCGAGAAATTTGACTCTGCCGGTATCGCGCGAAAGAGGACGTCGCGCTAGGGGATCAAGGACTACCCCGCCTCCAATGGTCGTGACCGGCGAAAATTGCCGCACGATGAAGCGCTCGCCCGGTGTCAGCACCATTTCATCCTGCAGGCGAAGATGGGCCAGGGCGGTTTGTCCTGGTGCAAGCTCGCCGGCGCCGTAAAGCGAAATTTCCGCGATGGTTTCGGCGGTTGCGGCATGAAGATGTACGCGCTCGCGATACTTTAACTTGTGCGTTCCAGGCAACAACGTAAATTGCGCATCAATCCTGCGCGTGCTGCGAAAGCTTCCTGGCTTCGCCAGGGTCATCCCGCGCCGCACGGCGGTGTGATCAATCCCTGCGAGGTTTACGGCTGTGCGTTGCCCGGCGGATGCTTGCGCAACAGCCTGTCCGCCGGTCTGTACACCGCGAACACGAAGCCGCTCACCGCCAGACAAGAGTTCCACTTCATCGCCAGTTCGCACCGCGCCGGAGACCAACGTGCCGGTGACCACTGTTCCAAAGCCCTTCATGGCGAAGGCCCGGTCGATGGGTAAGCGAAAGGCTCGGGTGGCATCCTTGCCGCTGACTTGGATCGCAGCGTGGTGCAGGGCTCGTTTTAATTCCGGGAGACCGGCCCCGGTTTTTGCGCTGACCGGCACAATTGCCGCACCATCGAGAAAAGATCCGCGAACATATTCTTCAATCTCCAATTGTGCCAGTGTCAGACCGTTGTCATCGACGAGATCGCATTTGGTGAGCGCGATCACTCCCTGGCTCACTCCCAGCAATCTGCAAATATCGAAATGTTCTCGCGTTTGGGGTTTAATGGATTCATCGGCGGCAATCACCAGGACCATCAGATCGATTCCCGCGGCGCCAGCCAGCATGTTGCTTACAAATCGTTCATGGCCAGGCACGTCAATGAATCCAAATCGGATGCCTGCGTCTTCCAGAAAAGCAAAGCCCAGATCAATGGTGATGCCCCGGCGTTTTTCTTCCGCAAGGCGGTCCGGATCCGTGCCGGTGAGCGCTTCAACCAAAGAAGATTTGCCGTGGTCTATATGCCCCGCGGTGCCGACGATCACGCTTTTAAGATTTGTGGTCATAAAGATAAATTTCTATTTTGGAGTTGATTGGGAGCCCCAAAAACCCCTTCTACACTGTTCGCTTTGGTGCAGCACTCCCACCTCTGCGTGCTAGAATCGGCCCATCCGCATGAGTCGCCTTTGTTGCACGCGTTTCGAACGCACAGCCCGCAAGCTCGGGTGGTTGCGCATCGCAGGTCTCGATGAAGCCGGTCGCGGCGCGCTGTTCGGCCCAGTGGTCGCCGCCGCGGTCATTCTGAATCCCAAGCGGCGCATCGTCGGTCTGGACGATTCCAAGAAACTGGTGGCCGAGCGCCGCGGGGAGCTTGGGCGGAGCATTCGCGAGCACGCGCTGGCATGGTCGGTCGCGGAGATCGACGCGCAACGCATCGACGCCTGGAACATTTATCAAGCCAGCCGCCAGGCCATGACCGCGGCGCTCAATCAGCTCGCGATTGTTCCCGATTATCTGCTGCTGGACGCTATCAAACTGGATGTTTTGATCGAGCAAAAATCCCTGATTCACGGAGATGCCCGCAGCGTGTCCATCGCCGCTGCTTCCATTCTGGCTAAGACCCATCGTGATGCGCGCATGCAGGAATGGGACGCAGTCTATCCCCAGTACGGCCTGGCGCGGCATAAAGGGTACGCCACTGCCGACCATCTGGAGGCTTTGCGGCAGCATGGGCCTAGCCCTCTGCATCGCCACTCCTTTGCGCCGGTACGCGAATCCAACTGCTGGGCCGTGGGCGCGACCCAAATCTCATTTCTGCAGGACATAGAATCGCCGGAGGGCTCCGCGGAGCCGGCCATCGTTCCATTACAAAATGCGTAATCCCAGACAAAAAAGCTCGGTTACTGGTATTCGCCGGCGCTTCGCCGTGAGAGGTTCAGGTCTAAACGCTGATAACTGGCTGCTCACAAGGGACTTTGCCTTCATTGACTTGTTTTTCTTCAGCCTGTTAGCGTAACAGGATAGCGTTGCGGGTCACCAACGAACCCCAGCGATCAAGGAGAACGTCTCGGACAGAGTTTTAAGGGTACGCTGGGATGCCACTTGGTCTGTTACCAGGCCTAGGTAATGTGCAGCCCGGCGGTCAAGCACGTTTAATGTCCCGGTTAACGCATGGCTTATAACAAAAGCAAATACGTCGAAGCCGCCCAGAAACTGTTAAATCAGGGCAAAGTTGCGCAGGCTATCGCCGAATACCAGCAAGTCCTCAAATTTGAGCCCCGTGATCAAGTCACGCTGATGACTGTAGGGGAGCTGTACATTCGCCAAGGCGAAACTTTCCAGGCCATCGATTATTTCGAGCGGCTCGCGCAGATTTTTGTGGGAGACGGGTTCCTCACCAAGGCGATTGCCGTTTACAAACGCATCGCTAAACTCGCGCCGGAAGAAATTCGTCCGCTAGAAAAACTTGCCGATCTTTACGTGCAGCAAGGGGTGATGAGCGAAGCGCGCCCGCTGTTTCTGCAGCTGGCGGAAATTCATCTGAAGCACAATCGCCAGCCGGAAGCGGTCAATCTGCTGAAGAAGCTTCTTATTGCCGAGCCGGATAACTTGCGGATACAGGTGCGGCTTGCCGATCTGTATCAAGCCATGGGGCAAAACAAGGAAGCGACGGATTCCTACGTGTCCGCGGCGCAACGCGCGTTGGCGCGCGGCGACCAGGCGGAATGCGAAAAATTAGCGGACAAGGCCCTAAAGATCGATCCGCAAAATCTGGCCGCGGTTATTGTCAAAGCGCGCTCGTACTCGGCGCGGGGCAATGTGGCGCAGGCAGCCGAACTTCTGGAACATGTCCCCGATCTGGAAAAGGGCGGCGAACAAGCCGAGTTGCTCCTCGATCTGTATCTCAAGAGTGTGAATTGGGATAAGGCCACGGCGCTGGCGCTGCGAATTTTTGAAGCAGACGAAAAAAATTTTGGTCTCACGCAAAAAGTTGCGGAGGCTTTACTGCAGTCCGGTCAAAGCCAACAGGCCATGGCGATCGTGGAGCGCACGCGCATTCCGATGCTGGACGCCGGTGAACATGAAGCGGTCAGCAAGCTGCTGAATGACCTGGTGGAGCGCATGCCGGGGCGCGTGGAACCGCATGAATGGCTGGTCGACAGCTACGGCCGCACCAGCGATTCCTTTCGCCTGCCTGACGCGCTGGCGCAGCTTGGCGATGCCCTGGTTGCCAATGGGAAGATGGAGCGCGCCAAAGAGGTATTCCAACAGTTAGTCGAGCGCGAACCGGAAAGCGATTCTGCCAAGCGCAAGCTGAATGATCTGCTGAAAAAAATGGGTATGCCGGCAGCCGAGCCTGTTGAGCCCACCGGCGAAACTCTGAAAGCGGAATTGCAGCCACCTCCGGCGCCGAAGATTCGTCCGGACCTCCCGGAGCCAGTCTTGGCGCCCGAACCAGAAGCTGTAGTGCCCGCGGCTGCGGAACGTGGCGAAGCACCCGCTTCGCTTGACGAAGACACGCAGAAATTTATAACGCAATCGCTGACGGACGTTGACCTGTTTGCCAGTTACGGCCTCACGCAGAAAGCTATCGGATTACTCGAAGCTATTTTGCGGCGCGCGCCGCGGCACACGCCGTCACTTGAAAAACTTCTGGATTTTGTTCTCGGCGCGGGGGATGACCGGCGCACTGCCGAACTTGCGGCGCGGCTTGAAAAACTTCATACCGAAAGCGGAGATAAGAGCGGCGTCGAACGATTCGGCGACTTGCGCCGCCGCTTCCAGCGCTCTGCCGGTCTAACAGATGAACAACTGGCTGCCGCGTGTGCCGCTGCGTTAACAGATCGCTTCCCTGTCGCCGCTGAATCCACAGATGTCGACAGTGATGAGTTTCCCACGTTCGAAGTCGCGCCGGAGCCCGGGGCTGCTGAAGATGGCGCTGAGCCGGCTTCGGAAATTTCGTCCCCCGCTCCGGCGGAAGCATCAGCTCGACCATCCGGCGCGCATGCAAAGGATGTTCACGAAGTTGATTTGTCCGACGAATGGTTGTCGGTGCTTCAGGAAGTGGAACCCGGCCACCCGGGCGCGGAAAATGCCGAAGCTCACACTAAAGCTACCGCGCAGGAGCATTCCGCATCGCCAACGGAATTTGAAATCAATGCCGAGCCGGTCGCTGCACACGATGCTAAAGCATCCATATTGGAGCCCGCGCAGACGGCATCGCCACTCGTTCCTCCGGTTGATATGCCTGCGTATGCTGAATTCCAGGTGTCGGCGCAGGAAACTCCGGCGGAAACTGACGCTGAACAGATTGCGTCGCCGGAAGACATCAGCGTCCCCGAACCTTTGGCTGAAGCGCCCGCTCCTGCAGCGGAGGAGAAAGTTCCGGAACTGGCTGCCGTTGAACAGAGCCACACGCCTGCGAAGCCCAGCGAACCAGAGTCTGAATTCGAACTGGATCAAGATTACGACCTGATTCTGGAACCAGAAGAATTGGTGCCGGCGCACAGCCAGAAGCCTCCGGATATTCCGATTCAGGTTCACGCGGCCGAGTCCGATGCGAATCACGACGAAGAGCTCGTGGGCAAGAATTCTGCCGGGCCGCCCGCGGGAAGCAATTTTGCATCCGATCATTTCCTTGCGGACCTAGCCAATGAGATCGAGGGGCTGGGGATGGGTGGCCTGACGCCGTCGTACTCGAAGGCCGCGAGCGAGGCGCCGGTCAAGCATGTTGACAAATCAAATCTCAGCGACTCCGGGCCATTGAAAGAAGTCTTTGACGAGTTCCGCGCCGAGCTCGGAGAGATGGGTTCCGACGACGAGGATCTGGAAACGCACTACAACCTCGGCACGGCGTTCCGCGAAATGGGTTTGCTGGAAGAAGCCATCAGCGAATTTCAAAAAGTAGCCAAAGCCAACGAGCGCGGCCGTCCGTTCCGCTATGCCATGCAGTGCTGCACGCTGCTTGGCCTGGCGTTCATGGAGAAAGGCCAGCCGGGTATCGCGGCCATCTGGTACGAGCGCGCGCTGGAGACTCCGGGCGTCGAACCGGAAAGCATCCTCGCCTTGCGGTATGATTTGGGCATTGCCCAGGAATCGGCTGGAGAACCAGAAGCGGCGCTAAAGAGTTTTTCCAAGGTCTACGCGATGAATATCGACTATCGCGATGTGGCCGAACGCATCGCCGCTCTCCAGAAGCCTAGCCGCTGACGCCTGGATGTACGGTTAGGCGAGTTAGGCGGAGACCCCTCAGTTATGAATCGTGTGTTACGCGTACTGTTAATTATTTTATGTTTTGAGATGGGCGCTCTGCTGCTCTATCTTCCGTGGACGAATTTCTGGGAACAAAACTATTTCTTGAGCCACTTTCCGTCACTTCTGCCGGTTCTGTTGCATCCGTCGGTACGCGGGTTCGTCAGTGGTATAGGAGTGCTGGATATTTTTTTGGCTTTTGGTTTGATCCGTCCGCGACCTGAAACTCCTCGTGTTCCATCCCGGTAAAAACCCGCGGGTACCGATTCTTTGTTATGTCACCGATCGCAAGGGCCTCGCATTTACGGATGACGATCAATCTGAGGCACTGCTGAAGCGCGTCGCTACTGCAGCTGCGGCCGGCATCGATTGGATTCAGATAAGGGAAAAAGATTTCTCAGGCAAGCAGCTGTCGTCCTTGGCTCGCGCGACTGTCGCGCAAATTAAAAAAATTAACGAACGCAACGGAACGCAAACACGAATCATCGTCAACGACCGTCTCGACGTGGCGCTATCTGAACGCACTGATGGTGTTCATCTTGGCGAAAATTCTTTACCCGTCCACGACGTTTGCAAATGGCTAAATGCAAAGCCGGATCTTGCTGAACGTGACAAATTTCTCGTTGGAGTTTCCTGCCACTCGGTTCAGGGCGCCGTAAGCGCGGCGCGCGACGGCGCTGATTACGTTTTCTTCGGTCCGGTTTTTGCGACGCCGTCTAAGGCGTCATTTGGCGCTCCGCAAGGCCTGCAGCGGATCGCCGAAGTTTGTACAGCCGTATCGATTCCGGTGCTCGCGATCGGCGGCATCACTCTTGATAACGCTTCCGATTGTCTGGCCGCTGGAGCCGTCGGCATTGCAGCCATCCGCCTTTTTCAAGAAGCCTCTGATCAAGCTTCACTGATCGCGCGGTTTCGGTCCACTCTTGGCGGAGTCCCTAATTTCACATTGGGATAACGTGAGGATCGATTGTGTGAAGGGCTTTACCGGCTGATACATAAGGTTCGATAGAATAAATGTAGTCCTTCAAATGATGATCTGCGCCTTGAGGTGTCGCGATTATCTCGTCCGTTGTCTGTTTTCCAGCACCAGAAGGGATTGATTGGTGTCCGGAATTGAACGGACTGCCGGAATTTCCGTGGGTCGCAAAATCGACCGTAAAGGAAGGGATATTAATGTCGGTCGTAAACCAAACCAAGGTGTCCCCTCCGCAAACGAGGATAGCTTCGTTGTCAGGATCCACTAGCCCCCTCGAATTGAATTCGATCCGGTACGGAATTGGTTTTGGCGGATTCGGGCATGCAGCATGCCCTGCAAAACGAACTGTTTTGGGCGGCGGTACTGGTGGCCCAACCGGCTTCGGACCCGTTTCGTTGCAAGCGGCAAGAACGATGCACAGCAAAACTGATATGACAAAGCTGTACTGGACCAAAACCTTACCAGCATTTTCTTTCCTCATGAGGCTCTACCTTTCTTGATTTCTTGAGTTGAGATTAGGGCCCTGAACCGTGGATCGTTTTCCAACACCGAGAAATTTGGCGTATCACGCACAGTGGCTGCGGGGTAGCCTGCAGCTACGGCGCGCTCCAACTTCTCCAGTGATCTTTTTTGATCTCCGGCTTGCACGTAAACCATAGCGGCGTAATACAACACTTCCGGATCGCGCGGGGCCAGCTTTTCCGCTTCACCAATGCGAAGGTGTGCTTTTTGTTTTTCGCCTAGCATGGCGTGGTATCCCGCGAGGTAGCTCAACATGTGCGCATCTCGCGGATTGATTTTGCGCTGCTCCTCGCCCAACTCCAGCGCTTTGCGGTAAGCGCCGGCGGCGCGCTCGCGCATTCCCGGCGCCCAATAATATGCGTCTCCCAGGTTCCCCCAGATTTCGTAATTCCTCGCATCCAGAGTTGTTGCTTGTTCAAACATACTTGCGGCATCCGCATAACGTTTGGACTGGAAATAAGCCGTGGCCAAATTTGACGTGGCATCGCCCGTTTTGCGAATTCTCAGGGACTGTTCTAACGGCTCAATGGCATCGCTGTAGCGCCCTTGCTGGATGCGGGTAATGCCCAGGTTGGCAAAGCCCACGAAGCTGTCCGGAACCAGTGAGGTGACTTGCGTGTACATCTGCGCCGCTTCCTCGAGCCTGCCATTCCGCAAATAAAAAGTGCCCAGCCGGTTGTAGCCAGCCCAATAATCGGGCCGCAACCCGATGACCGCCTTGTAGGATTGCTCTGCTTCCTGCAAACGGTTCAGACTCTCATAGGCGCGTGCCAGTCCGGTTTGCGCGGCATCCAGCGTGGGTTCGCTCTTGGAGGCTTGCTGATATTCTTTGGCACCCAGCTCGTATTTTCCGGTGCCCTGGTACACACGCCCGAGGCAGGTATGTCCCTGGGTCAGGTTTGAATCTTTCTCCAGGGCAACCTGACAGGCTTTGGTCGCGTCGATCACCAGGTGTTTTTCGTGGGTGTGTTCGAATTTTTGCCAATAAGCTTCGCCCAAACCAGCGTAAGCGCCCGCGAACCCGCTGTCTTTTTCGAGCGCGTGACGAAACACGCTGATGGCGTTATCGATATTTTCTTCCTTGTCGTAATTCTGCAAATAGCCCAGGCCCCGCAAATAGAAATCATAAGCAGCCGGTTCGGCAGTGCCGTGAGCCGCCAATGTTTTCTTTTCCTGCGGCTCCAGTTCCAGTTTTAGAAGCTCCGTCACTCGCGCGGAGACCTGGTCCTGCAGCGCAAAAGGATCGGATGCTCCTGCAGTGATCGTGCCGCCGCGAAGCTGTTCATGCGTGCGGGCATCTACGAGGGAATAATTCACGCGCACTTGTCCGGCGGCTCGCTGGATATTCAACATTAATCCGTAGTTCACTCCGAATTCTTGCCGAGCAGCTTCCAGAGTTTGTACGTGATGCGCGCGCATTTCGCTCGGAGGAATCACGGCCAGGTGGTGGCGTTCGGACAATTCCGTCAAACCGGAAGTAAGCGTGTCCACCAGGCCACTGTCGAAGGCTCCTTCACCCCCCTGCGAATTCGTATCCGGGGCAATCACGGCGAGCTGCACGCGATCCCCCCCAACTTTGGCTGAGGTCTTCGGTATGTTGGGAGATCTTTTTGCCAGCCACCATAGTGCACTCGCAGTAATCAGCGCCAGCACAGCGGCGGCGGCCACCCACCGGACCCATCCAAACTTCGGTTTTTCGCGGATGGTGGAGACGATCCCCACCGCCGATGACGGTTCCAACGCCTCCAGGGCAGCGCGAACTTCGCCGGCTCGTTGATATCTGCGCGACGGCTCTTTCTCAAGACTCCGGCGAATCACCGCCGCTAACCCAGGCGGCACTGTTTCGGGCAGCGCCGGGATTGGCTCATTGATGATGCCGGTGCAAAGACGATAAAGATTGTCTCCGCTGAAAGGCTTCACTCCGGCAGTCATCTCATACATCACGATTCCCAGCGCCCAGATGTCGCTGCGAGCCGACGCATCGCCGCCCTCGAGTTGTTCTGGCGACATGTAGGGCATCGTGCCTGCCAAGCCTATG
>Ga0210396_10004594_pt1 | contig 13491 bp, 16 predicted proteins | sample IncBWH17OmetaG_FD_155466 | JGI IMG/M metagenome (GOLD analysis project Ga0210396, IMG submission 155466) | Forest soil microbial communities from Barre Woods Harvard Forest LTER site, Petersham, Massachusetts, United States - Inc-BW-H-17-O ...
GGCGAAACCCTGTGGCCACCGCAGAAGCCTTCCGGGGGTGCTGGTTTCATACCGGCGACCTCGGTTACCTCAATGGCGACGGCTATCTCTTCTACGTCGACCGCAAGAAGGACGCCCTGCGCCGCAAGGGCGAGATGATCTCGTCGTGGGAGATCGAGACTGCCGTCGGCAAATACCCGCCCGTGGCCGAGTGCGCCGTTGTGGCCGTTCCGTCCGAGCTTGGGGAGGACGAGATCATGGTTGTGGTCATTCCTCGCGACGGTGAGCAGATCAGCCCGGCAGAACTCATCGAGTTTTGCCGCGACCGGATACCGACGTTTCAGATACCTCGCTATGTTCGTGTCCTCGACGAGCTACCGCGCACCCAGACTCAACGAGTCGAGAAATACAAGCTGCGCAGCGATGGAGTTACGGCTGACACTTGGGATGCGTTGAACGACCGCCCAACTGCCGACACGGCCCGTTGACGCGGCCTAGATACTCGCGAGATCGCGCGAAGTTCAAGGGCTGATGGTGTCAGGCTGTGCATCAACAATAGCGTTGAGGATTGGCCCCTGATCAAGGCGATGAGCCACGCCCAAGGCCACGATGTCGCATGCCCTGTTGACCTACGGTGAAACCATACTCATCCCAGTTGCCGGCTGGTCGCGATCGGGCTGGCGTAGGCACGCCTTGTGTCAACATCACTGTTGACAATTTTTGGAGGCGCGGTGCATACTTCTGAACACCGACTGTCGCATTGCCGACCGACCGGGTATGCCGGGGACAAGCGACGTCGTCAAGACATTCGGAAGACAGACGGAGAACGATGACAACCGGCACCGCACCAGAAAGCCTCGCCGACACATGGGCAGTCCGGGCCCGCGCATATTTCGCTGCGGCCGATCGGTGGGATTTCGACGCGTTCCGCGAGTATCTGTCGCCGGACCTGCGGTTCCGCTTCGGCAACGACGCTCCGCTGCAGGGTTTGGACACTTTGATCGAATTTGCGCGTCAACACAAGGAACTCGTCAAGTCGGTGCAGCACAGCTTTGACCGCTGCACTTACGACGTCGAACGGCGTCGCGTGGCTGTCGAGCTGACCGTCAAATACGTTCGCCTCGATGACCTCACCAAGAGCTATCCGGCTGCGGTGCTTCTCGACTTCGATACCGACAGCATGATCAGCGGTTACCGGGTATTCGTCGATCTGTGCAGTCTGTTGCCCTGATGCGTCTCTCAAGCAACGAAGCGGCCAGATCGGGGCGATCATGCGATACCTGAGAAGATTCGCGGACTTTCCGTCCGAGCCGGGGAAACACCAGCCGGAGTTCATGGCGCATTTGGAGAGTTGCTCGATCGTCAAGGGCGGCATTCCGGCGGGCAGCGTTGCTGATCCGTTGCACCGACATCCGTTCGACCAGTTCTATTACGTGCTCAGCGGCACGGCGGGCGTGCAATTGGGTCCCCAGCGGATCGCCGCAGGTCCAGACACCCTGGTGCGCATCCCGGCCAGGCAGCCCCACTTTGCGTACAACGACGGCAGCGACGAGGTCGTGCAACTCGAGATCCTCTTGCCCACACCAGTTCCCGCGACCAAGGGCAAGATGGTGGCCATCAGGGAGCTGTGCGACGACCCCGGTGAGGATGCGCCGCAAAACTGTGTGGTGGCCCCCACCGAGGACGGCTGGGTGGGACTGGGGGAGTCCGGTCCGCGGTTCCAGGTTCTTGCCAACCGCGCCAGCGGATCCGAGCACGGAATGGTGTCGCTGACCCGCCTGGCGCCGCAGCCCGACGAGCCCCCGGTCTATCGCGTCCACTCCTTCGACGAACTGTGGTTTGTCCTGGAGGGGACGTTGACCGTCGACATTGCCGGCGAGAAGATCGCCGCCCAGCGACACGACCTGGTGATCATTCCTGGCGGAGTGCCCTATCGCGTCTGGAACGCCGAGACCACGCAAGAGCGCCATTTGACCGTGGTGACCCCGGAACCCAACGGAATCCCGCTGCAACGGTGGTCCCCGCCGGTCGAGTTCGCTGCGGGTTAGCCGCCACCAAATCTTCCTCGAAAGGACGTCCCACCGCATGCCGCGTCAGCTCGGCACCACCGATCTGAAGGTGTTTCCACTCTGTCTGGGCTGCAACGTCTTTGGCTGGACTGTGGACCAAGACAGCGCGTTTGGGATCCTTGATGCATTTCTCGACGCCGGCGGCAACTTCTTCGACACCTCAGACGTCTATTGGAAGTTCAAGGACGGCAATAAGGGTGGCGAATCGGAGACGATCGTGGGGGAGTGGATGCGCAGGCGAGGCACCCGCGACCGAATGGTGGTATCAACCAAGATCGGGGCCCTCGACGGACTCATCGGCGGACTTACGGCACCCAAGGTCCGGACTTGTGCCGAGGACAGCATGCGCCGACTCGGCGTCGACACCATCGATCTGCTGTATGCCCACACCGACGACACCGCGACCCTGCTCGAGGAGACGCTGGGTGCGTTCGACGAACTGATCCGCGCCGGCAAGGTCAGGTATGTGGCGGCCTCACGTTACGACGCGGAGCGGCTGCAAAGCGCTTTGGAGATCTCCGCGCGCAACGGCTGGGCTGCCTATTGCGCAACCCAAACGCTGTACAGCCTGGTCGAGCGCGGCTACGAGCAGACCCACCGACCGCTGATCGAAGCCAATCGGTTGGGCATGATGCCCTACTACGCGTTGGGAGCCGGATTCTTGACCGGCAAGTATCGGCCGGGCGTGTCGGTGGATAGCGTCCGGGCCAAAGGCCCCAGGCCCGGGGGAGCCGAGTCCTATCTGGATGAACGCGGCCTGAAGGTACTGGGGGTCCTCGACGACCTTGCTGAAGCGCATCACACGACGGTGGCCGCGGTCTCGCTGGCGTGGTTGATGGCCCAGCCGACGGTCACAGCGCCGATCGCCAGTGCACGCAGCGTCGAGCAACTGATCGGCCTGCTTCCCTCGACACAGATTGAGCTGTCCGCTGATGAACTGCAGCGGCTGGACGAAGCCAGCGATGAACGCTGATCTGCGCCCCGCCGCGGGCCACCCGCACACCGCAACCGCGCTGATACGCGCCGGGAGTGCCCTTTTTGCTGTCGCAGCAGCTGGCCGGCGAGAAGAAGCCTGAGGAGCAGGATGGCCGACGTTGTCACCGGCGAGCACCAGGCCCACGGCCCGGTTGTCCCCAGCGGCGTGGGTAATGACTATGCAACGCTGGCGGCGATCGAACAGCGCGTGTTGTGGCTCTCGACCGCGATGATCCACCATGCAAACCGGGTGCGCCCCAATACCAGCGGCCTCAAAGTCGGCGGCCACCAGGCCTCCTCGGCGTCGATGGTCTCCATCATGACCGCACTGTGGTTTAAGGCATTGCGATCCGAGGACCGGGTGTCGGTAAAGCCGCATGCTTCCCCGGTGCTGCACAGTATCAATTACCTTTTGGGTGGGCTCGATGAGTCCTACATGACGCGGCTGCGGGAGTTCGGCGGGCTGCAATCCTATCCGAGTCGTACCAAAGACCCTGATCCAGTGGACTATTCAACTGGCTCAGTGGGCATTGGAGCCACCGCGCCGATCTGGGGCGCCATGGCACGACGGTTCATTGAAGCCACCGTTGGCAGCGCGGGCAGCGGCCGCCAGTACTCTCTGGTTGGTGACGCCGAGCTCGACGAGGGCGCGGTGTGGGAAGCGATCCTCGATCCCGCTGTCGCTGACCTGGGCGAAGTGGTGTGGATTGTCGATCTGAACCGCCAATCGCTGGACAGAGTTGTTCCCAACATCGCGGCGCCTCGGCTTGCCTCGATGTTCGAAGCGGCCGGATGGCAGGTCCTCACGGTGAAATTCGGCCACTTGCTCAGATCGCTGTTCGTGAAGCCGGGTGGCGACGCGCTTCGCGAACGCATCGTGCAGATGCCGAACCCCGAATACCAACGGCTGCTTCGCTGTAGTAGCGACGAACTGCGTGAGCGGTTACCTGGCAACGGGCCACGCAGCGGCGAAATTGCCGCCTTGATCGCGCCCCTCGATGAGGCCACCTTGACCGCCGCGATCCGCAACCTCGGCGGTCACGACCTAGCTGCACTTGTGCAGGCCTACCGAGACATCGATGACACCCGCCCCACCGTCATCTTCGCCTACACCATCAAGGGGTACGGCCTACCCACCGAGGGTCATCCCCAGAACCACTCGGCGCTGCTCAGTCAGGACGAATTCATCGCGCTGGCAGGTGAATTAGGGATGGATCCGCAACGGCCGTGGGCTCCATTCGCGACCGGTACACCGGAGCGACTCAGGTGCGACGAACTTGCCCAGGCATTGCGGCAGCGAGCCGCGCCGGCTAGTTTGCCCGCTCCTGCCATCCCTGATGACTTCGGACGTACCCCCAAGGGCACCGCGAGCACTCAGGCCGCCCTCGGCCGGGTACTGCTGGACCTGACCAGGGAAGCCCCCGAGGCGGCTCGGCGTGTGGTCACGGTCAGTCCCGATGTGAGCTCGACGACGAACCTGGGCGGCTGGGTCAACAAGGTCGGCGTCTGGTCGGTGAACGAACGCTATAACTGGTTCGCCGACGATGCCGAAACCATCATGCACTGGCGCGAAACTCCGGCAGGACAGCACATCGAGCTGGGTATCGCGGAGACCAATCTCGTCGGGCTGATCGGTGAGCTGGGTGCAACGTGGAGCCGCTGGGGCCAACCGCTGTTTCCGATCGGAGTGCTCTACGACCCATTTGTGGAACGCGCTTTGGAGCCGTGGTCATTCGGTATTTACGCTGGCGGCCAATCGATTCTGGTAGGTACCCCGTCGGGGGTGACGCTGGCTACTGAGGGCGGTGCACACCAGTCAATCAAGACTCCTTCGATCGGACTTGAGCAGCCGGGCTGTATCGCATACGAGCCGGCGTTCGCAATCGATGTCGAGTGGACCCTGCTGGCATCGATGGCGCAACTCGGCCGCGCGGGTGGGTCCTCGGCCTATCTGCGGCTCTCCACCCGGCCCGTCAATCAAGCGCTGGCCGCTGTTCCATCCGACCCGGCCGCGCGTGAACGCCGCCGCCGCCAGGTCATCGCCGGCGGCTACCCGTTGGTGCGCCGCGACGTCGCGGCCGTCACCATCGTCGGCATGGGCGCCATGATGACTGAGGCACTGGCAGCCTCTGACCGCCTCGAACAGTCCGGTGTGCCAGCCGATGTCGTCTGCGTGAGCAGCCCGGGTCTGCTGTTCAAAGCGGTTCGGGCACGGGACGGAAGCGGCAGCGCCGACACCTGGATCCTCGACCAGTTGTTCCCGGCCAACCGGATCCAGCCCTTGGTCACGGTGCTCGACGGGCACCCGCACACGCTTAGTTTCCTGGCCGCCATCAATGGGGTTCGCTCCAAAGCGCTCGGAGTCAACGGTTTCGGCCAGGTCGGGTCCTTGCAGGAGGTGTACCGATATCACGAAATCGATGCCGACAGCATCGTCCGCGCCGCCTTGGACGTACTGACGTGAGTCTGTGGTGGTCCAGCGTCCGCTCCCGCGATCAGCGCGGGGGCTCAACCAACACGGACTCGCTTCGGGTTCCTGGCCTATCCGATTGTCCCGCCGGGGTGTCCGAGCGTCGCCGCGTCGAAGACCTGGCATAGCAGACAGAAAGTGAGAAGTGATGGCGGAGAAGATAACCGGTGTCGTCAATCCGGCAGATTCGCCCGACGATCACGACATCGCCGCTAGCGCGGCTTGTGAGGATTCCGAGCCAGACGACTCAAGCGGCCACGACGATGAGGGGGCCGGGGAAGGCAAGGGCGCAGCGCACGGCGACGAGGGGGCCGAAGGGGTCGAAGATGGCGAGACCGTCGGGCGCGCACGCTCTTATCGTCTTGCGCTGCTGGTGGGCACGCTGGTCGTAGTTGGGCTCACGGCGCTGACGGGCGGGCTGGGATACCGGTTCTATGAATCGCATCAGGCGGCGCAGCGGCGGATGGAGTTTTTGCAGGTTGGTCGCGAGGCCGCAGTGAATCTGACGACGATTGATTGGCATCATGCCGACGCTGATGTTCAACGCATCCTGAGCACCGCTACCGGCGGCTTCTATAGTGACTTCTCCAAACGCTCGCAGCCCTTCGTCGATGTCGTCAAGCAAACGCAGGCGACGTCACAGGGTGTGGTCACCGCCTTCGGTGTGGAATCGGCCACTGGCCAGCAGGCGCGCGTTCTGGTGGCCGTCAGCGTCCAATCGACCAACGCCGGAGCCCAACAACCCTCTCCGAGGTTGTGGCGGATGCGAATTGACGTCCAGACCGTGGGTCGAGATGTCAAGGTCTCCAACGTGGAGTTCGTGCCATGAGCGCCCTCAGCGTGTCCGCGCGAACCGATGCCGCAGAAGAGGATGACAGCACCGTGGCCTCCGAAGGCAGCGACACGGCTGAAGTCAACGAAGTTGCCGAAGTTGCCGAAGACGCCCAAGACACCGAAGACACCGAAGACACCGAAGACACCGAAGAATCTGACGTCGACTCCGGTGCGGAGCGTTCCCAACGCGCGCGGCGGCTGTCGTGGCGAGCCGTGCTGTGTTTTGGCGTAATTCCGGTGGTGGCGCTGCTGCTGTCGGCCGCGGCCGGCTACCTCCACTTTCAGGATTCTTCGGCCAGGGGCGCCGACGTCGCGGCTGCCCAGGCCGTGCGGGCAGCCAGCGACAGTGCCGTCGCGATGCTTTCGTACAACCCGGACAATGCGAGCGCGACGCTGGGGGCCGCGCGGGACAGACTGACCGGCACGTTCCGTGACTCCTACACCTCGTTGATCAACCAGGTCGTGATCCCTGGCGCCAAGCAGAAGAATATTTCGGTGACCGCTAGGGTCGCCGCGGCAGCATCGGTGTCCGCCAGCGTGAAGCACGCGGTGGTATTGCTGTTCATCGACCAGACGATGATTGTGGGCAGCGAAGCTCCGACCGATACGGCCTCCACCGTCGAGGTCAGCCTCGACGAGGTCGGCGACCGATGGCTGATATCGGGGTTCGATCCGAAATGACCGGTCCGAGTGCACTTTGGGGACGCGACCGCGCGGCTGCTCGTCGCGGGCGGTCGTGTGCGGCTAGCCCGATAAAGTTGCTCGCCGGCGCCGGGGCGCTCAGCGCCGTGGCCGCCGCGGGTTCGGGGGCCGCGCACGCCGATGCGGTTGCCTATCTGCTGAACGTGACGGTGCGCCCCGGCTATCACTTCGCCAACGCCGATGACGCACTGACGTACGGCCGGGGCATCTGCGACAAGGTCGCGTACAACCGCACCTACGGCGCGATCATCGGGGATATCAAAGCCGACTTCGCCAATCCCGACGAGTACCAGGCGTCATACCTGATTGCGCAGGCGGTCAACGAACTTTGCCCGCCGCTGATCTGGCAGCTGCGGAATTCAGCGGCCAACTATCGCCCCGCGTCGCCGTGATGCGGAGCCTAATCAAGTTGGGAGGCAACATGACTGGTCTACGCCGTCTGCGGGCGACCGCGCGTCACTTGGACCCGGGCCCATCAGTCCTGGCGATGTTGGCAGTGGGTATGTTGGTGGCCACGCCTGCGGTGTTAGCCGCGGGTTTGTTGGTGACTGCTCCCGCGGCCAACGCCGACAACAAGCGACTCAACGACTCCATTGTGTCCAATATCTTCACCATTCAGCACCAAGCCGGCTGCACCAATGATGTGAAAGTCAGCCCTCAGCTGCGGCTCGCTGCCCAGTGGCACACCGATGATGTGGTGAATAATCGCTCCCTCGACGGTGATATCGGCTCCGATGGATCCACAACCCAGGACCGTGCCAACGCCGCCGGATTCCGCGGCAAGGCCACCGAAACCGTGGCGATCAACTCCGCGTTGGCCATCAACGGCATCGAGATCCTCAACCAGTGGTACTACCGACCCGACTACATGGCGATCATGTCCGACTGCGCCAACATCCTAATGGGCGTCTGGTCGGACAACAGCCTGTCTCGCAGCGTTCTGGTGGCCGTCTATGGGCAGCCAGCTTGACGACCGACCAGCACAAGTAAGAGCGGACCAGTCCCGTGGCGCCGCCGCACTGATAGGAGAGTAACCCGATGGATACCAGTCCCGACTACGACGTCAGCGATGAGTTGGAGTACACCATCAACTGGTTCGCGTGGATCTTGCGAGGCCACTATCCGCCGCCCGCCTACCCACCGGCATAGATCATGCGTTGGCTGCCTTCGGTGGCAGGGGTGCGCTACTCGATCACGCCGGCGCGCCCCAAACCCGCTCTCTACCAACTCGGTAGCACACGTGTCAGGCCTGCAGTAATACTGCTGCGCGCCGCGCTGGCGGTCGTCGTGGGAACGTGTCTGTGGATCAATACGGTGGCCCGAGCCGACCGAGGTGTTGAATACCTCATGGTGCCGTCGGCGGCGATGAATCGTGATATCCCCGTCGCGTTCCTCGCCGGAGGTCCGCACGCGGTATATCTGCTGGACGCTTTCGATGCCGGAGAAACCGTGAGTAACTGGGTGACCGCCGGTAATGCGATGAACACCCTTGCCGGAAAAGGTATCTCGGTGGCCGCCCCGGCCAGCGGCGCGTACAGTCTCTACACCAACTGGGAGCAGGACGGCGGCAAGCAATGGGAGACGTTCCTGACCAGTGAGTTGCCGGAATGGCTGGCAGCCAACAAAGGCCTCGCTCCCGACGGGCACGCCATCGTCGGCGCATCTCAGGGCGGCACCGCAGCACTGACGCTGGCCGAGTTCTACCCGAACCGGTTCCGCTATGCGGGCTCGATGTCGGGATTTCTGTACCCCTCTAACACTTTCGTCAACGGCGCCCTGCACGACGGCATGATGAAGTTCGGGGGCGTTGACACGAACAACATGTGGGGTGCGGCGCAACTGGGCCGATGGAAGTGGCATGACCCGTACTTCCATGCGCCCCTGCTTGTCAACAACAACACCCGGCTGTGGATCTACTCACCTCAAACACTGACCGCCGGCGACCCGGCCGCGATGATCGGCTACGCCGATCAGGCGCAGGGCACGAATCGGAACTTCTTCGCCAATTACACCTCTGCCGGGGGAGCAAATGCTCATTTCGACTTCCCGACGAGCGGTGACCACGGTTGGGGGACATGGGGACCCCAGCTCGCGGCGATGTCGGCCGACCTCGCCGCCGCGATCAGGTAGTCACCGTCGGCGCTCGATGGCCCGGCCATGCTCCTCGACCACGAGGCTGGAGCGTAACGCGACTCAACCGCCGTGATCGACACCAGCGTTGGGGCGTGGTGAGCGGTGTCGCGCCGTTCGGATCACCGACCCGGTATCGGCCAGCGCATGGCAAGCGCCAACGATGCTCGGGGCGACCTCGAGTCCGGTTGCCGTCCAACGACCGTCGCTGCGAGTCGACTCGGTGTAGGGCGTTTTGGCGTTCATCTCCAGGAAGAACACCAATGTGCGCGCCTCGGCCAGGCCCAGCAGCAGCGTCGTCACATGGGTGCAGCCGCTGGATCCGCCCAGAGCCTTCAACACCATCCTGCGCCACCCTGTCGTCAGGCTGTGTCCAACAAGCACGCGACATCGCGGGATGACCACGGGGCACAGGCCATAGGGATGCGTGAGCGCCTCCACCGTCAGATTGGCGAGCACCAGATCGCGGCCTTCGATGAGGCCGTTCACACCGAAGTCGTGGATGGTGCGTCTTGTCTGTTGGCTACCAGCAGTTTCGGGCGGATCGCACTCGGGACCGTAGTCGCCGCACAGCGACATGTCGGTCAGCCGGCCACGGAAACTGTAGCGCTGGGGTCCAGCGAGGGTGACCTCAATGGTTTTACTGCGCACCACCGTCGCAGGAGAGTCGTCTTTGTCCGGCGCGGTCATAGGATCGCCACCGGTGCCACGGGACTGCCCACGGCGCCGATCACCGGAAGCACCGCCAAGACGAACAAGAACGTCGAGCGTCCGGACGCGGCTAGGGCAGCCAGATCCATCAGCTCGGCGAAGTATATTCCGTGACCGCGGAGGAGGTCGATGTGCAGCGGAACCTGACACTCGGGGTCCGACGACGGAAACGATTCGACCCCTACGTTGTCCGCGCCGACGAGCACGACCTCACGATCGGCCAGCCACGGCCCGCAATCGCGGTCCAAACCGGGCCACGCCTGGGCGTCGGCCTCACCACGGCGTTGGGCTTCTAGCCATCCGGTACGTATCAGCAGGGCATCGCCGGATTGCAAATCCGCCCCGGCGTCGCTGACCAATGCCTGGAGTTCATCGACGTGCACGGGATCATTGGAGGGGCGGCAGGCACCCGGAGCGGTGTCGACGAAGACGCCCCTGGTGACGATGGGCTCCATGTTCTCGATGCCCAATTTGGCTGCGCCGCGGCTGCTGACGTGGCGTGCGGAGTGACCGTTGTACATGACACCGTCACGCCAAACATGGGCCAGCGCATCGACATGAGTCACGCCGTGGGTCGGCAAGGTGATGACGTCATCGGCAAAGCCGAATCCCGCGCGCTCGCTCAGGCCAGCGGCATAGTCGCCCCCGTCGCGGACCATGTAGTGCTGGGGGGCCGTCCTGCCTACGACATCGAATCCGCGCCCGCTGCGGATCGGGGCAGCCAGTGCGACGACGGTCCCGCTACGGACGGCGGACAGACCACGGCGGACGTGTCCGCAGCCCAGTAGATTCAGTGCACCCCGCTGGTCTGTTCGGCCCCATCGACCCCAAGCTTCCATCGGTTTCCTCTCAGTCAACGCGTACGTTGATCATACTCTGACTGCCGGCATCGGGTCACGGGTGTGTGAAATGCAGTGGGCGGCCGTCAAGTCGCCGCACAGGGGGCGTGGCCCCCCTGTCGATGTGTCACGGACAGTTTCCCTATTATCAACGTTTTCGTTGACATCGCCGCGAGGTTTGCAAGTAATCCAACGGAGTTGACAATCATCGCGGGGGTCGGCTCGACCAGATCGAACCAACCTACGGGCACCGTGGCCTGACTCTGAGCCCCGCGCCTGATGCTGGGCGTATCGCGGATAGACGGCGGGCCCACAGTTTACTCCTAGGCCCGACCCCCCCGATCTCAACGACAGTGTTGATAGCTTTTTGTCGTCCTGACCGAGGGTTGGATGGGCAGATTTATCGTCGTCACCTATACCCGGCGCGACCAGCCTCCGGCAGAGGGCAACACCGCAACACCACCGCGTTATAGTCGGGAGCCAGGGCGGCGACGCGCCCCCGAGATTCGATCATTGCCACCGTGGCGGTGGCGTGCGGCCGGAATAACCAAATATCCTATTATTGGAAGCATTTCCGCGATGTCGCTGCGGCCGTGGGGCCGCTACCAATTCGCTACGCCCAGCGACTCCCGGCAGCGATCCGCAAGTGGGCTGCGCGGAGCGGCCCGTTCGTGTGTTACGCGACGCCGTGCCGTTGCCGCCGCCTCAACCGGCCCGTGGATTCCTCGAACGACGCGCCGACCTTGGTGGGCAACGTCGCTCGGTCGGACCCGCCGCGGGTCGCATTTTTCAACAAATGTGTTGACTACGGAGCCAGAGGCCTTTAGTGTTGCGCACGTCACCATGCTGCGACGTGGCCATTGGTGGTCACACCGCTTACAGGTAGGAGAAGTCGGTGCCGAAGCGTGTGAGGCCCACCGTCGGCATTCTCAATGCGGGGTTGCTGAGACAATTGCACCATCGTCGTGTTGAGCCCCGCGGTGCTCGAGAAGGCGCCCGGCGATGACAGGCTTGGCTTCGGCGATTAGACCCTTTCGCGCCATTGGTGATTTCTTCGCGATGTCACTTGACACGTTCGTCTTGATGTTCAAGCCACCTTTTGCCTGGCGTGAGTTCCTCGCACAGTCCTGGTTCGTCGCCCGAGTGTCGATCGTGCCGACGTTGATGCTCACAATCCCTTTCACCGTGCTGATCGTGTTCACGCTGAACATTCTTCTTATCGAATTCGGCGCAGCAGACTTCTCCGGCACTGGGGCAGCGACCGCCGCGGTCACTCAGGTCGGGCCGGTTGTCACGGTTCTTGTCATCGCTGGGGCCGGTGCTACGGCGATGTGCGCGGATCTGGGTGCTCGCAGCATCCGCGAGGAACTCGATGCGATGCGGGTCCTGGGCATCAACCCGCTGCACTCACTTGTCGTGCCGCGGGTACTGGCCGCCACGTGCGTCAGCACCGCGCTTGTGTCGGTCGTGTCGATCGTCGGGTTGGCCGGGTCCTTTTTCTTCTCCGTCTTCGTCCAGCACGTCACCCCGGGAGCCTTTGCCGGCGGCCTGACACTGCTGACGGGATCGTCGGACGTGATCTTGGGCCTGGTGAAGGGAGCTTTGTTCGGGATGTCTGCGGCGCTAATCGCCTGCTACAAGGGCATGTCTGTGGGAGGCGGCGCGCAGGGGGTCGGAAACGCGGTCAACGAAACTGTCGTGTACTCCTTCATGGCCTTGTTCGTGATCAACATAATCGCCACGGCTATTTTTTATGTAGGGCCCAAATGAGCGCCAAAACCGTTGCTGTGCAGCGCTTCCCCCGGTTACATCGGGCTACTGAGCAGTCCTTCAAAAGTTGGAATCGTATCGGCAGCCAGATGGCGTTCTATGTCAATACGTTGGGCGACGTCCGGTTCGCGATCGCTAACTACAAATCCGAGATGCTTCGCCTGGTCGCCGGCATGAGTTTGGGTGTGGGAGCGTTGGCGGTGATCGGGGGCACCGTCGTGATCGTGGGCTTCTTGACCTTGTCGACGGGGGCCATCATCGCGGTGCAGGGTTACAACCAACTGTCGGGAATCGGAGTCGAGGCGCTCACGGGCTTCCTCGCCGCCTACGTCAACGTCCGGATCACGGCCCCGGCCACCGCGGGCATCGCCCTGGCAGCAACGATCGGCGCAGGTGCCACCGCTCAACTTGGTGCGATGCGGATCTCTGAGGAGATTGACGCACTTGAAGCGATGGCGATCAGGTCGGTGGCCTACCTCGCCTCAACGCGCGTCGCCGCGGGCGTGCTCGTGGTGATCCCGCTGTATTGCATCGCGGTGTTGATGACATTCGTCGCCGCGCGGGTCAGCACCACAGCCATTTATGGACAGGCGACAGGTGTCTACGACCACTACTTCACAACATTCCTCAATCCCACGGACTTGCTCTGGTCGTTTATGACCGCGACGGTGTTGGCCGTTGTGATTATGTTGATGCACACCTACTACGGCTACACCGCCACGGGTGGACCTGCCGGAGTTGGGGAAGCGGTGGGTCGCGCTGTGCGCGCATCCCTGATTGTCAGCGCGTTCACCGTGTTAGTCATCTCGCTGGCCGTTTACGGACAGTCCGGCAACTTCAACCTGTCCGGTTAGCACGATGCGAACTCTCCGCGCCGGCCAGACCCGGATTCCTCGGGGCTTGTGGACGCTGTTTTTCATCGCCGCGCTGATCGTCGTCGTTGTGCTCACCACCGTGCGATTCCAGGGCACCCTGAACCCCCATGTCCCGGTGACGCTCAGTGCCTAGCGCG
>Ga0210396_10004596_pt1 | contig 13485 bp, 13 predicted proteins | sample IncBWH17OmetaG_FD_155466 | JGI IMG/M metagenome (GOLD analysis project Ga0210396, IMG submission 155466) | Forest soil microbial communities from Barre Woods Harvard Forest LTER site, Petersham, Massachusetts, United States - Inc-BW-H-17-O ...
TATTTGGTCAACGACATCGATTCAGCGGTGGCCGGCGTCGCGGCAGCCGGCGAGCTCGACCGGCGCAAAATCGCCGAGCGCGCCGCCGACCGGTTCACGGTCGCCGCCATGATCGACAAGTACGTAACGGTGTACCGCGACGTTATCGGCAAACGGAAGTGAATCTGAACGGCCAACCCGATGCTGCTTGGTGGAAGTCTGCCGTCGTCGTCGGGCGAGATGACAGCCGCAGCCTGGGCTCGGCGTTCGACACTATTTCGACGCCGTGCCTTCGCGTTCGTCGATGACGAAGAGAATGAGCGTGACGGCCAGCAGCCCGGCGGGCACCCAGATCGCATGCAACCCCCACACACGGGTGGTGAACGCGCCGGCGATCGCGCCCGCGGCAAACGCTGCGATCAGGCCGGCGTAAACCATGAACGCTCTGCGGGAACTGCTGTTCTTGTCCACCAAGAAGTCGTATCCAGCTTCAACCAGCCGCATCAGATTGCCGGTGGTGGCGAGCGGCATGTATGCGAGGTCGCCGATGCTGCGAAACAAGCCAATCTGGATGCCGGCCAAGAAGGAGATCGGCACGACAACCAAACTGTGGGGCAGCGTTGCGGGCAGGAACCCGAACCCGGCCAGGACGGCTGCTTGGCTCGCCATAGTCCATCGCAGCGGCTGCGCCACCACTTTGTCGACTCGACCGGACTTGATATGTGACGACAACACGACGCCGGCGATGAACGCGAACATCGGCCACAATCGGGACAGCGAATCGCCCCAATGCCTTTCAGACAAATGAATCGCGAAAAAGATCACATTGCCGGTCTGCAGATTGGCGAACACCCCGCCGCGCACCAGGTAGGTGTGGGCATCCAGGAAACTGTTGGCGACCGTGAGCAGCACGGCGAACCGCAACGTGTACGGCGTGCATGTCACGACGGCTCCATTTCTAACCGGAACGATCCGTTCGATGCGCGTGCCGGCGCGGACCTCACTTTGGTGCTGCTGCATCTGAGCTCCTATCTCAAACGTGCTCGCAGGGATTGCGGATCGGCGCTCCCGGCCGTGGCGAGCACCTGTTTCAACCCGACGGCAACGTTGCCGCTGACTCGCAGCGATCGGAGAATCTTGCTGAGCTGACCGAGCAAGTTGCTGTCGCCTTCGGCCTCCAACGGCAGCGATCGTGAGGTCCCCGAACAAATTTCGGGCAGCAGCCGCGCTAGCGTTACGCCGGGCTTGGCGGCCACCTTTAGCCGTCGGTGGCGAGTTCGGCCAGAGCGTCGCGCGCGGCTGGTGTCCAGCCGAGGACGCGGTGGGCGTGGGCGGCGGTGACGCGTTGGTCGAGAGCGAATGCGTCGGCGAGCGGGCCGAATTCGTGTCGCGCCTGCTCCATCGTGATCGAGCTGGCGCTACCGGGGTGCCCGGTGGCGACGCTGACCGCCTCGGCGATCTGGCGCATGGTCGGTGATTGGCTGTCGTCAACGCCGGCGTAGATGCCGCCGGCCGGGCTCGCCAGCGCCGCGACGTACAGTTCGGCGATGTCCTCGACGTGGACTACCGCCCACCGGTTGTCGCCGGCGCCGATGTAGTGGGCGGCGCCGGCGCGTCCCGGTGCGCCGATGAACTGGCCGATCAGCCCGCCGCCGTGGCCGTAGACGACGCCGGGCATGACCAGAATGGGATGCCCGCCAGCACCGGCGCGCTCGAGAATGCGGCGTTCGTTGTCGCCGCGCCACGCAGTGACCGGCGGGGCCGCTTGCGGTGCCGTCTCGTCGATGACACCTTCGGTGTTCCCGTAGACCCAGACACCACCGGTGTGCACATAGGGCCTCGAGCCGAGACCGTCCTGGATTGCGGTGGCTGCGCCCAGGTCGACTCCGGCGGTGTCCGGACCGTAGTCCTGGGCGAGGTGAATCGCGGCGTCAACGTCTAGCGCGGTCTTCTGAAGCACGTCGAGATCGGTGAGGCCACCTCGCACGACCGTGGCACCGAGGTCCGTGAGCACTCGGTCGGCGTCGTCGCTGCGCGCCAGTGCGACGGCCTGGTGCCCATGTCTTTGCAAAGCGCGGATGGTGGCTTGCCCGAGGTAGCCCGACCCGCCGGTGATCAAAACCTTCATCGTGGTCTCCCTTTGGTCCAGTGGTCTCGACTTCGAGCCTGCCAGCGCCAGAACTGCAGGTCCAAGACCTGTTACGTCGCGTGCAATACCCTGGAGGTATCAGTTGCCGTGGGAGGCCCGATGGATCTTGACCTGCGCAAGGTGCGCTACTTCGTCGCGGTCGCCGAAGAGTTGAACTTCGGCCGCGCGGCAGAGCGCCTGCACATCGCCCAGCCCGTGCTGTCTCGGCAGATCCGTGCACTGGAAAACGAGCTACACGCCCAGCTGTTCATCCGCGACAGCAGCGGCACCCAGTTGACCAGTGCGGGCACCCAACTGTTGGCCGATGCGTCGCTGCTGCTGGCCGGGGCCGACGCCGCCCGACGCCGCGTCGCCCAGGCCGCCCGGGCAACATCGACGTTCACCGTCGGGTTCATGCCCGGTCTGACGGTGACCGAGCCGGTGCTCGCGCTGGGCGCCGCCCATCCCGACCTCACCGTCGAGGTGTTGCGGACCACGTACACCAACCAGGTCACCGTGTTGCACGACGGCCGCGCCGACATCGGATACATCCGGATGCCGGCCGATCTGACCGGGCTGCAGACATCGGCATTGTTCAGCGAGCCGCGGGTGGCTGTGGTGCCTGCCGCGCACCGACTCGCCGGCAAGGAGGAAGTGAGCATTCACGATCTCGCCGACGAGCACCTGCTCCAGCACCCCGATGTGGTGCCCGAATGGCGTTCCGTGGCAACAGAAATGCACGATCGGCAGCGGGCCGCGGCGATAGCCCAGGCGCGCAGCGTCGAGGAGAAACTCGAACATGTCGCCGCCGGACGCGGTTTCAGTGTGCTGCCCGAATCGACGGCCACCTACTACCAACGCCCCGACGTCGGGTGGACGCCAATCACCGACATCCCGCCCAGCGAAGTGCGGCTGGCATGGGTGGCGACACGACGCGGCCCGCTGATCGCAGAATTCGTCGAGTTCGCCCACGCCGCGATAAGGGATGCGTAGAGCGATCCGACGACGTGGTTGGAGCGGCACGGCGGAAGTTCAACTTCTCGGAGACCGCGACGAACTTCGGCTACCTGCCGGAGCCGGTGCGGCTCCCGGTCGGAAAAATACGAGGGTTCAGTCGACGCAATGGGAGTCGACGTCCTACGCCTTGACGGAATTCACGTCGACGTCATGAAATCCCGTCGCGCGCCAGCGATCCGGCAGTAGCGTCATGTCCTCACGTTTCGCAGTAGGCGCAGCTGTAGGTCTGGCTTGGGTCCAGAAACAGGCGGAAGAAGTGGTCGGATAAGTCCGTAGTGTGCCAGCACATCGGCGAAGTGCGCGTCAGCCTGTTAGCCGTAACCTTGTGTACGCCTAAGAGCAATTAGCGAGCCGCGCGGCCATTGTCTCGATCGTCGACGAGTTCGTGCGTTGGCCGGCCGAGGTGGCGGCGCGCTCGTCGAGCAACTGGTCTATGCGCGCAGTGCTCGGCGTGCAGCCATTCAAGTGCACAGCTACGTGCCACTCGCGGGCCAAAAGCCGAAGTTCGCGGTCGATAGTCTCGATGTCGCGCATGTGCCGCTCTCCTAAATGTTTCGTGTCCGCCCAAAGGCGAGGGCGTTGCCGCTCGCTCGTCGAGCAGCTCTTGTATGTACACGGTGCTCGGAGAGCAGCCGTTCAAGTAGCGAGCCACGCGCCTCGAAACTCGGCATCGATGCACTCTTGTTTACTGACGGCGAATTGGTGTCGATTTGTCACAAAATCAAAGACGGACGGTTTACGTCGGTGGTGTTCTCAGCCGCCGATGCCTGGGGCAAAGTCGTCAAGCTGCGCGCGATCGCTGATGTCTAGGACTTCCACGTCGTACCTATCCGACAACTCCTGGCCGAACGCCACGGCCTCCGGGCCCCCGTCTGTGTCTAGGAGGCCCAGCTCGACGATGCCGCCCCCGCGCGCCCGGTACTCGGCACGGGGGCTGATCTTCATCGTAGGTAGTGGCTGGAATACCAGCACGTCGGACAAGAGAACCTTGCCGACAACCAGATACGACCACGGCGAGTCCACAACCCCGAGGCGCGACGCGTCTCGCGACACTTGTGGGAACCCACGTGCCCGCGCGATCAGGTCCGCGACCTCGATATCGGCGTACCAGCCGCAGTCGCACCCCGGAGCCGGCGGCACGTGCCCTGGGATGGAGCATCCGGCGTCGCACCATTTCGTCGGCCACGAGATGTGCGAGTTGTACGGAGACCTGAGCGCATCCCCGGAGGTCCCCGTCCAAAAACGAAAGCCCACGGCAGTTTCCAAGCGGCCGAAACCAGGTGCGGTCAGGCGCCCGTCTAGCCACTCATGCAGCCCGGGCATCGCGGCCTCGATAGCTGCAAAGGCGTCCTCGAAATCAGCACCAAATAACGGATTCCGGACGTCGACGTGCCTAAGCCGGTTGTCATCAACGCCACACGCCCGCAACATCCCAACATGCTCGCGACCCAACGCAACCACCAGATCAGCTCCAAGGTGCTCATCACCGACCAGCGCAGCCCGATGATCCGCCGGCACCGGATAACCACGCTCACGCAGCACCGAGCACGCCTGCTCATCGGCGCGATCACCCACACAAGCGGCGGTGCCCGCACTGGACACCCGCACCACATCACCCAAACCACGCTCCCGCAGCTGGTCAGCGAACAACGCCGCTGCCATCACCGATCGGGCGCGATTGAAACTGCATACAAACGCAACGTGCAGCCGAGGGCTACTCACAATCCGTACCGCTTCCCAAGCAGCGCGGCGAGGTCATCAGAGTCCTCCAAATCGAAGTTTGAGAAGTACGTAACTCGGTTCGAAAGATTCGAGTTACGTACAAAGTACAGGCCTACGACATCGACGAGTTTCTCCGCGAGCCGAGGATCGTTGCTGACGTTGAACGTCTCGACCCGCCAGCTTAAGACCATGGTCGGCCCACATCCACCCGCCGATGTCATACTGCCCGCAATGCGGTCGCGAGAGGCGCTTTCATCGAAGAAGGCGCAACCATCGCCCTCGAGGGTGAGCTTCCCGTGGACACCCAACGGTGGCACGCTCCCGGGCGGTCGGCTGCACGGGTACGGATACCTCCACGAAGCGGTCTTGCAGTTGCGCGGAGAGGCGGGCGCACCCAGGTCCCAGGCAACCCGGAAGTTGGGGCCGTGTCGAACGGCGGAGGCCCGATCGCGGGTTGCATGCTGCTGACCAAACTCGGCTGATCGCTTGCAGCAGCGATCGAAGCATGCGCGTGGAAGGATGTCATCCGGTGGACTGAGACGTCGCAGGATCTGGTGAGGAGGCTGACGTTCGATGCCGGCTCGACACATGCCGCCGCGGCTGGGGCGACCACCGCGGTTCGATGGCGATACCGAGCGGCAGCTCCTGATGGATGCGGCGATCAAAGTGATAACAGTTGATTGCTACCCGGAGGTAGTGGTCGCCGATATTCTTGCCGAGGCCGGTGTATCTGCTTGTGCGTACTATCGTCACTTCGATTCGAAGGAAGCGCTTTTCGTCGCGGTGATGCGCCGCGACGCGGAGCTTGTCGGACAGTCCCTGGACCGTATTGTCAATGACGCCGCCGACCCCGCTCGGCATTGGCCGCGTGGCTCGACCAATCCCTCGATGAGTTCTACGAGCCGAAACGTCCCCGTCGAATCATGCTGTACGCGTCGGCCGGAGTACGCACCCTACCGGGCGTCATCGCCGCGCACGCCGAGCTTCGGCGAAACATCATGAACTCTTTTGTGAAGGCGTCGCGGGCCAGGCATCGATCGGGTCAGTTGCGTTCGCCACACCCACTCAGCGATGCGATGACGATACGGGCACTAGTCGCCGTCGCCGTCGACCTCTCGGGCCGTCGCCGAAGCCGCAGGGCAGCAAGGGAACACGTCATACGCTTTGCTTGGCCAGCGTTGGCGCTGCCCCTACCGCACCCTCAATCCCAGCTGCTGGGAGATTCGATGCCGAAGGATCCACGATGAAATTTGCGCTGGCAACCGTGGGATCTCGGGGAGATGTCGAGCCGTTCGCCGCGGTCGGCCGGGAGCTGCAGCGCCGAGGTCACGAAGTACGCGTGGCGGTCCCGCCTAACTATCTCGGCTTGGTCGAGTCGGCGGGTCTTGCTGGGGTCGCCCACGGCCCCGACCAGGTAGCGCGAAATGCGGATTTAATCCGCAAATACGGTGAAACGCCGAGTCCTATCAGCATGGCGTTGGAAATTATGAACGATGTCAGCCTGCTCTGGCCGGCGCTGGGTACCGCGCTGAAGTCGCTGGCCGATGGGGCTGACCTGCTATTGGTGGACCTAAGCGAGCAGGGGCTGGCCGCCAATGTCGCGGAGTACTACGACATTCCGCTGGCTGCGCTGCAGTTCTACCCGATAGCGCCTTGTGGCACGAGTTGGGACATGACCAAAGACGCTGAAGACGCTCAACGGCGGGCGTTAGGCCTGCCAGAGGAAACGGGACCCACGACCCGACAATTGCTGGCGATCCAGGCCTACGACGAGTTCCTCTTTCCCGGGCTGGCAGCCGAATGGAAGAGCGACGCCCGAAGGCCTTTCGTTGGCGGGCTGACGCTGGAATTGCCGATGGATGCCGACGACGAGGTCTCGTCGTGGATTGCCGCGGGATCGCCGCCGATCTATTTCGGCTTTGGCAGTACGCGAGTCGCATTTCCTGCTGACGCGGTCGCGACGATCAGCGCAGCTTGTGGGGAGTTAGGCGAGCGAGCGTTGATTTGCAGTGGCATGAGCAATTTCCCCGACGTCCCGCAATTCGACCACGTTAAGGTTGTGAGCGCGGTGAACCACTCGGCCGTCTTTCCCGTCTGCCGCGCTGTCGTCCACCACGGGGGTCCCGGCACCACGTTCGCAGGCATTCGGGCCGGAACCCCAACGTTGATCCTTGCGATCTCCGTCGATCAGCCGCTGTGGGCAGCTGCGGTCAGCGAACTGGAAGTCGGCCTGGGACGGCGCTTCTCTGACACCACTCAGAAATCGCTGGTGGCGGATCTGCGGTCCATCCTCACTGCGCAATGCGCCGCTCGAGCCCGTGAGGTCGGCGCCCAGATGACTACACCCGCCGAAAGCGCCGCCAAAGCCGCCGATCTCCTGGAAGACGCTGCCCGCCTCGGGCGCGTTAGCTGATCGGCTAAGGCGGGGACGGCGGGGAGCAACGAGTCGCTATTGTGCAGGTAGACGGACGATTGCTCTTGACGGCGTCAAGACCCGCCGATCCGCTGACCGGTCGAGCCACTCAGCCATCAAAGTCTGTTCGGTCAGCGTCAACGCATGATCGGCGTTGCCCCGCAACGCCTCTCGCAACGCGGTGCTTTTACGCTCATACTTGAGGCTTCTCATGTTGTGGCTGAACAAATGAACGAAGATGACGGCGAGTTTGGTGATCCGGTGTCCCGGCGTCGCCGTCTCTATGTCTGCCTCGCGTGTAGTCGGCTTGCCACTCCGGTTGCTCTCCCGCGGCGACCCTCGCTGCCTGCTCGGACTGACTTGTCGCGTTACGTGAGCGAAGAAATAACTCGTGCTTGCGCTGCAGATCTTCGTCAGACTCGATGCGCCTGAGTTCGGGGGCGAACTCTTCAAGCTCGGCTCGGCGCTGCGGGACGATCATGCAGATCGGCTCGTCGACCTCGAATCGCACCGGCATCAGTTTGCGGGTGAGTTTCCAGCTCATGCTGAAACTCGCGCTTGCCCAGTCGGTTTCGACGATGCCCTCTAACGGAGACACGCCGTCCTTCGGATAGTTCGCCGGCCCGCGGACCAACAGGTTGTAGCCCGGCGGGGTGCGAAACAGCATCGGCAGATGCCAGGTCAGAATGCCGTTACCGAAGTGGCTGAGGGGCACGAACTGGCCGGCGTCGCGTTTATCGGGTGCGATCATCACATCCACGTCGTCTTCCTGACCGAACCACGTAGCGGTGAACGCGCACCGATTGCGCAGCTCCCAGCCACTTTGGTTAGCGATGAGCATCGGCAGACACCGATTGGGCCGACCGATGCGCATCTCTGACATCCACGTCCGGCTAATCGGTGCCGGGGTAATCGGCGGCGTGTTGTCCCGGGTGATGAATCCGATCAGTGGACGGGCCGTCCTGTTGGACTTGTCACTCATCCGTTCCTCGATTAGCTGGGGACATCTGTTGCTGCGATCACGTAGGGCATTTCCGTGCTCCTAACCGGCCACTTCTCGACCGTCGGAGATATGAATTCGGCCATAAGTACCACGAAGCGGTGCCAGATTTTTGGGTTTTGCTGACCTTGACGCTCCCGTTAAATCTGGCGACAACCCGCTGCTTAGGCGAAAGGGACGGGCCCTCGCATCGGGTTCGGTGCCGAATGGCGACGAGGCTGGGCGGCTTCCCACGCTGCGCAGAGTTGTGCCAACAGTGTGTGAAGACCGGGCAAACACAACCCGACAAACCGTGGCCAGCGTGGCCACCAAGCACCCGCTGAACTGGGCATTTCAAGACGCCGCGTCCCCAGACGCTGACGCCTGCCGACGGCGGGGTTAGGCGCGAGGCGCTCCTAGGGGCCCGCGTTGCGGGCCAGATCGATGGCGTACTGATTCACGAAGGTGCCCGCCGGCGGATCACCTTTGTCACATGTTCCGTCGGATTCACCGGGACGTTTGATCCACAAGTAGGCGTCGGCGTGCGCGCCCCTGGTAGCCGCGGTAGGCGGAGTGCCCAGTGCTCGCCCGCCGGGGTTGCACCAGTTGAGCTCGGAGTCGGGCGCTGGTCCGACGCCGTTGCGCGACGTGTCGATCACGTAGTGCGAACCGTTGGTGAGCGCCGAAATCGCCTCGCCGTAACCGATTTCGTCCTCGGTGGTGAAGAAGTTCGCAGTGTTGAGGCTGAAACCCCGCGCGCGGCCGACACCGACCTTGTTGAGCCTGGCGGCCATGTCCTCGGGGCTATGCCAGCGCAAGTGACCACCGTCGACGTACACGGCCGTGGTCGGATTGCGCGTCAGCGTGTCGACGGCGTAGCGAATCAAGTCGAAGCGTTCTTGGCGCTGGTCAGACGACAGGCAGTCAGCCATGGCCAGTGCATCGGGTTCGACGATGATCGCCGACCGCGAAGCGCCCACGTCGGGTGCGATGCTGTCGATCCACGCGCGGTAGTCGTCGGCCGTCGCCAAGCCACCCGCAGCGAAGCTGCCACAGTCGCGGTGGGGGATTCCATAAAGCGTCAGAACCGGGATGGCGCCAGCAGCCTGCGCGTCGCCGATGTACTTCGCGACCATAGCTGCGGCAGAGCCCGGGACGATCCAATACGCCTGCGGCGTGTTGGCGATGGCGGTCAACTCGGGACTCGGCGGATTGGCATGCTGGGCGGCGCGCATAGCCGCCGAGGTGGGATTGACGTAGAAGGGCATGCCGGCCAACGGATTGACCTCATCGGCCAAGCGCACCGCCGGGGTGGGACCGACCTGCACCGGGTCGGCAAGAAAACCCATGCCGGCAACGGCCGCAACCGTTAGGAATGGGGCGATCCACCGCGCGACTGCACCAGCAGCTGAGAACATCACCCCAGGAAAAGTAGTGCTCCAGAAGACTGAGCGCCAATCGCCGACCGCAGGTCATGGGTGATCGGCGCTTGGCACGGTAGCGGCGTCGTTGTGCTCGGAGTCCGCAACCTCACCCACTACCGAATCGCTCACTGCCCCACCGCGGCGCACTCCGCACCATGGTCAATGCGCTCTGAATTACGAAGAGCCTCTTAACTCCATAGGAGCGTCTCCGACCTCTGGCCACGGGACCCGGCCTGGCCGCAGTTACCTGGAACCCGACCGAGTACTGCAGGCGCTGGACGTGCAGGTAGTGGACGAACTCGTGGGTGCCGCCCGCGGTGTCGGCCAGCCCCGCCTTGTGATCGGCGGCGGTGCTGGAGCAGGCGTTGTCCGGGCGCAGCAGAAATCGCCAACGGCTCACCCGTGCCGGTCGCGCCCGTGATCGACGAACGCGCACAACGGGTGAAACCCGTACCCACGCTTGAACGTTGGGGCCGCGACAGATATCACCACACTCAGGGAGCGGGCGGAAGGTCCGATGTTGAACAGTTGTCCACCGCTGCGATGTGCTGCGCTCTGCTAAAACAGCCTAACCGCCAGCATATTCTGCGATACCTTCTAGGCAATCGAAGTTGTAAAACTGAATGATCCTTAGAAATGTCACCTAAACGCGTCCTAAGGGATTAACAATATGAAAGAATTGCGGTACCGAGCTACCACAACGCAGACACTGCGTACCATTCAAGAACTTAACAATGCAGGGCGTCCCAATATTCTATTTGCGGGGTTGGCAATCACAGCGGAAGCGGCTCAATCCGCATACCTCATTAGCCGTCTACATTCCCTCTCGGCCGATCACATCACGCACTTCTCAAACTCGATCGAGGAAGCGATCTCGGGGGCCGTAAAGTTAGCGCGTCATTCTCGCGCGACCGCCCGAACGCCCGACCAAGGGCGATCTGTTCTGATCGTCGACACTAGCGGTGATCTACAAGATTACTTCAACCCGAGCCGCTCACCTGCTAGCGACTCCCACGTCCCAAACCTAATATTCGTCGCCTCCTTCGAACATGCGATGGCAGTCGCCAAATCTCGCGACTGGTGCGCGATCATAACCACAATAAATGAGTCAGACGACGATGGATGCGCTGCCGTCCTGTCAGACGTCGCCCGAAGCCAAGGCGCTCTATACGCCGTTGCCGACCGTCGGCCAATCGCCATGGATTCAGGAGATGTAGCCCTACCGGCAGCACAGATCGGCTGCGACGTCAGAATATATGGGGAAAATCTGACTGATTATCAAGTTCCATTCGGTTGCTTCACGATGTCGTACGACGCGTATAAGGTCTGGAATAACCCAATCGATGCCTTCACGCATTCTTCAACATTCGCCGCTAATGCTGTCGTCCTCACAATTATGATTGAAACGCTCCGCCGGAAGGGGTACGTAACAAGGGAGCATGAACAAGTGTTAGCGCGAATAAGAAACGACCGCCGCACCCGAAACATGTTTTTTGGAAAGTATATCAATCCGATCTCGACATTGGTGATGGAGTCATTCAATCACGACTTTGAGTTTGAACATGCCGAAGGCGGCACGATGACACTTCGGGATGGTCGACGCTTGATAGACTGTGCGAGTGGAACAGGAGCAAACCTCCGCGGCCACAATCCGCAAGACCTATACGGCGAGGTGCTCGCGGTTCACGACCCCGAGAAAAATTACGTTAAGGAGCTCACAGAGAAACTATATTCGATCACAGGCTTCGACGACTTCTTTCCAGCCGTCAGTGGTGCAACGAGTGTAGAGCTAGCGCTGGCCCTTGCTCAGCTGGCGCGGCCCGAACGCCGGAAGATCGTCACATTCCGAGGCAACTTCTCAGGAAGGACTCTTGCAGCCCAGAATGTTAGCCGATATGGCCCGCAGCGTTCTGCATCTCTTCCAGATGCTTTTGCTCCATACTACCCATATGTTACCTTTCTCGACCTCAACTCCCCGACCGTAGCGGCTGATCTTTCGCTAGCGTTGTCCGATCCGGAAGTTGGTCTACTTTGGTGCGAGCTAATCCAAGGCTATGAATGCATCAAAATCTCCGAAGACATTCAGCGCATAATTACGCAGGCAAAAGTCCGGAATAGCATATTGGTAGGAATCGACGAAGTCCTCACTGGAGTCTGGCGAGCGTCGGATACAGAATTTCTGTACCACCAGTCTACGGAGATAGTTGCTGATTTGGTCACAATAGCGAAACCTCTATCGGACATGACTCTACCCATAGGTGGATGCCTCGTGCGTTCAAGCGTTGTTGACGAGATCGCGAGCATCAACCGCGATCCAGCGAACACAATCGAGTTACTTCGGCGAAGATATCACCACAATCTTTCGGCACATATCGCATTACACGCGTTAGATGCAGTCGATCGACCCGACATGCAATCATTGCGAATCAGGGAACGGACAACGTTGTCCGCGGGCTTATCGTCGATCGCACCCAAATCGCGGTTATATTCATCTGTATCTGGCTCGGGTGCTCTCCTACGACTTACCCTTAACAGACGCTACTTCCCCTGTAAGCCAAACAGCGTGTTCGAAGAGTTAATAGATACGTCTCTCGAAGAGCTCATAATTGACCGATGTGGCGTCCTGTTAGGACGCGGAAGATTCTTTCCGGCCGTGTTCCCGGAGGAGGGACACGCAGTGAGGCTCGTCGCTGCCCTCCAAGCTGGAATACCTGAGATTAGTGTTCTATCGGTGTACTGGAATCTTGTTTCCAAATTGGCCCGTCTCGCCATCAATGCTTTCTATCGCCGGTACAAACCGCCCCAGTTAATAAAACCACAGTTGTCTGGACCGATAGCACCGTCGCGTGGTTCGGATGAGTGGGAGGCACGCCCCAAGGAGCGCTCCTTCGAAGAATAGTCGTCCGAACCGACCGGCTTCTCTACTTGATGACAAACGGCAGAATCACATTAACTGGACTTGCCGGAATACCATCATTGGCCCCTCCTATTGGTCTCCGCAACCATTCAACAAGTCACTCTTCAGCGCGTCCGCTGAGAATCGCGATGTCGTCCAATTCCTTTGATAATTGCTCCGCGAGATAACCGATATCCGGAGTGTATTCGGGGCACCCGATCAACCCAATGTCAAGGTTGTCGTTTACGGACGTAATGCCTACAAATAGCGCACTTCCATCGTATATTGATGCGAATGGGATTAAGTCGACAACGCGTGCCCCCCCGAGATCCAGATCAATCAGCCCGCCGCCGATGTTCGAGATCACAAGAGATTGCAAGACCTTATGCTTGTCTGCGAGCCTGAGTCGCGAGTACAGCCGAAGCCCCTTGCCCCAAAGAGGTGAAGAAAACCGCGCCCAATCTGAAATTAGCGTAGGTCCGAGGCTCTCAAAATAGGATCTGGACGTGCTCGCAGATGCGATGGTTTTGGACATCCGCTGTTCGGCGTCGACCACCTCGGTATGCAGATAGGTGAGAAATCCGCTTGTCTGATTTCTCCCTTCGACACCGGGAGCGCCGTGTACAGCCTTTGGAATATATGCTACCAGTGGCCCGTCGGGTAGGTCGTCGGCACATAATAGGTAGTTGCGCAACGCAGATGCCACCAGATACAGAACGACGGTATTTACAGTGGTGCGATAGTGGTTCTTTACGGCCTTCACCGCCTTCAAATCAAGTCGTGCATACGCTAAGTTCCTATTTGCGGTTAATGTTCGGTTGAAGTGAGTACGGGGTGCCGTGAAAGCTCTTGGCAGTAAATCACTTGACGGCTTCTGATTTTTACGGAGAGTTAATGCTGCAGTTCTCCATATTTGCGCCACTAGAT
>Ga0210396_10004597_pt1 | contig 13485 bp, 15 predicted proteins | sample IncBWH17OmetaG_FD_155466 | JGI IMG/M metagenome (GOLD analysis project Ga0210396, IMG submission 155466) | Forest soil microbial communities from Barre Woods Harvard Forest LTER site, Petersham, Massachusetts, United States - Inc-BW-H-17-O ...
AAAACCGCGTATTTGAGACCGAAGCTGATCCGAAACTCCCGAAATATTATGCGCTCGAGATGTTGCCGTACCCGTCGGGTACGCTGCATATGGGGCATATGCGGAACTACACGATTGGGGATGTAGTTGCGCGCGTGAAAAGAATGCGTGGCTTCAACGTGTTGCACCCGATGGGGTGGGACGCGTTTGGGCTGCCGGCCGAGAATGCAGCAATCAAGAACCACACGCATCCGCGTGAGTGGACTAATAAAAACATAGCGGAATTTCAGAGGGTGCTGCGACGCTTCGGGTTCTCGTACGACTGGCGGCGAGAAATCTCGACGTGCGAGCCGGAATATTACAAGTGGAACCAGTGGTTCTTTCTGCGGATGTTGGAGCGCGGGATTGCGTACAAAAAAAAGAGCCGAGTGAATTGGTGTCCCAAATGTTGCACGGTGCTGGCCAACGAGCAGGTGGTGAATGGTGGGTATTGCTGGCGGCACGAAGATACGAAGGTGGAGGCGCGGGACATTGAGCAGTGGTTTTTGAAGATTACGGAGTATGCGGAACAGTTGCTGGACGATTTGAAGACGCTGGAAGGTGGCTGGCCGGATCGCGTGATTGCGATGCAGAGGAATTGGATTGGGAAGTCGGTGGGGGCGAAGGTTTGGTTTGAGATCGAGGAGAAAGGCTTTACCACAGAGGGAGCAGAGGGGCCGCAGAGTTCGCAGAGAAGAGACGGTGAAGGAGGGCAGCCAGGAATGGCTGTGCCACTGGGCAAGATTGAAATTTTCACTACGCGGATCGATACGATTTATGGGGCTAGTGCGTTAGTGTTGGCGCCGAATCATCCGTTGGTGACTCGGCTGATTGCTGGGACTGCGGAGCAGGGGGAGCGCGAGGCGAAGTTGGTGGAGATGCGGCGGTCGTCGGCGAAAGCGGAAGATATTGCTACGGCGGAGAAAGATGGATTTTTTACGGAGCGATATGCGGTGAATCCGTTTAATGGCGCGAAGGTGCCGATCTGGGTGGGGAATTTCGTGCTGTTGGAGTATGGAACGGGCGCGATTATGGCAGTGCCTGGGCATGATGAGCGGGATTTTGAGTTTGCGACGAAGTTTGGGTTGCCGAAGTTGGTCGTGGTGCGAGCGGTTGAAAGTAAGGAAAAGAGAAAAGATAACGCAGAGGCGCTGAGGTCGCAGAGGAGCGCTGAGGTCGGAGTTCAAGAGGCGGAAGAGGTTTTTACGGAGTATGGGGTTAGTGTGAATTCGGGGAAGTATTCGGGGTTGGAGAGTTCGGCGGCGATTGAGTTGATGGCGGCGGACGCGGAGGCGCGGGGATTTGGGAAGAAGGAAATAATTTTTCGGTTGCGGGATTGGGGAATTTCGCGGCAGAGGTATTGGGGCACGCCGATTCCGGTGATTTATTGCCCGAAGGACGGCATGGTGCCGGTGCCGGACAAGGATTTGCCGGTGCTGCTGCCCGCGAATCCGAAGTTGACGGGCGAGGGCGAATCGCCGTTGGCGACGGACCCGGAGTTTGTGAATGTGAAGTGTCCGAAGTGCGGCGGGGATGCGCGACGCGAGACGGACACGATGGACACGTTCGTGGATTCATCGTGGTATTTCTACCGGTATTGCGATCCGCGGAATGATCAGGCGCCGTACGATCCGGCGAAGGTAAAGTACTGGTTTCAGATTGACCAGTACATTGGCGGGATTACCCACGCGATTTTGCACCTGCTGTATTCGCGGTTCTGGTGCAAGGTGATGCGGGATTTGGGATTGGTGACGCACAGCGAACCGATCGCGCGGCTCTTCACGCAAGGAATGGTGTTGAAGGGCGGATTGGCGATGTCGAAGTCGAAAGGCAATGTCGTAGGCGCGATTGATATGGCGGAGAAGTACGGGGCGGATACGGGGCGGCTGTACACGTTGTTTGCGGCGCCGCCGGAGAAGGATTTGGAGTGGAGCGAGGAGAGTATTGAGGGGGCGTGGCGGTTTTTGAACCGGGTGTACCGGTTGGTCGAGAAGCATGAGAAGGAAGTCGGTAGCCTCCAGCCGACAGTCGACAGCGGGACGGAGAAAGGCTTTACCACAGAGGGAACAGAGGGGCCGCAGAGTTCGCAGAGAAGAGGGGATGGAGCAAAACCTTCAGGCGGTGCGGCTGTAGGGGAATGGACGGAGAAGGAGAAGGGGTTGCTGCGGAAGGCGCATGAGACTTTGCGGCGAGTGACACAGGACTTTGAGACGCGGTGGCACTTTAATTCGGCGATTGCGCAGATTATGGAATTGACGAACGCGATTTATGCGGCGGAGCCGTTGGAAAACGGAGTGCGGCCGGAGGTGCGCCGGGAAGTTTTGGAGTTATTGGCGTTGATGTTGGCGCCGATGACGCCGCATTTGTCGGAAGAATTGTGGGAGATGCTGGGACACACGAAGGGATTGTGGACAGTGAGCTGGCCGGCGTTTGATGCGGAATTAGCGAAGGAAGAGGAAGTGGAAGTGGTGGTGCAGGTCAGCGGGCGGGTACGCGGGAAGGTGAAAGTGGCGGCGGGAACTGGGCAGGACGAGGTGTTGAAATTGGCGCAGGGGGAAGCGGGGGTGGCAGGGCATTTAGCGGGGAAGAAGATTGTTAAGGTGATCTTTGTGCGGGATAAGTTGTTGAATGTGGTGGCGGCCTGAGGAGTGGTACCAGATATCAGATACCAGATAACAGGAACCAGGCTTGGGTAAGAGGGTTACGACTGGGGCAAGACGCGAAGATCGAAGAGGGATTCCTCACGCTTCGTGACCCGGCGCGCTGAAATGCGCGCGAAGAAAAAGGCCGGGTCACTACGGTTCGGAATGACGTGAGTGGCCTAGCGGGATCGAAGAGAGTGATTCCGGGTGGTGCAGGATCTATGGCGCTGAGGGCTGAGATGGGTTTTAGAAGGCCTCACCCCTGAAGGGGTGAGCTACAGAGGCGTCGACGGGAGCTGAGATGACTAATGCTGACGGGGCGGGAGTTGCAGTGAAGAGTGCGAATGAGACGGCGGGGCTGAAGACGGAGCACGGCGGGATTGTGGTTTTGGACTTTGGGGGACAGTACACACAACTGATTGCGCGTCGGGTGCGCGAACAGCAGGTGTTCAGCGCGATTCTGCCGTGTACGACTTCGGTGGAGGACATCAAGAAGTTGGAGCCCGCCGGGCTGATCCTGTCAGGCGGCCCGAGTTCCGTGTATGACAAGGACGCGCCCAAGTGCAATCCGGAGGTGCTGGCCTTGGGGATTCCGGTGCTAGGGATCTGCTACGGGATGCAGTGGATTGCGAAGAACCTGGGCGGGAAAGTGGAGCCAGCGGAGCGGCGGGAGTACGGTCCCGCACATTTGAATCTGGAAAAGACCGAGTCGCACCTGTTTGGCGGGTTCCCGGAGAAGATGAAGATCTGGAATAGCCACGGGGACCACGTGCATGAATTGCCGGCCGGGTTTCATGCGACGGGCCGGACGTCGAACGCGATAGCGGCTGCGGAAGACCCAAAGCGGAAGATCTATGCGGTACAGTTTCATCCGGAAGTAAATCACACCGACCGAGGGACGGAGATACTGAGGAATTTCTTATTTAAGGTGTGCCAGGCGGAGCCAAAGTGGAGTGGTGCGGCGTTTATAGAAGAGACGGTGGAAGCGGTGCGGCGCAAGGTGGAGGAGCACCGGGCGATCTGCGGATTGAGTGGCGGCGTGGATTCCACGGTGGCAGCGGTTCTAGTACACCGGGCGATCGGCGACCGGCTGACAAATATCTTCGTGAATACCGGAATGCTGCGAAAGAATGAGTTTGAGCACACGCTGGAGATGTATCGGGAAAGATTAGGCTTACACGTGGTGGGAGTGGACGCTTCGGAGCACTTTCTGGGGAAGCTGAAAGGTGTGAGCGACCCGGAACAAAAGCGCAAGATTATCGGAAATGAATTTATACGAGTATTCGCGGCGGAAGCTGAGAAGTTGCAGAAGGGTGAGGCGCACGGAGATATTAAATGGCTGGTGCAGGGGACGCTTTATCCCGATGTAATTGAATCGGTGTCGGTTAAAGGGCCGTCGGCCACGATTAAGTCGCACCATAATGTGGGTGGACTGCCAGAAAAAATGCCGTTCGGGTTGATCGAGCCACTGCGGGATTTGTTTAAGGACGAGGTGCGGAAGATTGGAAAGGACTTAGGGTTACCTGAAGAGATATTGGTGAAACATCCGTTTCCGGGACCCGGGTTAGCGGTTCGGCTACTCGGGGAAATCACTAGTAAAGATCTAGTAACTCTTCGGGAAGCGGATGCGATCGTGGTGGACGAAATACGGAAGGCGGGCCTGTACGAAAAAGTGTGGCAAGCATTCGCGGTGCTGCTACCGGTGCGAAGCGTAGGTGTGATGGGCGACGGACGGACGTATGGACTGACGGTGGCGGTGCGGGTAGTGCAGAGCGACGATGCGATGACGGCAGATTGGGTGCGGCTGCCAGGGGAAGTGCTGGAGCGGATGTCGACGAGGATTGTAAACGAGGTTCCGGGAGTGACGCGGGTGGTGTACGACGTGAGTAGCAAGCCTCCGAGCACGATTGAGTGGGAGTAGTTAGTTGGGTAAAGTGTGTGTCTCTAAGCGGCTAGCCAAAGAGGGCCGGAAATAAGAGAATTGTAAAGCAATTGTAAAGAACGAAAGGAAAAAGGCCGCCCCAGAGCGGTGGAGCGGCCTACGTGGCCGTACGGATAATTTCAAAGCGCTAACGAGCAGAGATGAAAGCTTTACCGATTGGCCATCTTCTGGGCCATGTAAAGGAGCAGCTTACGATCCTCGTCATCGGCCTTGCTCAGCAAGCGGCGAAGCTTGTTGAGGAAACGAGCTTCTTTGCCGGCGCTACCCCAGGCAATGTCATCACTCGACTTGCGCTTGGGCAGGTTAGGCAACTGCGGCGGTTCTTCACCGTCGTAGAAGAGTTGATAGAGTGGGCATTCGAGGGCACGCGCCAGCTTTTCCAGCGTTTCGATGGCAGGGACAGTGTGTCCATTTTCAACGCGGGAAATGTAGCAACGGAGGAGGCCGGTACGCTTCTCGATATCACCCTGGGAGAGTTTCTTTTCCTCGCGCAGAGCGCGAAGACGGTCACCGATAATCATGAGTTGAGTATTCCACACTTGGTAAAATGACACAAGTCGAAAATATCGAGTGCGCGATGAAACGAATGTGTCTGGCGTTGGACAGACATGGGAAAATAGCGTAACCAAACAGAGATGGCTCGCGTCCCAAAACCAGTGGCAATTGCGCTGCCAGCGTTGGCTTCAGCGCCCGGTAGGGAGACTGCCCAAAAGGCGGATGACCGGGAGCTGGTTCGGCGCGCCCAACACGAGGACAAGGAAGCGTTCGAGGTCCTCGTCGGGCGGCACCAGAGCCGTGTGTTCGCAGTGGCCGGAGGAATCCTGCGCAACAAAGAGGATGTGGAGGATATTGCGCAGCAAGTATTTCTGAAGGCGTATTTTTCATTGAAGCGATTCGACCAGCGAGCGGCATTCAGTACGTGGTTGTACAAAATTACGGTGAATGAATGCTGGGATCTGCTGCGGAAGAGGAAAGTGCGGCCACTGTTGTATGAGGCGGAATTGAGCGAAGAGCAGGTGCGGCAGTACCAGGCGTCCGAGGAAAAGACCGACGGAGCGCCGGATGTGAGCGAGCGATTGGCGTCACAGGAGCAGGTAGAAAAACTACTAGAGTGCCTGGACGAGCGGGACCGGATGATGCTGATTTTGAAAGAAGTGCAAGGATTTTCGGTGGAAGAAATTGCGGAAATATTGGAAATTAATGGGAATACGGTGAAAGTACGGTTATTTCGGGCGAGGCAGAAGATTACGGATCGGATGAAGCGGAAGCAAAGGGTAGCCGGTGCGTAATAAAATTGGAAAACAGGAATCGAGATAGAGAGGTGGCTTCGGGATGTTTAACTTGGGACCAACAAAGAACGCCGCTTGCGAGCGATTGCTGGAAGAACTGGAATGGGTGCCGGCGGAGAGCGTTGAAGTAATCGCGCCGGAAGACATACTGCAAAGGATTTCAGAGGATAGCCAGCGGCACGCGCGGGTGTGCGTTAACTGCAGTGAAGCCGTGGAATTAGTGGTGGAGAGTCGAAATGCGTTGCAGCCGCTGCGAGAGAATGCGATGGAGGCGGGACAGTGGTTTACGACGCGAGTGATGCGCGCGATTGAGACCAAGGAAGCGGAGATTGAAGAGCGGCAGAATGGAGTGTGGGTCAGCGTTAGGAATCTGGCGCCACGATTGATCGCATTTTGCGCGCTGTTGCTGGTGGTGGGGAGTACCTGGGCAATTCAACTGCATCGCGCGGAGCAAGCGAGACAGATGAGCACACAACAGGCAGAAGGTTTGTTTGATACCGGACCGAGCGGGCAGCCGAGCGACGAAGGGATAGCTATATTCAGCAGTGCAGAGGCGCGTCCATGATGCCAGAAACCCGGCAGAAAGCAGCGCTATGGCTGGCGCTGGTATTTATTGTGGGACTGGCGACTGGAGGAGTGTTCGGGTACAGCTTCGCGCATAGGAGTTATGCGGCGGTTCGGGTAGAACATCAAATGAGCGATGCGGAGCATCGCGCGCAGAAGGTCGCCGAAATGACGGCGGCGGTTGGGTTAACGCCGGAGCAGGCGCAGAAGGCGGACGCGATCATCGCGGACTCACAATCGCAGATAAAGAGCCTGCGCGACAAGACGAACGCGGACGTGGATGCGGTACGCAAAGCGGGCAGGGAACACATGCGGTCGTTTTTGACAGCGGACCAGGTGCCGAAATTTGACGAGTTTGTGCGGAAGATTGATGAAGAGCGGAAAAAGCAGGGGATGCAAGGGAAGCAAGGGAAGTAATTGGCGGAGTGAAGTAGAAGTTTCCTTCCTAGCTTGATTTACTGAAAAAGTGATGCGGTAGATGTGTCGGGGATGGGTGTGTCTGCGCGGCACCCGGCTGGCAGCTTAGGTTTCTCGCGTGTAGGTTTGCGATAAAAACGTCGCTGTTGACGTGTTGGCTTCAGTTCGGAAATCCCTGGCGATTACTGTTTTGCGCGGCGAAGATTACAGGTTTTCCCCTGAAAATCAGATCGTGCCGGCGTGACATACTTCGCTATCTGTCCAGGATGCGTATCCAAAATGATCAAGCCTACGTTCGTGAGGACGAAGTGTGTGCTGTTGCTAGTTGTATTCGCAAGCGTGACGGGATGCGCGGGACGGCATAACGCGACGCGGCCGACGCCAAAGGAAATTGCAGCTGCAGAGAAAAGGGAAGTCGCGGGAATTAAGGATTTCGGGACGATCACGGAGTTTATGTATCGCGGGGCGCAGCCGACGACGGAAGGGATCGACGAGTTGAAGAAGCTGGGTATCGATACGATTGTAGATTTGCGCGGGGAGCGGCGCGGGTTGATGAAGAAAGAACGCGCGCACGCGGAAGAATTGGGAATGCGGCTGGTGAACATCCCTGGATACGGGTGGGCTTCGCCGAAAGATGAACAGGTGGCGGAATTTTTTGCGCTGGTGAATGAGAAGCCGAGGCGGAAGATTTTTGTGCATTGCTGGTTGGGCGGGGATCGTGACGGATTGTTTATCGCGGCGTATCGAATTGCGTTTGATGGGTGGACGCCGGAGCAGGCGCTGCAGGAGATGCGGGCGTTTCATTTCAATGAATTTTGGCATCCGAACATGCGAACGTGGGTGGAGAAGTTTCCGGAGAGATTGGCGAGGTCGCCGGAATTGGCGCCGTATCGGCGTTTGGAGAAGCGAGACGAGAAGGTAGGGCGATGAGATGGTGCCTGGCTAAAGCCAGGGCCCTACATAACCGGCCTACATAACTGGAGTGGGAGCGGGAGTTGGGGCGCCTACGGCGGTTGGGGCGGCCCAGGTGATGCGTAGGGGGATGAAGTCGGTTACCGCATCGGGGTGGTGCGGGAGGATGCGGATGGCGTAGCCGAAGAAGCCGCTCTTGTCGGTGTGCAGGGAGGCTTCGAAGCGGTAGCAGCCACTGCCTTCGTTTTCTTTTGAGAGCATGGGAGTGATTTCGGGAGATTTGATTTCGCCGCTGGCGTCGACGCGGCCAGAAAAGATTTGTACGGAGACGTCTTCGGGAGTGAGGGAATCGAGGAAAACGCCGGCGGAAATTTGCACGTGATCGCCCAGAGGAATTTCGCCGACGCCGTTGGAGACGGAACGTACCTCGAGGCGCGGCCACGCGGAATCAATGCGGGCGCGCCAGGAAGCGAGATTGCGGGAGCGTGCGGCATAATCGGATTGGAGCAGCGAATTGCGGCGATGGGTGGAGAAATAGTATTCGCCAGCGTATTGCATGACCATGCGGTGCATGTTGAATTCAGGACACAGATGAATGATGGACGTTTTCATGCGATCGATCCATTTGCGGGGCAGGCCATCGGCGCGGCGTTCATAGAAGGACGGAACGATTTCGCGCTCGAGTAATTCGTAGAGAGCCTCGGCTTCGATTTGATCCTGATGGTTGGGATCCGTATAGGATTCACCCTTGCCAATGGCCCAACCGACTTCCGCGCCGGCATCGAGACCAATCTGCCAAGCTTCATCCCACCAACCATCCAGACTGCTGACATTTAAGACGCCATTGGCCTGGGCTTTCATGCCGCTGGTGCCGCTAGCTTCCTGCGGGCGGAGCGGCGTGTTGAGTCAGACGTCGCAGCCCTGGACCATGTAGCGGGCGATGGCGACATCGTAGTCTTCGAGGAAAACGAGCCTGCGACGAAATTCGGGGCGAGCAGCGAGATCGATGATGGCTTTGATTAGTTGCTTGCCATGATCATCGCGAGGATGGGCTTTGCCGGCGAAGATAATTTGTTACGGGACGTTGAGGATCGTTGAGGATGCGAGCGAGACGCTCGGGATCGCGGAGGAGGAGCGTGGCGCGTTTGTAGGTAGCGAACCGGCGGGCGAACCCGATGGTGAGTGCTTCGGGCATTAGAACTTCTTCGGCCTCGTCGTTGGTGGATTGAGAAGCACCACGATTTTTGAGTTGAGCCTGGAGACGGCGGCGAGAAAAGCTGACCAGCCGTTCCCGGCGGCGTTCGTGAGTGCGCCATAGTTCGCCAGCGGGAATGGATTGGGTGCGCTGCCAGAGTTTGGGGTCGGCCGGCTCTTCGCGCCATTTGGGGCCGAGATAGCGGTCGTAAAGCTGATTCATTTCGAGCGAAACCCAACTGCGAAAGTGGACACCGTTGGTGACATGACCGATGGGAACTTCGGATTCGGGCAGACCCGGCCAGATGGAATTCCACATGCGGCGGCTGACGGTGCCGTGCAGTTTGCTAACGGCGTTGCTATAGGCGGCGAGGCGGAGGGCGAGGACGGTCATGCAGAAGTCTTCGTTATCGTTGTCGGGATTCTGGCGACCGAGCGCAAGGAAATCGCGGCGACTGATGCCGAGGCGATGATAGAAGGCGGAGAGGTAGTGATCCATGAGGCCGGCGGGAAATAAGTCGTGTCCTGCAGGTACGGGCGTGTGAGTGGTAAAGACCAGACTTGACGAGGCGAGGACGCAGGCTTCGGAGAACGAGAGTTGCTGAGATTCCGGGATAGTTGATTAAAATGGTAATACAGGCGTGTTACAAAATGGCACAGGGACGGAGTGAATTCGGGCACGGAAACATGTCTTTCTCGCGACGAGTGGTGGGTGAATTTGAAATGGTGCCACGATCCCTCCACTTCGATCCGCAAAAAGCGCGGATCTCCGGTCGGGATGACAGCGGTGCTAGCGGATTGATGTTGTGGACATGGGTACAACATGTAGTTCCTCCGCGGCTGCTCCGATTAGGGGGTTTGTTTTATCTCGGGTCCGGCTTGGACGATGCTGCCTTTGGCTAGTTCAGTTTTGACTTCGGACTTTTGGTAGGCGAGCAGATCGATTTCAGTTTCAAAGGTGCGATAGCCCGGGAGTTCTACCTTGATGGTGTGCTTGCCGGGGCTGACGAGCATGGAGTGGAGCTTGCCGCCGAAGTCGCTGGCGTGGCCGACGAAGCGTCCATCGAGGAAAACGGCAGCGCGGCCAGGCTGAATATTGAGTTTCAGCGTGGACGTAATGGTGGGCTTTTCGGCATGTGGGGTGAGATGGAGGGTTACGCTGACAACCTGGGTTTGGTGGGGCTCGACGACGATTTTCTGAACGAAGTCGTCATAGCCGGATTGGCGAACGGCGACTTCGTGGGTGCCAGGTAAGAGCAGGACCTTTTTGTTGCCCTTGAGTTCCTTGAGATAGCCGACGTAATTGCCATCGATCCAAACCCCGGAGTCGCGCTCGAGCTTGGTGGCGCCTTCGAAGCGAACTTCTCCCATAACTTTGCTGTCTTGGGAAAAAGCGGGGATGGCTAGCGTTAAAAATAGCAACGCAGCGAACAAAGCCGGAGCGGTGCGGGGAATTCGCATGACTGGGTATTGCCTCCTGTGGGTTTCATAAGCCCGCAAACAGACTACACCGAATAGCTTTACGGAACTGTCTTGAAACGGTCAGTTCAAAGGTGCGATGGCTTCGACGGTGATGCGATTGGTGGAGAGGTCGATGGTGCCCTGGATCTTGACGCGCTGGTTGACGAAGGTGCCTACCAAATAATCGTCGTCGAGGCGAGCGGCGACCTTCTCTGAAGTGTTGGCGAGCCAAAAAGAGTCTCCCCATTTTTTGATGGTGCCGAGAAAAGTTTGGGCGCGCGCGCCGTGACTCCATGGATGAGGAGGATTGTGAGCGTCGGCAAGAGTCAGAAACGCGCTTGCAAGTGGGATAACTAAGCGGTTCTGCATAAAGCGCCTTTCCTGGTGCGAGATTTGCTGGCGATTGGGAAGGGAGCAATTCGAATGCCAAGAAGAGGCTGATACGCAGCGCGTAAGAGACGTGAATGGTGAGGGTTACGGGGTACAGGAAATTGCGGCGGGAAAATAGGGTGAGTAAGGATTGCGTGGGGGCACGATGTAAGGTGCCCCTACGGGAATTTAAGGCAGGGTTTTATTTGATCGAGTCGGTGCCGGCTTTGGCGCATTGAGAGTCGTGTTCGCTGGCGTCGCCGGAGACGCCGATGGCGCCGATGATTTTGCCGTCCTGGATGATGGGGATGCCGCCTTCGACGGGGACTGCGCCTTCAATGCGGAGAACGCGAGAGCCGACGGCGCCGGAGGCGAGTGCGTCCTGGAAGGCTTTAGTGGGACGCTTGAAGAGAGCGGCGGAGCGGGCTTTGGCGATACAGAACTGGGCGCTGCCGAGCTGGGTGTGATCCATCTTTTCGTAGTACACGAGGTTGCCGGAGGTGTCGACGATGGCGACGGCCACGGTCCAATTATTTTTGCGGGCTTCGGCGAGGGCAGGGACGGCGACTTTCTTGGCTTCTTCGAGCGAGATGGGAGCACCGTAGGGATTGGGCATTTGCGCGAATGCGGCGATGGCGGAAAGTGTTGCGAGTGCGAAGCCTAGAAAATATTTGGTGAGCGACGGCATTGGGATCTCCTTGATGAGGATGAGTGCGAGAGGCGCGCGAGATGTTAGCGCAAATTTGGGGATGGGGGAAAGAAGAAGTGAGGACGATAGGTGATGGGCTTGCGACGGGCGGAGATTGGCAGTCAGGTTTGGAGGAGTTGTAACAGTGTTGCCTCGACCCTCCGCTGCGAACCAGCAAGGGACCCTGGTTCTCCGGTCGGGATGACAATTGTCAAAACGTGAGCGCGAGTGGTGACGGCATAGGAAGAAGAAATGACAACGCAGGGACGCAGAGTGCGCAGAGAGGCGCGGAGGAGGCGCAACCGGCCTAAGGTTGAGGTCTTCGCTGTGCTCAGGATGACCGATTTGCTTAATTGGAAACTGAGCGGACAGCCAGGAATCGCTGTGCCACATGAGGCGCACGGAAGCGTGGGAGGCGGAACGAGTGTAAAGGCGTGATGGGGTGGGGGCGTCTGGGGCACGATGTATCGTGCCCCTACGGATTAGCCGGGGAGGAGGGTTTCTTGGGAGGAGACGGCTTGCCAGCCGTGTTGGCCGTAGACGTAGACGTGAGTGACGCGGAATTGCTGGCCGACGCTGTGACCCTCGTGGAGGGCGATGGTGCTGCGAATGCTGGTGACGACGGCGACTTCTTTGTAGATGCGGACACGGATGTCGGAGACGACGAAGGAAGAGTAAAAGTCGGAGACTAGTTGTAAGGCGGAGAGAAATTGGTTTTTGTCCATGACGCGGCCGTTGGGAGCGACGGCGATGAAATCGTCGCTGTAGACGCGGCGGAAGAAGGTGAGGTTGCGTTGTTGAAGGGCGCGAGCGTTTTCTTTTTCGAGGGTGGCGAGTTCGTCGTGGGCCATTTCGAGTTTGGCGGCGCGTTGCTGCGGGGTGAGGTCTTCGAGTTCTTCGGGGGTTTGGGCACGCGCGGGGAAAGCGCCGGCGAGTAGAAGAAGGGCGAGAACAAATTTCATGCAGAGCACCTCGGAGCGAAGGGTCTAGAAAAGTATAGCGGGGTATGTGGGGGCGGGGAGATGGAGGTGCGGAGAGAGTAAAGGCAGGACGGAACAAAAGATTTACCACAGAGGACGCGGAGGTCGGAGCACAGAGGTCACGGAGACGAAAGAGATCGCGGTCACAGTGATTGTCGGTAGGGAATAGATGTTGCCACGATCCCTCCGCTGCGTGACCCGGCGCGCCTAAAAGACAGCACGGAGGAAAAGGCGGGGTCACTTCGGTCGGGATGACAGCTCAAAATCAGGCGAGGCTGTGTGGAGCAGATTTAGAAAATGTCGATGGTGGTTACGCTTTGGGGAGGAAGAGTTGCGGTTAGTGTGGAGCCTGAGGCGGGTTGGGTGCCTGCGGGGATGGGTTGGATGGGGCTTTGGGATTGGGCGGAAGTGGCGGTGATTTGGTAGAGGTGGGCGGTGCCGGCGAGAGGTTGTCCGGTGATGGCGGTAACTTGTGCGGAGGTGGAGCGATTGATGGCAACGAAGACGACGCGACCGGGAGTGGTGGAGTCAGTGCTGGCGTAGACCGCGACGTTGGCGATGTTGGATGAGGTGGCTTGCAGGGAAGTGTCGCCGAAACTGGAGTTGGCGCTGTCGAAATCGCGGAAGGCGCGGAAGCCGGCGAAGATGTAGGGTTCGTTGTTGCTCAGCGGCCAGAGATTGGCGGCGAAAAGATTTTGCGCGCCGAAGATGCCGAGATTGTCGGCTTGGGCGAGGGTGCCGGCAATGTGCAGTCCGCCACCGTTGTTATATTCGGTAATGGATAATTTCATGCCGGGATTTTCCGCGGCGATTTTTGATTGCAGGCGGCCGAGAATGTAGATGGGTCCGCCGAGAACACTGTTGGTGATCCAGGAATTTTCGGAGTAGGTAGTGTCCCAGAGACTGCGCGGGCTCTGGACGATTGCCTGGACTTGCGCGGGCGTCAGCGTGGGACCGCTGAGGTTGGTGACGCGCGTCGTGCCGTCGGTGGCTTCGGAATACCAATGAA
>Ga0210396_10004598_pt1 | contig 13484 bp, 10 predicted proteins | sample IncBWH17OmetaG_FD_155466 | JGI IMG/M metagenome (GOLD analysis project Ga0210396, IMG submission 155466) | Forest soil microbial communities from Barre Woods Harvard Forest LTER site, Petersham, Massachusetts, United States - Inc-BW-H-17-O ...
GCTTTCCACCAAGGCGGCACGCGACGATTCTTTCTGGAGATCCCTGCTCATCCCCATCACCATTGGGATTCTCGGAACCACCGTGGGGGTCGTTCCGCTGCACTGCGCGTGCTTGGAGCAAAATGGTAATGGCCTACTTATATCCGGCGATTCCGGCGTCGGCAAATCGACTCTCACGGCTGCGTTGACACAGCGAGGCTTTGCATTAATTTCTGACGACTGGACTTATTTTTCCAAAGAACAATCCACGCTAGTCGCGCATGGACTCTTGTCGCCAATAAAATTGTTGCCTGACGCGGTTCAGTTCTTTCGAGAATTGGGTGAGTTGACGCCCACAATATTCCTCAATGGCGAATTAGCTTACGAAGTTGATCCTGCACGTTTCGCCGCATCTACGGCCAAGAACACTTCCCGTCCGAGTAGGATTTTCTTTTTAGAACGCACTCCTCATCCGGGCTGCCATTTTGTTCCGTGCCCATCGGCGTCGATCCGAGACTTTTTTGAGAAGAGTGCCGAGCGTCTTCCCGACGAATTAATCGACGCCAAGACTCTTCGCACAGGTCTCATTGGCACACTCTCCGCTCTCCCATCGTGGGTCTTACGCTCCGGTGAGAGTCCCCAACGAACTTCGGAAGCCATCGATCACTTCATTTTGGAAAATGAATATGCAACCGCTTGAATTCTCACATTATTCAGACCCGCTCGATTTGTTGCGGCGATTCATCCCGACCCCGATGAAGGCCACTTATCGCCTCGACGGAGCGCGACTGGGAGTCGAAACAAACGACTGTGCGCTACTTCCCGAACTTCCTTTGGACGCGGATATCACAGCTACTTGCGCTCTCGAATGGAAATTAATTCGAGACGCCGATTCACCGGGTCTCTTGGAACCTCCGATGTTTTTGACATCCGCAACACTGACGGTGGTCGCCATGGGATCCGCGTGTTTGCTTGCCCTAGACCACGAAACGCGCAAATTGTTCGCGTTCATTGGCACGGATATTGATGCGCTCGCATTTCGGGAGTATCTGGTTCCCTTTCTTTGTCGAATGACCAAAGACGCACTGTCCGGAGATCCCATCGGGTGTTTTGTCAGCTGGAACTACGATTCGGCCCATGTCTAATGCCTCGTACAAACGAGCGGTTCTTGCGGCGTTGAGTTTTCAACCTGACTTCTCGGCTCTCGCGACTTTTCCGCCGCTGGAGAGCAAAAACGGCCGACAGTTATTACGTTGGTTAGACCGCAGCGGGTTATCGCTCGTTCTCCTGCGACGTTTACAAACATCTGAGGCGGCGCCATCAATTTCCGCCGAGTGGCTTGACGCCCTCGCTCGGCGCTTGGCGCGCAACGTCCTCCGCACCTGCGATATGCTCGCCGAGTTCAAACGCGTAAACGATGCCTTCCGAGCCCACGCTGTCACGGGAGTCGCGCTAAAGGGTTTCACCTTAGCCGCGGATTTTTGTGAAGATCTCACCCTACGTCATCAGACCGACTTCGACTTTTTGATCCACGAGGACAGCGTAGAGAGAGCTGCCGTCGCTCTTCAGCGTTGCGGATATTCAACCTCTCAGTTGAATAAGACGGCAGAAACGTGTTTTCTCACTCCATTGCGGCACATCCCCTCCGCTGATGACGACATATACGCGCTGCAACATCATCGCCAGGTAGATCTACACACCTCACTCTTCGAACAGAGCCCCTGGATCCAGATTGAAGTACCGCAGGACTGCCTTCAACAAGCCCACATTCAGAGTGTCTACGGCATTGAAGTTCTTGCTCTCTCTTTGGCGGATAAATTTATCCTGCAGGTGTTTCACGCGTTCAAACACGCGTTTCGTTCCTGGATTCGGCCTTCGTGGGTTCTGGAAATTGGCAGATGCATGGAACTGCACCAACACGATACAGCGCTTTGGACTCGAGTCATTGAACGAGCCGGAAACACCCGCTTAACGAAATATATTTTTGCCTTCGTCCTTGAGTTAGTTACACACATGTACCGAACACCAATTCCCGTCCAACTTCGGTACTGGACAAGAGGGGTACCGAGTCCTGCGATTCACGCTTGGCTGGATGCCTTTGCAGTGGATTGGGCAATTTCCGATTGGCCAGGAAGTCTGACAAACCTATTTCTTGCCGCGGAGTTCATTCCCGACCGCAAGCTCCGAATTCATTTTTTGAAAAGCAGGTTGTTTCCGAAGAAGTCTCACGCTTCGGTGGGTGTGGTTTCCACGGCCGGAAGAACAATGTTTCTCAGATTGCAAGCGGTTCGTTTGAGTTATATCGCGCAGCGAACCGCCGCGCACCTCACAGATCTTGCCCGGTTACCTCTGCAACATTTGCGATGGAAGCGCGTGTTATACGCATCGCCGAGAGATCACTAGTACAAATCATTGAAATGTGCTCCAGGTCGAACATAAAGTTGACATCCTTTTGACATTCTGAAGATTGACCATGTCGTGCCCACACAGTAAGGTAATAATCGTAGGCTGTGGACGCCTTCGACTCAGTGCTCGCAACAGCCCGCTTCAATTAATGAACAACGTCAACGGCAATTCCGAAAAGAAACTGACAAAGCTCTTCCTCGTTATCGAGAACCGCATGTTACGAGAAGCTATGAGCTCGCTTTTCCGGAGGCAGCCAGACTTCCTCGTCGTCGCCGCGATATCCTATTCAGCGACAACTTACAAACAGGCGGCTTCTTGTGGATGCGATATTCTACTGGCCGACCAGGCATCAGCCTCCGCATTTCCCTCAAATTTCCTCACTGACCTACTATCGCTTTCGCCCGGAAGAAAAACCATTCTTTTTGGAATGGACGATGATCCAGAGACTTTTCTGCAGGCCATTAGATCGGGGGCCAGCGGCTACCTTCTGGGCGATGCTAGTGCCGAAGACACCATCGCGGCAGTCCGCAGAGTAATAATTGGAGAAGCAGTCTCTCCTCCCCATCTCTGCCACTATCTGTTTCAGTTTGTGGCTCGCACCACTCGGGAAGGCTCCATGATTCTCAATCAGCGACTTTGTCATCGGCTGGGTCTAACAGCCAGACAACAACAACTAATAGCGCTGTTGGCTCGCGGCTTCACAAACAAGGAAATCGCCGAGAGCATGCACCTTTCAGAATTCACAGTTAAGAATCACGTTCACCGGATCATGCGTCGCTTGAATGCACAGAGCCGTTACGCGGCAGTCCAAACAGTCTGCATTAGTAGTCTTCCGGTTTCGGCGGGTACTCCTACCAAAGCTATCGATAACCCGATTTGAGGCGCACATTCGCCCCAGCTCAAATCAATGTGACACGTTTTTGACAATATCGTGACACTTTTGCCGCGGTGGACAGATATCATGATTGGGATTACAGGTAAAGCGAGCCGTGGCACACCTTGCTACCCACCTCACCAGCGCAGACCGAAGTAGATGTCATCGTTCCCTGCTACAACGTTGAACATCGTGTTCGCCGCGCCCTCGACAGTGTGCTGTGCCAAACCCATCAGGATTTCTCCATTTACGCCGTTGATGATGGTTGCACTGACAACACGGTGCAGGTCCTCAAAACGTATGCGCCTCGCTGTATTTTGATATCCCAAGCCCACGCCGGACCAGGAGCTGCTCGGAATCGCGCAATTCGCGAGTCCGTCAGTCCCTTCGTCGCCTTCATCGACGCAGATGATGAGTGGCTACCTGACAAGTTGGAGCGCCAGCTCGCTTTGTTGCGGCAAAATGAATCTCTGGGCATGGTGTGTTCGAATTGCTTGATCAGCGAAGCAGGAAGCAAAGAGAATCGCCATATAGTGGTTGACAATGTGCCGCACAATGGAAGACTGTTCAAACACCTCGTACGCAATTGCTTTGTATTTACTCCAAGCGTTGTTGTGAGACGCCGCTGCCTGCAGGAGATTGGACTATTCCATGAAGAGCTTCCAGTAAGCGAAGATTTTAATTTGTGGTTACGCATCGCGGCACGCTGGGACATTGCCATAGTGCCCGAAGTTTGTGCCATAGTTAATAAACGATCCGGCAGCTTATCTCTCACCATTTCTTCAGAAGAAAGATTGCGTAGCGGAGTGGCCGCTCTCGAGCATGTCAGATCGAGTTGCTCAACTTTGTCACCGGTTGAACAACAGGCCCTGCGGCTCGCGCTGGCGGAGCGTATCTATTTTTACGGATCGTATCTCCTTTCCGCGGGAGAAAAGGGCGCCTCTCGCAAACACCTGGCGTCCGTGTTGGAACTTCAATCCACCCATTGGCGCGCCTTCGCGAAACTCGCACTCAGCTATCTGCCCGGGGAGATCTATGGCTCTCTCGTGAGATTCAAATCAGCAATTACGGTTTGAGCGATGGATGCACTTCAGTGAGCACCGCCAGACTTGATCAGTGGCTACTTGATGCATCCTTGGGTATTCCGGTTGATGGCTTGGGTAACCGCGCTAGATATCGCTTACTCCGAGGAATTCGCGGACTGCGACTCTTGATCTCCGATCCTCCAGTGACTTTTTCCCTGGGGGCATACAATTTGCGCCTCCCTCTATCCCATGAGCTTCCCTTCTATCGAAGGAAGTTTGCGCATTATGCAGTCAACCTGGGCAGAGTGAGCTTCTATGCGCGTAACAAATATCCGGATTTAACCATGATCGATGTTGGTGCGAATATCGGCGATTCCGTTGCAATCGTGCGGAGCTACGGTGACATCCCTGTTTTATGTCTGGAAGGTGAACCGCGACTTTTTCGACTATTGAAGGAGAACACCCGCAATCTCCCCACAGTAGAGATCGAACAGACTTTTATCGGCGCACCAGGAGACCAGATAAGTAGCATTGACGCGAATGGTGGAAACGCTCAAGTGCTCTTGGGTCGGACGCCTGGCCTAGCGAATATCTGCACGCTGAGTGAAGCGCTCGAGCGGCATCCACGCTTTTCGACGGCGAAACTTTTAAAGATAGACGCCGAAGGCTTCGACTGCAGAATCATCGCCGCCGATGCTAATCTGCTCAAAAAAACTAAACCCATCTTGTTCTTTGAATACTATCCAAAATGCGCTGAATTGATAGGCCAGAAAGCCTTTCCGGTTTTTACCACGCTTTCTTCGTTAGGCTATTCCACGATCCTTATTTACCAGAACCTGGGCAGCTATTTCATAAGCCTCACTCTCGACCAGCAAGACGCGCTTCAAGACCTTCATCACTTCATTTCCGACCTGGGTGGCTATTTCGACGTAGTGGCCTTTCACAAAGAGGACCTGGAAATCGCCATCAATATACGTGCCGCAGAATATGCAAATCGCCTATTAAAGGAAGAAAGCAATAATGGAAAGGCCCGGTGAACACTAATACCGAAAAGTTCGGCAGAGTGCTGGTGCTGGTCGCACACCCGGACGATGAAACCATCGGGTGCTGCGGCCTTCTGCAGCGGGCAGGTTCAGCGCTGGTCGTATTCGCAGTCGATGGCTCTCCTCCCCATTACGGATTTGAAAAACAATACGGGTCTCTCCAACAGTACTCCGACATCCGCTTCCTGGAAGCCGCCGTCGCGCTGAAAACTCTTCCTCATTGTTCGTTCCGCAGATTAGCCAGCCAGAGTGGAGCGCATTTCGTGGATCAACATCTTTTCGACCGGATGTCCGAGGCCTTAACGTCGCTCAACCAATTTGTGTGCCGCTTCTCACCGGATCTTATCGTCACGCACGCTTTCGAAGGCGGTCACATCGACCACGACGCCTGTCACGTTTTAGCCACGCATATCGCGCGTGCGCACAGCTTGATGGTCATGGAGTTTCCATCCTACTGGAAGGCCGAAGATGGCCGAGACATGTTCCAACAATTTCGCAGCCACCGTAATGACGAGGTCGTTTTGAAGCTTTCCGAACACGAAATCGAAGTTAAGCGCCAAATGCTTGCATCGTATCGGACACAACAGGCGCTAACATCGGTATTCCATCTTCATACCGAGCGTTTCCGCCCGGCGCTTCAAGAAAGGGAGAAGGAGTGCACCTGGGCAGACTATGCCTTCGAAAATCGGGGCAGACGATTGAAGGTAACGCTCTTCTTAGAAAAGGTTGAGGAACTCAACCGATCCACACTCGCGTGCGATCGATCGATTAGCAATGAAAGTGAAACTAAACCATCTAATTCTTAGCGATTGAATTTTCGCGAGCGAAATCCTGGAGGGATAGGATTGCGACCGACCATGTCAGGAGCTCTGAAGCTATAGCGGCGCCTTCGCAGCTACGACCCCAAGATTGGCGATGTTATCGCCCTTTTTCAGCGAGGGAACAGCGTTCAAGTGAAGGATCACGCCGGCTTCGGGGGCGCGGGGTTCGAGGATAAGTTTTCCGAAATAGTCGGTGACGTACCCGAGCTTCATGCCTTCCTGAACGTACGTGCCGCGCTTGACCAGCGGATACCAGATGCCGGGACCGTCCGAAATGATGTCATCGATCTTCTCGAGCCAAACTGGATTTTCGATGTAGTGTGGCGCGCCAGGGAGCATTTTCAAGGCGCGCATGGTGCTCAGAGTCCCGTTGACCAACAGTGCCACATCATCGGTTTCGACCGTGCCGGCATACCCGGCTTCCACAACAATTGAAGGCTTCCCGCGGAGAGATGCGGTGTTGTCAAGGTACCGGCTAGCGGCAAGATCGGATGGGCGGTCGTGCCAAATAATGATGTGATCTAGACCGAAAGCGAGAACCATCTCTTTCGAAATACGGTCCTGTGAGTCTTTGCCGGTGGGTCCCCAGTAAGCGTAGGGCCGGAGGCTCTCGTCGAGGTCTCCGCCGTGATAGTCGATCAAGTAGTCTGAACGATCCACGACCTGTTTGGTGATGAGGAAGGAAGCGCGATCCGTTTGCGTTCCATCGGCTTTGCCCGGATAGAAGCGATTCATGCTTTTGTTATCTACTGGATTGACATGCGGGACTTTTTGTTCGAACGAAGCAATGTTGACCAGCGGAATGAGGATGACCGTGCCGGAAATCTTAGTTGGGTCTAGATCAACGATCAGTTTTTCGACAGCAATAACGGAAACGTATTCCGTCCCATGCGCACCCGTCACCAGTGCAAGCACGGGACCTGGGTTGACACCATTCACTACGACTACAGGAATGTTCGTTCCGGCATCGCCGGCGGCGGGGACTTCGAGGTAACCGGTCGCCTTCTCGCCAGGTGCTGCAGAAGCGGTGCCGACGGCGAAAGGTCTTCGCTGAGCCGAGGCAAAGAATGGCAGGCACATAAGGATGGTGAGGGAAACGGGAAAAAAACGAAATGAGTGAAGCATGAAACCTCCTCCGAGCGCGTTGGGGACCACAATGACTTTGTCATGAAAAGGATAATCGATATCCGGCAGTGACATCTATTCTTCATGCGGATGGGAAACTGGAACGTTCCGTCTGTCCGAGTTGCCGAACTTGAAGCAACGCAATGACGATCATGGGCTCGTAGATTCGGGATTCTGACCTGGCGACAGAGATTTGACATTGAATTGACTGCGTTCAGATAACTGCATGACTATTGGCCCCCTTTAGCCAGGATATCCTTAATTTAAATTTGAACTGATTCAGCTTTGCTGGGCCGGGGGGCCCTAGGACGTGTGCGATGTTTTGATCGTCGGAGGCGGCATAGCCGGCTCTTCGCTTGCAATTATGTTAGGTCGAAGCGGCTTCGCGGTACGCCTGTTCGAAAAGTCGTTATTTCCAAGGGAAAAACCATGTGGTGAGGGCCTGATGCCGGCGGGCGTAGCTGTCTTAAAACGCTGGGGTCTCGATGAACGGGTCGACGGTTGCCATTTCCACGGAGTTCGATTTTATTTCGGCGCGGGTTCAACCACACCGAGCCGTTACAAAACGTTTCGCTTCCAGTCGCCGGGTCTGGGGCAACGTAGAAAAGTGCTCGACCAAGCATTGATTTCTTGCGCTGCGGCAACTCCTGGCGTTCACGTGTACACAGGAGCTCGAGTAGATGGGCTGATCAGGGAACACGACGCGGTGAAAGGACTGCGAGTGGCCGGCCAGGAATATCGCGCTCCGCTGGTGGTCGCAGCAGACGGGGCACAATCAATCATTCGCAAAAAGCTCGGATTGAACGACAGCGTCAAACCTGGACGCTTTGGTGTGCGTGCTCATTTCCGTTTGGCGGATGCAAAACCTCAAATACCTTGGGTCGAGGTGTTCATCGGAAATAAAATTGAAATATATGCCACTCCGCTGCCGAACCGGGAAATTTCGGTAGCTTTACTGGCCGAGGTCGGGACCTTTCGAGGCAGCGCCAAGGCTGAATTTCTTAGCCTGTGCCGCTCATTTCCCGCTTTGGCTGATCGCCTCGAAGGTGCAGAGCAGATAACTCAGCTAATGGGCGCCGCGCCGATTTCGGGTAACACCCGGGACTCCAGCACGCCAGGTGCAGTATTACTTGGGGATGCGGCTGGACACGCTGACCCTGTTACAGGGACCGGCATGACTCAAGCGTTAATCACCGCAGAGCTGCTGACGAAACATCTCATGCGGAGAAAAAAAGGAGATGCGGCTTGGTCGCGGCCATTCGAACAACAACGTCGAGCCATTCTTGCCAAGTATAGAACCATGGCGCGGATTGCTCTGTGGCTCTCACAAAAACCGAATCTGGCCCGGCCAGTGTCGAGCGCAGCAGATTTCTGGTCTTCCCGGCGCGTGAAATTCAATAGTGATGGGCGTCCAGAGCAAACTTGTATGAGGTGAATGATGAGGTCAATCCTAGTTGTAGCGGCAATGAGCTTGGTGGGTTTGTCCCACGCAAACGCCCAACAACGTAACATCGACACGCAGAAGTCCACATTAACCATCCACGTCGGTAAAACAGGCGCGTTCTCGGCACTGGGACACGAGCACGAAATTCACGCGCCGATTCACAGCGGCACCGCGGACACAGGTGCTCGTCCCGCGGTCGAAATTCACGTGAATGCGCGCGAACTGCGCGTGACCGACAAAGATGCGGCTGAGAAAGAGCGGGCCGAAGTGCAGAAGACCATGTTAGGACCGGAAGTGCTGGATAGCGAAAGTCATCAAGAGATTGTTTTCAAGTCCATAGGCGCGGAATCTGTTGGTCAGGGGCGGTGGACACTGAACGGGAATCTGACCCTGCGCGGACAGACTCGGCCGGTCACGGTGCAAGTGACGCTGAAGGATGGGCGCTATATCGGCGAGACCAAAGTGAAGCAAACCGACTTCGGCATCACGCCACCCGGAAAAGCGGGCGTCAGAGCCAGAGACGAAGTCAAAATTGAGTTCGACGTGAGGCTAGCGTCGTAGACGTTAGGGCAAAGCCGTCATTGATGGCTTCGGTTTGGTGCGACGGTAATTCATTGATGACGGTTTGGGGGATTCATAGTTGGTTCAGGGTGTGAGAAATCACGCCTTCTCTTCCACGCACGGCTCGTGCAAAGGGATGCATCATCTCAGGGCACCACTTTAAAAGCTGCACTTCCTAACAAATCAGTTCCTAACAAAATATCGCAGAGGCGACAAGCTGTGGCTGTCAGCACTCAGCGATGAACGTACGACATGGTCCAGACAGCCTTATCGCCGACGTGATATTCAGTGCCTTCCCATGGAGTGCCGCAGACGTGCAAGTAGGCGTAGGGGGTTCCCGCAAACATTACCCAAGCGCCTCTGTCGCGAACCGTGGCGGGAAGTCCATTTGCCTCCGCGTCGAAAGGCCATGTGATCATCCAGTGCGGTCCTATGGGAATGCCGGGACTGGTTCTATCTGCAGGATTGGTGTTGCTTCTCTGTGTGGCGCCGCACAGCATGTAAATCATTCCGGGCGCGGTGTTCGTGGGCTTCGGTTTCCCTTGCATGGCATCCATCATCCATCGCATACCCATAGGGTTCATGCACATCGGTGGGTCGCCGATTTTGTTTTCGTTTCCTGGTGTACAAACCCACTCGTTCGTCCCTTTGACCAAAACGGTCATGGTGCCGTCGGCAGCAATCTCGGCGACCGTCGCGTCCTTGGTCACATGTTCGGGCCCGGAGAGGCGCGCTCTCGTAATTCTTGGGTCTTCCGCCTTATCAATCAAGCCTTGGCCTCCTGAAGTTGAGTCCTTGAATTCCGTGTCTTTCCCTCCGCTCTCAGCCGCAATGGAAAGCCCACGCAGCGTTGCTGAAGCTTGACCAGAATTATTGGTCAGCGACGCCGCGGCGGCCATCGTAGTCGCGAGAAACTCTCTTCGGGTTTTCATCGATGCTCATTTCTCCGGTGAGCGACCTTCGATCCTGGCCGGCACCATTTTTTATTGTCACGCCCACCCTTCTTCTCGCCCAAACAAGTCCAATTTGTACGTTACTTGGGTGAACACCGATCAGCTACCTATTCCAGAGCAACCAAGCGTGAAGCCGCAAGTGGAGTTAACAAAGTTAAAGTGCAAGGCTCATTGGCAGAAGTGCAGGCGAGAGTACCAAGGCGAGGCAGTTTTTTCAGCGTCGCGTCAGGAAAGGATTGTGGCAAGGTGGCCGCTCGCACCGCCTCACTGACGCTCGCCAAAGGATCGTCACTACCTGTTGCGGCAATTTCTACGGCCTTAGAATTGGCATCAATAATCATCGTGTACTGCGCTATACCTTGCTGGCGGGTAGGATTTGCGACGTCTACCATTCGTGATGCTGATTTCTTTTTACGAGACTGCTCCAATCGCTTATCTACCTCCGCATCGCTCCCCAACAATTCCACCAGCCGCGTCCGCACATCTTTGCCGTCATCGCTCAAAGTTCCATTTGGCGGAAAGGAATTCAATGCCGCCAAATATAATTCCGTGGATTCATCCTTACGCCCCTGAGTTTCGTAAATGCGACCAAGATGATAGCTGATCGTTGGGTCGTCCCAGATTTGCCACGCCGCAAGGAGATACTTCTGCGCTGCATCTGTTTTTCCTTGCCAAAAATAAATCCATCCCAGCGTGTCCAAGTAATGACTTAGCCTGGATACAAGCGACCAAGTGCTGGACTGCACGGTTGATACTGTCACATTGTTGAGCTCCGTCTCGACAATCTCAATCGAGCGTCTCGACCAGGTTTCCGCGAGGTCCATGGCGACATTATGCGCTCCCAGCATGTACGCCGCATTATTTAAGGTGTTGTCACTATCATCTACTGTCACAGCCTTCCGCAGTGTTGCCTGCGCCAGTAGGTCCTGATGATTTTCTAGATGCGCCTGGCCCAGCGCCATATAGGCGGCGATATATTTCGGAAATTGTACGATCGATCGTTCCAGCAAAGGAACAGCCTGCCCGGGCTGCTTAAGCGCAAGATAAGTGGTGCCAAGTCTAAAAAGCGCATCGCCGTCGTTGGGCGCAACCGCAAGGCGCTTCAGCATCAACTCTTTCTCTTCTTCAAACTTTTTTTCGCTAAATAGCACCCAAGCCATATTCAAATAGGCCAGGTGATCATCGGGCGCAAGTTCCAAATATTTGCGAAATGAAGACTCAGCCTCGGAATACTGGCGCACACTCATTTGCGCTCTCCCCAGTTCTCGCCAGGCATCCGGGTATTTTGGGGCGGCCTTGGTCGCATTCCCGAAAGCCTCAATAGCATTCGCCCAGTTTTTGCGCTTCCCTTCATCCTCTCCACGCTTGTACATGGCCTGCACTTCGGGCGAGATCGTGTATTTACTTTCGGCCGACGTCGCTGTCGGAGTGGGCGCCACCTTGCTTTCCTTCAGCGGTTCGACAAGAACCACCTGAGTTTCAAAAATCTTACTCACGAACTTCGTGTATTCCTTTGATTGGCTGCCCGGAACACTCGAAACGCGCAAGTCCAGTGCCATGGAGGAATGGAACGTCTTCCCTTCCCATGAATCACGCGACTGAAATTCGCCAAAGTCCTCCTTCAAATGAATCTCTTTCGCGGGAGGAACATTGGACTCTGGCAACTTTGCGAACGTGAGCTCCGCAATCACAGAATACGACCCAGGGCCTTTCAGCTCGATTGACTCTAATGAAGCGCTGTTCTGCGAAGCTGCCTTTCCGCCAGCGCGAGGCAATTGCGAAAGGCTCTGCACTTGGTTCATAGCCAAGGAAGCGAGAGAGGCTGCAATTTGGGATGGAGTCAAAGTGGAATTCACCGACATCAGTTTGCCGCTGACATGGAACTGTGTTTTAACTGGAACCGAGGTGTCCGATGAGTTCGCAACGGTGAAGTCAGCATATTGCGGCCCACCGTAGAGATATTTGTTCGACCTTGTTAAAACGCTGTCGGCTGATTTGGTAAGTTGGTCCTTGGATAGTCGGCTGTCAAGAAGCCGGATGAGGACTTCCAGATCGCCGCGCGTCTGAAGTTCGACGTCACCATCCAAATTCCCTTGTTCGTCGACTTTCCCCTTCACGGCGATCCGATACTCAACACTGAACGGCAAATCTTTAGGTAACTTTTGCAACTCCGTTGAACGCGAGTCGGAAATCACCAGCGCTTCCGAGTTGCGTAGCTGTGGCAACAGATAGCCAAAAGGCCCTACGCCCACAGTGCTATCCAGCCATGTATCTTGATTCTCAATTCGTACAAACGCGATGGCGTGATCGAACTGAAGTGGATTCGGTATATCCGGATCGATCTTTGCCGTGGCATTCACCAGCACCGGGTATGCGTGCAGTCCCTCAGCTTCCAGCATGGCCTCTAGGAGCGTCGTCTTATCCTTGCAATCCCCGTATCGATTCGCCAACACTTCTGCCGCGGCATGTGGCTGGTACCGCCCAACTCCAAACGATAAACTCACGTATCGAATGTTTTGTGACACCCAGTAATACAACGCTTGTGCTTTAGCTTCTGGCGTCTTCAGGTCACGCGCAATGTCCTCAGCTTTGGCGCGAACTTCGGGAGTGGGAATTCGGCGATCGCGTTCCAGCTGCCTGTACCAGTCCGCCACCTCATTCCACCCTTGGAAGGTCGAAAACATAACCCGAGGCGGAGTTGGAGGGCGCTCGCCTCCGAGGAGCCTAACTACGTCAAATTCAAAATTCTTGAACAGATCGATTGGCGGAGGCGTTTTCATGTTTGAGGTAGCCCAGTGATAATGCCGTCGACCTCGGTCGACAGAAACAGAAGGTTCAATGCCTTCCGGGCTATTGATTTTCAACATCACACTCGTGGGCACATTCAAATCAAGTTGTTCATCCAGCGCGATAAATTTGTCCATGAAAGCCCAGATGTGCCAAAAGTGTCCCGGAAGAACAGGCTTTACTTTGGTCAGCACGTCGTATTCAACGACATCGCCGACAGACACTCCCGGAACCGTCACGTGCTTTTGGCGTGCGTCGGTGTAGACCGGCGCACCTTGGGCCAACGGAGCGCTCAGATCCTGCACCGCTTCCTGTCCGGTGGTGACCGTAGTTCCATCCTTCTTAAGCACGCTTACGCTCCGCGCTTCCATCTGCTCATCGGAGGCGTTGTAACTGAAAGCCAGCTGCCCCGCGAAGTTCAGACCCGCGGTGGTCTGTACACGAATTCTTGATTGGGTTTCCATTA
>Ga0210396_10004600_pt1 | contig 13478 bp, 9 predicted proteins | sample IncBWH17OmetaG_FD_155466 | JGI IMG/M metagenome (GOLD analysis project Ga0210396, IMG submission 155466) | Forest soil microbial communities from Barre Woods Harvard Forest LTER site, Petersham, Massachusetts, United States - Inc-BW-H-17-O ...
ATCTTTACCTTAAAATTATACTTAGATGAAAGGTTCACTGATTATGCAGATTATGATCTCGCGCTAAATGAATTTATAAAGCATGATAAGAGGCGATCGGACCGGCTTATCGGCAACACCGATGAAGATCATTAGTTCCAGACAGGGAGCGGACCCCTCAGGCGGATACACGACCAGCGGAACTATTGGCTACCTGAAAGACTCTGACGATCTCTACCATATTCTTAGCCAGACTTCCTGACCCGAAAACGACTTCATTTAAGTAATGATCTGCTCCTGCATAAACTTGCTCGCTGCTAAGCTGCTGTTCAAGGTTATAGTATCCCTGTTGCTTTTGACCCGTAACAATGACCAGATGGACTATCGGGTTTAAATGCTGTTTATCGTTCAACAGTCCCCAACGAAGACCCAGACCTTTTCCCCGGCTGATAATATAGTCACCAAGCAGTAAAATAAAATTTAATCGGAATCTATCAAACAGGTTTCTCGCTCTTAATATTTCATAGAGACAATTAATTTCCTCTGCCGACAAATCCCCAACTGACCGCTTTTCACCTTGGAATATAAAATCGCAAAAAGCCTGCTTCAATGCTTCTTTACGGTTAAAATGGCTTTCTAACTTACGACGCCTTTCGAAGTAGGACCCACGGATCGCATCACCCATCGGGAAATAACCATCCTTGATCCATTTGTGCAATAATTCCTGGTCAGTTGTAAGCAACCAGTCGCTGGAAGGATTGAAAGGCATTACCAGGTACGACCAGTTGCTGAGCAAATAGACATTCGCAAGATTAAAATCAATTTGCAAAATGAAACCAAGATTCTTCTTTTTTTTCAACTTATTTGCATGAGTCGAATTCAATACTTTGTAGTCCATAGGTTTGGAATTTAAGATTTGACGCCAGCCTTACGAATTTAAGCTCGGTCCGGCCGGCGACCTATCGACGGTATTCTATACCTATATAGAAAACACTCTAGTTCATTCACGTACACCGAGTCGTCCCGGCGATCCCAGCTTGGGCTGGAACGGTTATTTCCCTGGGGCGCCGGCGACCACGGGCACCTATACCTCTTTGTGCGTACCATAAATGTCAAAAAGTATAAAAAATCCCATGGAAAGGACAAAACGTGCCACAAGGAAAGCCCGTAACTTGCTTTATCAAGATGCACATATGAAAAACAATCTCTCCACAGAGCAGATCGCCCAATACCAACGCGATGGATTTCTTGTTATAGAAGATTTCCTGACCCCGGACGAGCTAAGCTTCTGGCGCGACGCACTCGAAGAAGCGGTTGCCAACCGTAACGGCAATAAGTTACCCGGCAGGGCCGAAGTCTATGGCAAAGGGGATGATGCCGACAAATCCTACTATGACAATGTCTTTACCCAACTGATAAATCTATGGCAGGACAATGGTAAAATGCGTTGGATCATGTTGGATGAAAGACTCGGTAAAATGGCTGCAGAACTTTCGCAGACGGATGGGATCAGGATATGGCACGACCAGGCGTTGATCAAACAACCATGGGCTAATCCGACATCCTGGCATCTGGATACGCCTTACTGGTCATTTAGCGATAGAAGGGCTCTATCCATTTGGGTAGCATTGGATGACGCAACGTATGAAAATGGCTGCTTATTCTTTGTGCCAGGTTCTCATCTTCAGACTACGTTTGACAACCCCGGTATTGGCAAGAACATGGGAGCCATTTTTACAACTTATCCGCAATTCAAAAACAGTCGATCAGTCGCAGCGCCTATGAAAGCCGGTAGCTGCTCCTTTCATAACGGATTAACCATTCATGGAGCTCATGCAAACATGACCGCCGGCTATAGAAGAGCTATGACCTGCGCTTATATGCCGGATGGAAACACGTATAATGGCATTCAGAATATATTGAGCGACGATCAGGTCCGGCAATTGAATATCGGCGACCTTCTCAATGATGACACGATCAATCCGCTGATCTATAAAAGGCGCTGACAAAAGCCTATTAATACGCCGCCTTTCTGTAAGCCAAAGGCGAAAGCCCGGTATTCTTTTTAAATAATTTGGAAAAATAGAATACGGACCCAAATCCGGTATGATCCGCAATTTCACTCATGCTCAAGGTGGTATTTGCCAGCAGCTCTCTTGCTTTCGAAAGCCGCAGGTCGAGCTGATATTTGTTGGGAGATTCACCGGCAATCTCTTTGAAAGCCTTTCTGAATGCGGAATACCCCATGGGCAATTTTCGTGCAATCTCCTCCATACCCACATTCGAGTCAAATGATTGCTGAAGCAGAAACTTCGCCTTTGCAATATGCCTTCCTACAGGATCATTGTCAAAATCCCTGAACAGTTTGATCGTATGGATCAATCCCAACATTTGCAACGTGAGCCCCGCGAGTTGTTGAGGATAACCAGGAGCAAACTCTTTTGCAACGTCGAGCAATCTCCCAAAAAGAACAAGAATGTCTTTATTAATGCTGATATGAACAAACGGCGCATCGGCTGTAAAGCCGACCTTTACCATAAGTTCCTGGATATAGTAGCCGTTGAACCCTACCCAATACTCTTCCCATCCAGTCTTAGTATCCGGCTTGTACCGGTGCCACACATTAGGAAAAATAAAAAATCCCATGCCTTCAGAAATCTCCTCATACTGTATATCCTTCGAACCATAGACCCCCTTTCCTTTCGAAATAAACACGATGTAATAATCATTGAGTATCCGGCCGCGCTCCCATAGCAATGCATGGCTTTGAGGATGTAGCTCGTTAGGGTAATGATCATTCGACTGTACCCTGGCATAACCTACCGTGGTAATATAGATTCCCCATTTTTCTTCTTCAGGGCCAATGTTCAGGTATTTGAAAAAGCTGTCCAATTTCTGTAATCGATATTCTTCAAGATGCAACAAAAAAATACACCGTTCAACTAAACCTACCTATTTTTTTCCCGGCACATCCGGCGCGGCAGGAGATAGAATTTTTTCTATGGGCAACGCAGGACAGTGCATGACAGTACGATGTTGTAGAAAGGATATCTTGATACAATGAAACTATTACTGCTTGCCGCCCTCCTGGTATCTACCAGTCGTTTAGCTTTTGCCCAAGACGCCGACCGCTATCCGCTGATCCCATGGCCTTCCTCTCTTATTGCAGTAAACGGCGACCTTTATATCGATAAGCACACTCCGGTGATCATAGAATCGGCTCCCGGCCAATTTGACAACGAGCTGACCTTCCTGCAAACGATGTTACGCCGTTTCCTGGGTCCTGATGCCCTCCCGACACGGCGCGGGATTACGGCCACCTATCGCAGCGGTAGCATCGTTTTGCAGGACGACAGCACCCTGCTCGCACCCGAGAGCTATCGTCTGTGGATCACCGGTCACCGCATCTACCTTGCCGCCCATTCTCCCGCCGGCATGTTCTACGCCATCCAGACGCTCCGGCAGCTCCTGCCGGCCGCTATCGAAGGGGATCATGGCAGCCGTCTTCGCCTGCCCTGCGTGGAGATCGCCGACCAGCCGGCCTTTCCCTGGCGGGGCATGATGCTGGACGCATCCAGGCATTTTTTTTCTACCGACTACCTGCGAAAATTTATAGATAGGATGGCTATGTATAAGTTCAACAGGCTGCACCTGCACCTTACCGACGACCAGGGATGGCGCATCGAGATCAAAAAGTATCCGCGCCTTACCACCGAGGGCGGCTGGCGGACCTTCAACGACCAGGATTCCGCCTGTATGAAACTGGCCAGAGAAACGGATAACCCCGATTTTGACATCGACCCGGCACATATCCGCCATCTCAACGGCAAGACCTTGTACGGCGGGTTCTATACGCAAGTGGAGATGAAGGCCATCATCCGCTATGCCGCGGCGCGTCACATAGAGATCATTCCCGAAGTAGACATGCCCGGGCATATGATGGCCGCTATCCTCCGATATCCCGAACTCACCTGCGACGGAAAAAAAGGCGAAGATAGGCGGGATGGTTTCTCCACTCCCATTTGTCCGTGTAAGGATAGCGCCCTGCAATTCGCTAAAAACGTTTTCTCGGAGATTGCCGATCTCTTCCCTTCCCGCTATATCCATATCGGGGGCGACGAAGTGGAGAAAAGCGAATGGAAGCGATCGCCCCTCTGCACACGATTTATGCAAGACCACCACCTGAACAGCCTTGAGGAACTGCAAAGCTATTTCAACGACTATATGGAGGCTTTTTTTCGGTCCAGGGGTAAAACGTTAGTAGGTTGGGATGAGATCATCCAAGGCGGCATCGACTCGGCGGCTGTCGTCATGTTCTGGCGCGCCTGGGAAAAGATGGCCCCGCTAAAAGCCACACGGAATGGTAATAAGGTGATCATGACTGCCGATGGCCCGCTCTATTTCGATGCCTGGCCGGACCGGAACGCACTGAATGCCGTATATCATTACGACCCCACCGACCCGATCTATGGCATGGATGCCGCGCAACGGCAAAATATCCTGGGCGTGCAAGCCAACCTCTGGACCGAAAGAGTGCCTACCACCAACCGCGCCGATTACCTGGTGATGCCCCGCATGACCGCGCTGGCAGAACTCGGCTGGACTCATCGCGATCTGTATAACAGTTATCTTCAACGACTCGACCGCCAATACGACCGGCTGGACCGCCTGCACATCCCCTACTGCTTACCGGCGCTGCCGGAAGTGAGAGAACAGCGGGTATTCACGGACACCGCCTCTTTTTTCATCGCCTCCCCTACCCCGAAACTCACCGTCCGTTATGCGCTGGATGGCTTTCCGAAGGCTACTTCCCTCAAGCTCACACATCCCCTGATCATTGACCGCACCCGGGTGCTGCGGTTCGCCGCCTTTACCCCCACCGGACGCAGAGGCGATCTACACACGATCTCCTTCGAACGCCAAGCCTATGCACCGGCCCTCACCCCGATATCCCCCGCGCCAGGTCTGCAATGCTCCTTGTTTCGCGGCACCTTCGACAAGACTGCCGGTATCCAAGGTCATCCGGACAGTACCATGATCGTTGCCGATGCCACCATTCCCGCCCCGACGATTTCCATTCCGGCCTTTGGCCTTAAGTTCCGGGGCTATATCAACGTACCGGAAACGGGGATTTACAGCTTCTTTCTTACTTCCGACGATGGCAGCGTGCTCAGGATAGCCAACCGTCTCGAGGTCGATAATGACGGCGAACACTCCAGCATGGAAAAAAGCGGCCAGGTGGCCCTGCAAAAGGGCCCGCATACCTTTGCGCTCGACTACCTGCAGCACGGCGGCGGATACGCGCTGCAATTGAACTATAGCAGGGATAACAACGAACCGCAGCCTGTTCCTGCATCGTGGTATGAACATTAACAGTTTATGGAGGGCACCCAGTGACCGAACTAACCAGATATGAAGAAACTTTACTCCTGGAAGCCGTAGCATCAGGTGACGAAAATGCATTTTCAAGACTCTATCTCTGTTACTATGGCCGGATACATTCCTATGTCCAAAAACTCGTCAAGCTACCCACGCTCGCGGAAGATATCGTCCAGGAAATTTTTATCAAAGTGTGGGAAGCCCGTACCAGACTCACATCGGTCAAACACTTTCGCGCCTTCCTATTCGCCATTGCCAGAAATCATAGTCTGAATAGCCTTGAATCCATCGCCAGATCCCGGCAGAGGCTGACAGCGCTGATCCATCATCTCCAAAACCATCGCGTCGATGACGAGGCACCCGAGCACGACTACCGGCACTTCATCGAAAAAGCGCTCGGCACCCTCCCGCCACGTTCACGGGAGATCTTCCGGCTCTGCCGTGAACAGTCCATGACCTACGACCAGGTAGCCGCAGACCTGGGCATCTCCCGCAACGCAGTCAAAAAACATATGGTAGCGGTGATCCGTCGGCTCAAAGAAGCCAAAAAAGAGTTGGATCTTTCATAGGAAGGACTAAAAAAAATTCACCACCGCGGTACCCTGCCTGCCGGCTTTATTGTCCTATAGATTAGTCATGTCCAAAAAGAAACTTTACCGGAAGCTGGTACGCCGCTATCTTCAGAACAAAGCCTCAACTGAAGAGCTGGAAGTGTTTTTCGACCTGCTCGAAAAAGGCAAGCTGCAACCCTACTTTCAAAAGCTTTTGCAAACCTATGCAAAAAAGGAAACGCAGGCTCCCGTCTTTGTCCTAAACCGTTGGAGACATCTAACGGGGGCCGCTATCCTCACCGGCATACTGAGTCTAGGCAGTCTCTGGTACTACCACTACACGACAGCCGTCAGCATCCGGACAGTGCAAACCCGGCCGAAGCCAGACAAGGCTCCCGGCTGGGACCATGCCTTGCTGACGCTTTCAACCGGCCGGATCGTAGACCTCGACAGCAACAGCGCGCCCTTGTTACAGCTGCAGCAGAATGCACGCCTGGTGCGGAACAAGAGCGGAGAATGGTCCTATCATTCCAAGGCCGGCGATAGCGCTTCCATCACTTACGGCGATAGCGCTTCCATCACTTACAATACCTTATCCGCCCCCGGGGGAAGACAATTCTCCTTTTTGCTGGAAGACGGGACACGCGTATGGTTGAATGCTGCATCCTCCCTTCGTTTTCCGGTAAAATTTTCCCGGAATTCCAGGGAGGTCGCCCTCACGGGCGAAGCTTATTTCGAGGTTGCCCCCGACGCGCACGCTCCTTTTCTTGTCGATGCCGGAAATACCAGGATTACCGTACTGGGCACTCATTTCAATGTGAACGCCTATGCCGATGAATCCGCCATCACAACCACCCTGCTGGAAGGATCAGTCAGGATCAGCCGCGACCAGACACATGATCAGACACATGATCAGACACGCGACCGGACAACTATCCTGCTGCATCCCGGCGAGCAGGCCATCCTGCGACCGAATGGGACCGTCAACACCGTTAGCGACCAGGAACTGACCGATGCCGCCGTGGCCTGGAAGAACGGCTATTTCAGTTTCGAAGAAGACGATATCCGGTCAGTGATGAGACAGATCTCCCGTTGGTACAACGTGGACGTGCGATACGAAGGGCCCGTCACCAAAGCCGTCTTTGGCGGAAATATGGGCCGCGATCTATCGCTTATGCAGGTATTGAAACTGCTGGGAAAGAGCCAGGTCCATTTCCGGTTGGATAACAATACCCTCACGGTCTTACCCGGCTAATTGATTTTCGGGAAATCCGCGAATCGAAAGCAAACCCGCGGATCCATTTTATTAACCAATTCAACTGTTGAACTATGAAACTCACAGTACTGCTATTGACCCTTGCGATTGCCCAGGCGCATGGAGCCGGCCTCGCTCAAAATGTAACCATCTCCGGTCATAATCTTTCGCTCAAACAAGTGTTTACCTCTATCAAACGCCAGACCGGCTATGCTTTCTTTTACAATAATACGTTGCTCGAACAGGCGCACCTCGTCACGCTTGACGTAAAAGACGAACCCCTCTTCCAGGTGATCGACCGGTGTTTCCGGGATCAACCGCTGACTTACTACATTGAGAACAAGACCGTCGTTATTACCCAAAGACCTCCCGCGGATAGGATACCCGCAATGCCGGCCGACAGTATCCGTCAGCAACCAATCGCTGCCGACATCGTCATCAAAGGGAAGATCACCAACGAAAAAGGGGAACCCCTCGCCGGCGCCAGCGTCCACACGAAAGATACCAGGTTTGGAACCAGCACCGACGCCGACGGCTCTTTTATCCTGCGTGTGCCAGCCGGCTCCGTGCTCATCATTTCCAGCGTCGGCTACGAAACCCGGCGGATCACTGTCACCAAACCGGAAACGCTCGTGATCCAACTGACCTTTTCCAACAGGTCCATCGACGAGGTGGTCGTCACCGGTTACGGCGAGAACCGCGTCAAGCGTTCCCTTGGCTATGCGGTGACCCAGATCTCCGGTGACGATATCCGGGCTACTGCCCAGGTAAACCCCATCAGCGCATTACAGGGCATGGTTGCCGGTCTCCAGGTACAACCCGGAGTGGCAGGCGAAGCATCGACGCCCAATATCAAACTGCGGGGCAGCAACTCGCTCAATGCCTATGAGAATACGCCACTCATCGTGGTGGATGGAATGATCTTCGATAACCAGAGCGTCACGCCCAATCCGGGCAACTACACCGACTATGGCAATATCCTCAAGGATCTTAACCCCGACGACATAGAATCGATAAGCGTCCTCAAAGGCGGCGCCGTGACGGCCCTTTATGGGAGCCGTGCCGCCAACGGCGTCCTCCTTATCAAGACAAAAAAAGGCCTGGCACAGAAAGGTCTCGGCATCAGCGTATCGCAGGACGTCCTTTTCGACCAGGCGTATAAGACCACTGACTTCCAGAATGTTTATGGCGCGGGCCTCTATGCCAACGACTGGAGTACCCTGCCCAACGGAGGGCTTGCGATCAATGCCTCGGACTACGGCATCAGCTTCGGTCCTAAAATGACCGGCCAGACCTTCCAGGATATCAACGGCCTTACCAGGAAAAACTACCCGAACACCCGCGATCTGCTGGATATCTATCGTACCGGCCAGACTTCCAACACCAACATCGCGCTCTCCGGAGGCAATGAGAACAGCACCTTCCGGATGTCCTATTCCCGGCTTGGATCCAACACCGTTCTTCCCAATAACAGCTTCGACCGCAACAGCTTCGCCCTCCGGGCTACCCATCGCATCGGCTCCAATATGACACTGGATGGCAATGTTACCTATGTCCATTCCTATAACCACAACCCCGCCCAGCAGGATGGCAGCAGCCCCATGTACAAGTTCTTTTACCAAGGTGCCCGAAACTATGATGCCGGCTATTGGTCCCATCACTACATCGATTCGGTGGTAGGCGGGGTCAACAACGCCGACATCACCGGCATCTCCCAGACGATCTTCTTTCCCCTCTACCAGGATCAATTCTTTCAAAAAGAGAACAACCTGCGTGCAGGTATCGATCTGACGGCCAAAATCCTGTCCTGGCTAACCTTTAATGGCAACGCCAGTATAAACCTCTATGACAGGGATCAGGAAACGGATGAGCGCGGTTCCCAGCCCGGCTTCAATAACCCCTATTACGCACAACATATCACCAACCTGCTCCAGGCCAGATACCGTGGCGAACTGGCCGGAAGTAAGCAGTATGGCGACTACCGATTCGACCTCCATATTGGCGGTGAGGTCTTCACCTCCGGACAGACGGGCATCCTGTATTACACCAACGGCGGCGTCCTGCCCGATATCTATCGGCTCTCGAATTCTGCCAATCCGGTCACAACCGTCGAGGACAAACCCAATAAATCCCAGCTGAGCTCCGCCTATTTCCAGGGAAGCGTTGGCTACAAAAATTTTCTTACGCTGAATATCTATGGTAGAAACGACTGGAACTCTTCCCTGGTCTATAACGACGGACACGGCCAATATTCCTACTTCTACGGCGGCGCCGACGTAGCCTTCGTGTTCACCGACCTGTTCAAGAATAGGCCATCGTGGCTGGACTTTGGCAAGCTGCGCCTTTCCTATGCCTCGGCGGGTAATGGCAGCGACCCTTATACCGCGAACACCGGTTCTTACGGTTCCCTCGGAACATATACGGGTGGCAGCTCCAACGTGAGTCAGTATGCTTACCAAAGCAGTACGCTGGGCAATCAGGACCTTGTACCCGAGCGAAGCTCCAAGATCGAGACAGGTCTCGAATTCCGTTTGTTCAAAGGCCGGCTGGGCGGTGACTTCACTTTCTATAACCAGGATACCAAAAACCAGATCATCAATTTCTCCGTTCCCTCCACTTCGGGCGTAAGCGCCGCGCTGCTTAACGGCGGGCTCGTCCGCGACCGCGGCATAGAGGTCATGGTATATGGCACACCGGTGCAGAGCCGCCATTTTAGCTGGACCAGCCGCTTCATCTACTATTACAACCGCAATACGGTAGTCTCTCTGCCATTTGGGACCAATTATATCAATCTCTATGGTGAAGACGGCATTACCTCCGTTGCCGTCCGCAATGGGAATTACGGCGAGCTCGTAGCCCCCTATGGCTACGCCCGATACAACGGCGGCAACGGCAGCCCCCTGAATGGGCAGCACGTGCTGGGTATGACGGGCAATGGCACCCAGGCCTACTATATCCGCGCTGTCAACTATGGTACCGACCCGCTATCCCAGGAGCCGCAGATCGGTTCTACCTTACCCAAATTCCTTGGTAGCTGGATGAATACCTTTAGCTACAAAGGCCTCTCTCTCGGCATATTCCTGGATGCCCGCATCGGCGGGCTCGAATGGTCGACCTCCTACTTCTACGGCAGCCAGACCGGAAATATCAAGAGCACGCTTTACGGCCGCGACGCAGCCCATGGCGGCTTAATCTACACGCCCACCAATCCCACCTCCCAATACCTGGGCTTCCCACTTGGGACCACGCAACGCGACGATGGCATCGCTCTCAAAGGCGTCTTCGAGTCCGGTTCCAGGAGTGTAGGTACCGACGGAAACACCCACGACGTTTCCGGCATGACCTTCGACCAGGCCCTCAAAGACGGTTACGTTACGCCCGTGAACGCCGCGGATTACTATGTCAAGACCTTTAGCTGGAGCGCTGGTATCCGCGAAGCCGGGGTATTCGAAAACTCCTGGGTCGCGCTTCGCCAGGTATCTCTGGGCTATGAGATTCCCCCATCACTCATCCATAAACTCAAGCTGAACAATCTCCGCGTTTCGCTGGTAGGCAGAAACCTCATCTACCTCTATAACAGCGCTCACGACCACATCAATCCCGAGAACGAGAACGATTCGGGTTCCGGCAGCGCCTTCGAAGATGGCGGCGTTCCCTACGTCAGAAGCTATGGATTTATGTTCAACACCAGTTTTTAACCAGCCTTACTATTAAAACTCATCATATGCGAACGTCAATACATATCCTCCTACTCGGCTGCCTGCTGCTAAGCCTGTTCTCCTGCAGCCGCTCCAAATTCGCTGCCCTGAACACCGATCCCGACGCCGTCCTGTCCATCGATCCCAAGACCGAGCTCACACCCGGCGAGCTGTCGATGGTCAGCAACAGTAATCAGGTGTTCTATGACTTCATCCGCAACATCAAGCCCTGGACCCAGGTGTATGTACCCATCACGGGGAATATCGCCACCTTTCTCACCTCTGGCGGCAATATCGGTCAACGCTGGGGCATTTTCTACGGCGGGGTAGGCTATGACCTCGAAGACGTGCTACACATTATCGATAAAATGCCCGCCGCAAAGGCCGCCCAATATCAATATCTGCGCGCCATCACCCTTATCCCCCTGGCCTATTATGCCTTCTATGTGTCCGACGGTTTTGATCGTATTCCCTATAAGCAGGCCTTCCAGGCTCGTTACACCAACCCGCCCCTGGTGACGCCGGTGTATGATTCGCAGGAAAGCCTGTTCGACACTCTTGACACCCAGCTCAAAACTGCCATTGCTGTCCTCGAATCCAGCCCTTCCGTAACCCAGGTATCCCCGGGCGCCAACGAGGTCTTCTACCAGGGTGATCCCACCCACTGGATAAAAGCCGCCAACAGCCTCCGGCTTAAAATGGCCATGCGGCTCATGAAACAAAACCCTGCTAAGCTAACGGCCATCGCAGGCGAAGTGCTGGCCGATAACGTGGGGCTCATGAGCAGTGTGGCGGACGATTGGATACTCTATTCCACCACCGTCGGCATCGCAGCCGATTTCAACCCGGTGGAACAGACTATCTACTCCGGCTCGCATAATACGGTGAGCTTTATGTACCGGACGGCCGATCCCCGCCTCCGCATCTTCTACCAGCAAAGTGGCATCAACACCCAGGATATCTTTGACTCTGCCAAGGCGCAGGGCGTGCTTCCCGACACCCTCACCTGGGATGGTCAAAATTATAGGGGCCAATACGCCAGTCCGGCCGTAACCGGCGACCCCACACGGGGATTCTGGTTCCAGAAGCTCAAATTCAGCTACAAGGGGGCGGCGCAATCCGTGTCCTATCCGTCGGTGATCCAGCCTGGGCTGACCTACTACGGCTATAACGCGCCCACCGGGACGAACATGTTTCCGATCATCACCTATGCCGATGTCTGCCTTATGCGCGCCGAGCTCAAACAAAGAGGGCTCAGCAACGACCCGATGAGCGCCGAGCAGCTCTACTACAACGGGATCACGGCCTCTATCACCAACTATGATCACTGGGGTAAGAATACACTTTTACCCGACTATACTCCATTGGGCGCCAGCGAGGTCTCCAACTACCTGGCCCAGCCCGGCGTAGCCTATGACCCCGCCAATGCGCTGGAGCAGATCTGCGACCAGGAATACCTGAACTTCTTTGTAAACGCCAACGAAACCTGGGCCCTGATCAAGCGCACTGGCTATCCCGGCACTACCGGTAATATCCTGCGGCTGGAAGACGTCAGCAATTATGGCCTCATGCCCCGCAGATATGTCATTAACGCGCCCACGCTGAGCGATCTCAACTATACCAATGAGATGAATGCCATCGATTCCATGGAGGCCGAGCCCCATTTTGGCGTCCCCACCGACATGACCGGCAGGGTATGGTGGGATGTGCCGTGATGAGCCAGCCGCCAGATCGTGGTCGGCGGTCCCATAAAAAAAGGAATCTAATTCACAGGGTTCGCTATTTCTAGTGATAAATAGACCATCTTCTACCGCAATAATTAGGAGAATTGTGGAAATTCAACTATGAAGACTTTTAATTTTTGTCAAAGGCTTCGGGTGGACCTTTTCTTGATGCTCTTGTCCATTGCCCTGTCTATATTGATCTACTATACCCCAGGTATAACTGTGAAACATATGGATATATTGGGCAACATCGATGGACATAGCAGAAAGCCGACGATTTTTGTCCTTCCAGCATTCGCACTGCTGATATATATCGTATTTAATCTGCTGGAACGTTCGCCATCCCTGCTGGTAAAAAGCGGCGCTGAGAATGGAGACAATGGGCCCGCCGCGGAGGCGTGCGCCCTTTTTTATTGGAAATTGCTAAAGCTGCTGATTCTTTTTTCCATAGACATCATTCTGGCCTCAATGTATCTGCCACAAGCCTGGATCGCCTGCGTAGTCGTGTTAGGATTGTTCCTGGCGTATAACCTCCTGGTGCTACGCAAAATATTCCAACGACCAAAATGAGATCCGTATGCTAAAGAAAACATCGCTAGTGCTATCTTTTTGTCACTGTGTATCGTTAGGGCGGAGTCGCAACGACTTATAAAGCAGGCTATAGTAAATAGCACAATACATACAGAGATTACGAACTCAGCCCTCGTGGTGCCGGATGTGACACTGACGATCTGGTTGAAAAGCCCATACTTGAAAATATTCCAGAAGACGGGATATCCCTAAGGCGTTAGCATGGAATACGGAGTTTCCGGTATTGCTATTGAAATGATGTTCCTTATTGAAAAAATATTGGGCGTGCTGGCGGCGGTGGTCATCAGCTGCGCGCAGCTGA
>Ga0210396_10004602_pt1 | contig 13474 bp, 13 predicted proteins | sample IncBWH17OmetaG_FD_155466 | JGI IMG/M metagenome (GOLD analysis project Ga0210396, IMG submission 155466) | Forest soil microbial communities from Barre Woods Harvard Forest LTER site, Petersham, Massachusetts, United States - Inc-BW-H-17-O ...
GGTCCAGTGGCAGCAGATGGCGGATGCGCCGGAACGCGGCGGCATGGCCTCGCTATTCACCGGAATCTACGCCAAACGCACCACCATGCTGTGGGCGCTGTGGTTCTTCGCGCTGCTCGGCTTCTACGGGTTGACCACGTGGCTCGGCGCGCTGCTCCAGGCCAAGGGATTTCCCGTCACCAAATCGGTTTTCTACACCATCATGATTTCACTGGCGGGCATTCCCGGATTCCTGTGCGCGGCCTGGCTTGTGGAAGCGTGGGGACGCAAGGCGACTTTGGCGCTCAATCTGCTTGCCGGCGCGGCCTCGTGCTATTTCTACGGCTCCGCTACCGATCAGACCCAATTGATCATCGCCGGTCTTTGCATGCAGTTCTTCCTGTTCGGGATGTGGTCGGCGCTCTATGCCTATACGCCCGAACTCTATCCGACGCGGATCCGGGCGACAGGGACCGGCTTTGCGTCGGCGATCGGCCGCGTGGGATCGCTGATCGGTCCCTACGTCATCGGCATCATCCTGCCGTCGGCGGGACAGGCCGGCGTATTCGCACTCGGTGCCGGCGCGTTTGTCGTGGCGGCGCTCGCGGTCCTGGTTCTCGGCGAGGAGACGCGGGGCAGGACCCTGGAAAGCATCTCGCACTGACGACCGTATCTTCCCGATAAAAGGGCAGGTTGCGGTTTTCCCTGTTCGCTGGCTGTGTCGCCTGACCGTGTGGCGCCGCCGGTCACGGTTGCTCGCGCCGCAGCCGGTGTGAGATACCTGTTGCAGATGGCGAGTGGCGACCGAGATTCGAAGGACTGACTGGCGAAAATGGCCGACAAGCAAAAACGTTCGGAAGATTTACGGGAGCAACGCAAAGCCGCATCCAAGCGTCCGCGTAGCGCGGCGGGCCTCCCGGAACGGATTCGAAAATCCAGCCGGCTTGCTGCCGCCCCGAGCGACGCGACGATGACCGACAAGGCTTATGCCTTGCTGGAAGAATTGATCGTCACGCTGCAATTGGCGCCGGGCGCGGTGCTTTCCGAAGTCGTGCTGGCCAAGCGGCTCTCGACCGGCCGCACCCCGGTCCGCGAAGCCTTGCAGCGGCTTTCGCGCGATGGCTTGGTGAATATTCTTCCACGCCGTGGCGTTCTGGTTTCCGATATGGATCTGAGCGCGCAATTGCGGCTCCTGGAAGTTCGTCGTGAACTCGAACGGCTGATGGCCCGCGGTGCAGCCAAGCGCGCAACGCCGGACGAGCGCAAGGAGTTTGCCGAGATCGCGCAGGGCATGCGCCTGGCCGCCGAAAAGGAGGATGGGCTGGCGTTCATGCGGCTCGATCAGCAGTTCAACATGTCGATCTCCGCGGCCTCGCGAAACGAGTTTGCCACCCGCTCGATGGGATTGATGCACGGCCTGTCGCGGCGCTTCTGGTACCAGCACTACAAGGAGGCGGCTGACCTGCCGCTGGCCGCGCGCCTGCACGCGGAGGTCGCCGAAGCCGTCGCCGCCCAGAACGTCGAGGCTGCCGGGACCGCATCCGATGCGCTGATGGCCTATATCGAGAGTTTTGCCCGCTCGACGCTGTAGCCGATGGTTCTAGAGCGTTTTCGAGCGAAGTGGACACCGGTTCGCGTGAAGAAAACGCGTCAAAACAAAAGACTGGAGCCCGGTTCTGATTCAATCAGAACCGATCAGGCTCTAAAATTCGATGACCGTGCGGATGGCCTTGCCGGCGCGCAGGTCGTCGAACCCGCGATTGATGTCATCGAGGCCGATGCGGCCGCTGATCAGTTCGTCGAGCTTGAGCCGGCCGTCGAGATAGGCCTGCGCCAGCAGCGGGAAATCGCGCGCCGGCCGCGCGCCGCCATAACTCGACCGCCGGATTCGCTTTTCGCTCATCAGCGAGCCCCAGCGAAAGCTCACGTCGTTGGCGACGTCGATCTTGCCGAGCCAGATGATCTGACCGCCGGGCCGCACCGCTTCCGCCGTGGTGCGAAAAGCGGCCGGGTGGCCGGCCGCTTCGAGCACGATGTCGGCGCCGCGGCCTTTGGTCGCCGCCCGGACGGCCTGCGCCGGATCCTCCCGCGTGACATTGACGGTTGCCGTTGCGCCGACTTTTGAGGCGAGCGCGAGCTTGGCGTCATCGAGATCGGCCGCGATCACGGCGCCGGCGCCCGCCATCACCGCGCCCTGGACCGCGGCCAGGCCGACCGCGCCGCATCCGATCACCAGTACGGTGTCGCCATATCCGATATCGGCAACATTCAAGGCCGCGCCGACCCCGGTCATCACGCCGCAGCCGATCAGGCAGGCCCGATCGAACGGGATATCCCGGGGTACGACGATCGCCTGCTGCGCCGGCAGAACGCAATACTCGGCGAAGGCGCCCAGAAACATCAGATGGGAGAGAGGCTCACCCGTCGACAGGCTGGCCTTCGATTGTCCGTCGAAATGAACGCCCCTGGGGCCTTCGCCCAGGTAAGTCTCGCAGAGAATCGGCAAGTCCCGGTCGCAGTAGAAGCAGTGTCCGCAATGCGGATTCCAGGACAGGATGACGTGATCGCCGATTCTTATATCGCCAACGGCGCTGCCGACTTCCTCGACGATACCGGCCGCCTCGTGGCCCAGGATCATCGGTAACGGATAGCGCAGCGATCCGCTCATGACCTCGAGGTCGGTGTGGCAAAGACCGGCGGCGCGAATTTTGACGACAACGTCGGCCGGGCCGAGAGGGCGGGATGACACGCGCTCGATCGCCAGCGGCGTGCCGCTCTGACGCAGGACCGCGGCACGATAATTCAGGCTCATCGTTCGGTTGGCTTTCTTGGTCGCCGATTACTCTGGACGGTCGGTCAGGCCGCTCGCACATTGCCGCGCAGGATCCTGATCGCATCATCGAGATCATCCGCGGACAATTCCCACTCATTATCGAAATTGGCGACCACCCGTTCCATCAGCGCCTTATGCAGGTCCTTGGCCACCGCGGCATCGCCCAGGTGATCATACAGCAGGGCAAAGGCCAATTGCGCCGGCTCCGGGCCCTCGTAGCTCCACTCGAATCCATGTTCGGTCAACTGCAATTGATCGTAATGGGGAGATAGCGGCTGGCCGTCGACCGTTACCGAAATTCCGTCGATCGTCCGGTCCCCGGCATAATGTTTCATCTATTCTCTCCGGCGGGTTCAGGGTGTCTCGGGATCCGATATTCTTGCATCTATTTCCGCGCCTGGTTGAGGTCCTTCTTGACGACCTCCGGAAAAATCCACATCGCGGCGGTTGCGAATACGCCGAGAAAGACCACGGCGTAACTCGGGCCGCGCTGCCCGAGATAGACCATGAACACGTAGCCGGCCGCAGCCGTCGCGAGCCAGGCTAGTGACAGCAGTATTTTGATATGATGGGGCATGGCCGATCTCCCGTTATTGTGCGCCGCCGCCGAGATTTTGGGTCAACAGCAGCAGCGCGGCAGTGAACGCGCAGGCTGAAACGACAAGGCCCGATCGTCCGTCGCGAAAACGCCGCGGCAAGGCCTGGAAGATTTCCGGAACGAACAGCAACAAAATGCCGGCGACGATAACAAATGTCGTCCATCGCAACTCCGTCAGGCCAAAACGCACCGTCGCGGCCAGTGCGGCGATCCAGAGCGCTGTTGCGGCCACCACAAGAAGGTTCGAGACCTGCAGGTGTGTAGCGTGACGACGCAGCGGATACAAACCCGCGAGTTGTAGAAAGCCCAGGCAGCAGATGCTCCAGAGCGCGACGAACCAGGCCAGCGCCGGAATATTCGGTTCGATCTGATTCATTCAAGCCTCCCGCAAGCCTCCCGGCAGATCGGCGGTCTGTTGGAGAGCTTATTCGGCGGCCGCCGCAGTTGCCGACAGCCGCGGCGTCTTTGATGTCCGGCGCATGTCGGTTTTGACGTACCTCGTGCTGTAGCCGTTGAAGACATGGCCCAGCAGTCCACGATTGAGATCCGACGTGCCCAGCAGATAGTCCATCACCGGGAAGGTGAGGTTCATGTTGCGCTCCATCATGATCGACTGATTGTGGTGCGCGGTATGATGCCGGCGGATGGTGTTCACGAACGGCATGGTGCGTACAAACCAGTTTTCCTCGACATGGCAGCAGAAGTGCATGAACTCGTAGATCAGATACATCGAGGTGGTCGTCGAAATCAGCAGCCAGCCCACATTGGGCGAGACCAGAAGGCCTGCGACGATGGCGGCCGGAATTGACATGAAAGTAAAGACCACGAGGGCGTAGGGCGGGAAGAACGTCACGCGCCAATCATGATGGTCGGCGAACCGCATCTCGTGGTCGGTGAAAAACTGATGATGCATCAGGGTGTGGCGGCTGTAGATGGCGCGAAGCAGGGGGACATTCGACGGACGATGCATGACATACCGATGCACCGCCCACTCGAAGAAATTGGCGATCAGAAACACCACCGGCACGGTCAGCCATTCCCATGGCCGAATATCGTGAATGTTGGCGATATAGACATAAAGCGCCGTGAAGCCGATCGTGTAGATCAGAACCACGTGAAGCCAGCCATTGTACCAGCCCGCGACGCGCTCCCGATAGCTTGCCCGGTATTTGCGCTGCCTCTCCGTCATGGCGGTTGTTGCAAGTTCCATGTCGACCTCCCGGAGCGTTCCTTGATGGCGCATCCTATGTGATAACTGACATGTTAGCAACATGTCAGTTAGATGCGGCGGCATTTTCCCGCCGCGCGCGATAGTCTCGACGGCCATGCCGGTGATCCTGACGAGGAGGGACGAGATGTTTGGATGCTGCCGCGGACGAAAGCGCTCCGAGGCGCAAAGCGCGATCGATCCGGAGCTTCTGAAGAGCAGTGCTAGGCCGGCGATTTTGTTCCCGGCCCGCTGTGTTGCAGAGGCCGGAATCGGCAGTGCCGGCACTGAAAAATATCGCGGCGCAACCTACCAGGACCGGTTGTTTTATTTTTCCTCTCCTGTTTTTTGTTTTTGCTCTCCCTGATTTTCAATCCTCTGGAACTCGCGTGTTTCGCGCGATTAAGGATTACGAGAACAGACGGGAGGAATGCAGGTTCCCTGCTCTTCAGCGCGACAAAAGTCGCCTGCCGCGAATACTCGCGGCCGGAATCATCCGCCTCAGGCGATCAATCAGGCTGCATCATCAAGCTTGGTGATTTGAACTTTCGAATCACGCTCGTGGCAGTCTTCGAAGTGGGAAGCCAACGCCTGTTCGGCGAGATGTTCCCATCGTTCTGCTTGTCCAAGCAAGTACCAGCTTTGATCGGGACAGTAGGCGGCCTGCTGACGGTAGAGCGAAGCCAATGCGCGGTAAAATGACGCGTTCTTCATTGCCACCTCCCTAAACCTCCCCGACCTTATTCCCTCTTTTTACGTCAGAGTCATTATGGTTATGCAACAGAACTAATTTTGGATTTTGCTGGATGCGGATCCGCTGATCTTAGAACAATTCATGATGCGGAACGGCTGATCGTAGAACAATTCATCTTGCCGTCGAAGCAATGACCGGCGGATCGGGAAAGGTTTCTTCCCATCCGCCGCCGAGCGCCTTGAAGAGCTGCACGACATTCAGTGAGGCGGTCGTAGTGCTGGCGGCATATTGCTGCTCGGCCTGGAGCAGCGACCTTTCGGCATCCAGCACCGTCACGAATTGCTCGACGCCGTCAGTGTAGCGGGCGCGGGCCAGCGTCAGCGCCAGACGGGAATGGTCCGCCTGCGCCCTGAGGCGTGCCCGGCGGGCCTGTTCAAGCCGCCGGGCAACCAGCGCGTTGACGACGTCGTGCCAGGCCTGCAGCACGGTCTTGTGGTAAAATATCGCGGCTTCCTGCTGCTGGGCGTCGCGCAGTTCCAGGGTCTTCTTCAGGCGGCCGCCGGCGAAGATCGGCAAGCTCACGCTCGGTCCCACCATGTATTGCAGGGAACTGCCTTTCCAGAGGTTGGTAAAATCGAGCGCGTCGAGCCCGACCGTGCCGTTGAGCTGGACGCTGGGATAGAATGCGCCGACGGCAACGCCGATGGTCGCGGTTGCCGCATGCAGCTGGTCTTCCGCCGCCCGGATATCCGGCCTGCGTCTGGCGAGTTCCGAGGGGATGCCGAGTGGCACGCGCGGCGGCGCCAGCGGGATGGATCTCGGGCGGCCGAGTTCGGCCCGCAACGCCCCCGGTGGCTGATCCAGCAGCAGGCTGAGCGCATTGATGTATTGCGACTCCTGCTGTTCCAGCGTGGGTAACTGGGCGCGGATGCTTTCGACCTGTGCGGCGGCATTCTCGACATCGAGGCCGTTTTGCACGCCGTTTTGCTGTCGCTGTTGCGTGAGTTGGAGGATGTCGCGATCAGCCTTCAGATTGTCATTCGCAATTCGGATCTGGGTTTGAACACCGCGCAGTTGAATGTAATCGCGCGCGAGTTCGGCGAGGCTCGAAACCAGCGCGTCGCGGCGTTGATCCTCGGCCTGATCGACCTGCGCGTCAGCGGCCTCGACCTGTCGGCGGACCTTGCCCCACAGGTCGAGCTCCCAGGAAGCGTCGAACCCGACATTGTAGTCGTTGATGGGTGGGACCGGGATGCCGCCGCTGGCGGAAGGTCCGAGCAAGGCGCCGAGCAGACTGACGATACCATTCTGGCTGTATTGCTCGCGGGTATATTTGGCGTCGGCGTTGATCGACGGCAGTTCGGCGGCGGCGGTGACGCCGCGCTGAAACCGGCTCTCTGCCAGCCGGATCGTTGCCGTCCGCACGTCGAGATTGGCCTCGGCGACATGGCGCTCGAGATCCGTCAGGATGGGATCGTGGAACACCGCCCACCAGGTCGGATCGGTCGGTGGCGGCAGCCGCGCATCGGAGACAGGAACGCCGTTATCGCCGTTGAAAGACTTTTCCGGCAGATGCGGATCAGGCAACACAAAGTCCGGCCCGATCATGCAGCCGGCAAGCAGCATCGGCGCCACCACGACGCCGACAAATCGCCCTTTGCTGCGTGCCGCCATCAATGTGCCCCTGCCGGGCGGCCGCCGCCGATTTTCGCCGATATCAGGAAACAGAGTGGAACCATCAAGAACGCGACGATCGCGCAATAATAGAACACATCCGAATAGGCCAGAACCGTCGCCTGGAGCCGGTATGATTGATAGACGTGGCCGACAGCGACGTCGTGCGCAGCGTTGCCCACCCGCCCCATGGCGCGCAACGTCTGTTCGTAACTTGCAATCAAGGCCTCATAGGGTTGATGGAAGGGACTCGCCCATTGCGAGAGGTAAGTCTGATGAACCTGCGAGCGTTGCGTGATCTGCGCGGTTGAAAGCGAAATACCGATCGAGCCGAAAACGTTGCGGAACATGGCGAACAGGGCGGCGCCGTCGCCGTTAAGCTCGCGCGGCAAGGTCAGATACGCCACCGTGCTGATCGGAACAAACAGGAAGGCAAGCGCGGCCGATTGCAACGTCCGCATCATGACCAGGGTGCGGAAGTCGATGTTCGGGGCGAGGCCACTTGCGTACATCAGGCCTATCCCCATGACGGTAAAGCCGAGCGCAATCACATAGCGGGTCTGCAATACCGTCATCAGCCTGCCGATGATCGGTATCAGCACAATAACGGCGATGCCGCCGGGCGACAGGACCAGTCCGGCCCAGGTCGCGGTATACATCAGCGTCTGCTGCGCGAACTGCGGGATGATGACGGCGCTGGCGTAAAGAATGGCTCCCGTCGCGCCGATCATGAGGCACCCGGCGGCAAAATTGCGGTCCTTGAAGACATCGAGATCGACGATGGGCTTTGGGGCGACCAGGAGCCAGCCGATGGCGCCGAGAATGCCGAGGAAGGCCACAAGGGCCATCAGCCAGATGAAACCCGACTCGAACCAGCCGGCGTCCTCGCCCCGGTCCATCATGATCTGCAAGCCGCCGAGGCCGAGCGTGATCAGTGACAGACCGATGTAGTCGATGCCGCGGCTCTTCTTGTTCTGTTCCCACGGGGGATCCTCGACCAGTACCGAGACAAGGAATACCGCGAGGATGCCGACCGGTACGTTCAGGAAAAATATCCAGCGCCATGTGGTCTGGTCGGTGATGTATCCGCCGAGGGTGGGGCCCAGCACAGGGGCGACGACGATGGCAATGGCCGCGACGCCGAACGCCGCGCTGCGCTTGGCCGGAGGGAATGTATCGAGAATGATCGACTGCTGATTGGGCTGCAAGCCGCCGCCGAAAAATCCCTGCGCCAACCGGAAGATGATGAGTTGGGTAAGGCTGGTCGAGGTGCCGCACAGGAACGAGCAGACCGTGAACATCGCGATGCAGATGACGAAATAGCGCTTGCGGCCGAGCATGTCGCCGAGCCAGCCGGAAATCGTCAGCACGATGCCATTGGCGACGAGATAGGATGTCAGCGCCCAGGTCGCTTCGTCGCTGCTCGAGGACAGGCTGCCCGCAATATGCGGCAGTGCGACGTTGACGATCGTGGTATCGAGGACTTCCATGAACGCGGCCAGCGTTACCGAGACCGCAATGAGCCAGGGATTATATTGAGGCTTCCAGGTCGCGCCGGCGTGGGGCGCTGCGGCCTCGGCCGTGCTCATCTGACCGTTACCGTCGGCTCGGCGGAGATCCCGAGCGGCAGCGGGATATCCGGATCGAGACCGCTGTCGATGACGATCTTGACCGGGACGCGCTGCACCACCTTGACGAAGTTGCCCGTCGCATTTTCCGGCGGAAACGCCGTGAACTTGGATCCGGAACCGAGCTGGACGCTGTCGACGTGACCCCGCAAGTCGAGTTTGGGGTAAGCGTCGATCCTGATCCTGGCGGACTGGCCCTTTCGCATATCGCTGAGCTGACTTTCCTTGAAGTTGGCGGTGATCCACACTTCAGGCGCGACGATCGAAAAAATCTGCTGCCCGGGCGCGACGTAATTGCCCTGCTCGACATTCCGCTTGGTGATCCAGCCGTCCTGGGGCGCCGTAACGACGGCCCATGACAGATTGAGATTGGCCTGATCGAGCTTGGCTTGCGCTTGTTCCACCTGCCCCTTCAGCTGCCCAACCTGCGCATCGGTCTCGCCAATGCGCTGCGGCACCGGCGAGTTTTGTGTGACCAGCGCTTCGGCCAACATGACCTGCGCCTGAGCCTGCTTGAACGCGGAGGTCGAGGCGTCGACATCCTGTTGCGTTGTTGCCAGCTTCGGAAGCGATTTTTGACGGTCGTAGTCCGCCTGAGCCTTGACGAGATTGGCCTGGGCGTTGGCGAGCTGGGCCTGGGCCTGCTCCAGTTGAGCGGGAAAATTCTTGCGGGCGATCTCCAGCGCGAATTGCTGGCTGGCATATTGCTGCTGGGCCGTTACCAGCGCCCCTTCGGCTTGTTCGCGGTCGATCTGGTACTGCCGCGGATCGATGTGAATCAGCGGTTGGCCCCGTTTCACGAATTGATTGTCGGTGACGTCAAGGGAAACCACGACGCCCGAAACCTGCGGCGCGATGGTGATCGCCCGACCGTCGGTGTAGGCGTCGTCGGTGCTTTCAAGATTGCGGGTTGTAAGCCAGTAGTAGATGCCGCCCGCCAGCAGAAGGCCGACAATCGCAATGCCGATCACCATGACGAAGGGGCGTCGCTTTTTTCGGGCAGCTTGGTTAGCGATCTCGGTCCGGTTCGAAGCCGAATCGTCGTCCGTTTTTTTTGCTGACGTATCGGCCGTCACCTGGCCATTGCGCGCCTCGTCGCGTGGCGTATTCTCGTGCCCGGAGGTGTCGAGATCGGTTGGGCTTTCAGACATGTCCATCCGCTTTAAGGCAGGTACGCCAAGTTAAATTTGGATACGCGCAGGTATTTATCCGAACCCGTTGGTTCGAATAAGGATTTTGGGTCCAGGAGTCAATGAAGCGCAAGATGGCAGCGAAGCAAAGTAAAAAAAAGGCGCGCCGGCGGGTTCCGCGGGGCGCTAAACGACGGGCTGAAATCGTCTCCGTCGCGGAGCGGGTATTTCTCAAACGGGGATTTGCCGATACCACGATGCAGATGATCGCCTCCCTGGCCGGGGGATCAAAAGAGACACTGTACCGGCATTTCACAAGCAAGGAAGCGCTGTTCGCTGAAATTGTCGATCGCAGGGCGGCTTTGATCGCCGGCCCTCAGAGCGCATTGGCGCGGGATGAGGCACCGGAAGCGGCACTCTGCGAATTGGGGTTTAGCCTGATGCGCTTGATGATGAAGAGCGATACGTCGTCGCTGCTCAAAATTGTCGTCGCCGAAGCGCCACATTCGCCGCAACTTGCCAAGGTGTTTTATGCCCGGGGGCCCGGTGCGACGCTGGAGAAGCTCACGGACTATTTACGCGTAGCCACCCGGCGCGGGCAACTGGATTGCCCTCAACCGTTACTCGCGGCAAAACTCTTCATTGGCTCCGTCGTCGCCCAACATCATTTGTATTCCCTGATCGGACAGCCTCCCGCCGCGCCATCCGACAGTGAAATGAGGAAACATGTACATGCCGCTGTCATGATGTTTCTGGCGCGCTACGCCGGTTCAAAGGAAAATGAGAACCTTAAGCGGGGTCGAGCGAAGCCAAAGCCCTCAAATACCTTTTAGAGACGCGTCCTCTCGTATGGCGGCATGACCGGAGCCGGAAGCCTTCGCTATCGGCGGGCTCTCATTCTTTTTTCTGCCCCGACATCTCCACGACCTTGCGCCAGCGTTCGGTTTCGGCCGCGAGCATCGCGCCGAACTGACTGGCATTGCCGGTGATGGGAATGGCGCCGAGTTCGCCAAGCCGCTGCCTGATGATGGGATCAGCAAGGGCTCGATTGATTTCCCTGTTCAGGAGATCGACGATTTCCGCCGGCGTGCCGCGCGGGGCGCCGACGCCGTAGAATGAAATGGTTTCGAACCCGGCGAGCGTCTCTCCGATCGACGGCACCTGCGGCATCGTTTCGGATCGCTCCCGCGTCGTCACGCCAAGTGCGCGCAGCTTTGCCGATCGCACCAATTCAAATGATGATGTGACGTTGTCGAACATGCCCTGGATCTGGCCGGACATCACGTCGGACAGGCCCGGAGCCGACCCGCGATAGGGCACGTGAATGAACTGAATGCCGGCCATAGCCTTGAACAACTCGCCGGAAAGATGAAGCGAGGTGCCGATACCGGAAGAGGCGATGCTGAGTTTACCCGGATTGGCCTTGGCGTAGGCGATGAACTCCGCGACGTTGTGGACAGGAAGCTCGTTATTGACCACCAGCACCAGCGGGATCCGCGCGACGCCCGCGACAGGTGTGATGCCTTTTGCAAAATCATAGGGCAGCGAGGGATCGAACGAGGCGGTGATGGCGTTGGCGGTGCTGGTCAGCAGCAGGGTATATCCGTCCGGCGGTGACCCGATGACGGCCTGGGTGCCGATATTGCTGCCCGCGCCCGGCTTGTTTTCGACGATGAACGGCTGGCCGAGCCGCTCCGACAGGCGCTGGCAAATCAGGCGGGAAAGGACGTCGGTGGCACCGCCCGCGGTGTAAGGGACCACCCACCGCACCGGACGGGAGGGGTAGGTGTCCGCCTGCGCCGCGGCCATCCAGCCGGCGCCGAGCAACGCGATGGCCGTCGAATGAAGCAATGCCCGCCTGCCGATCATGGTAGCCTTTTGAAGATTTTGATCGGCAGACATCGCGGCGATCCGGTCAAGCCGTGCGGAATTACCATCATCGCGGCAAAATTCCAGCGCGTCCATAAGGGTGTATGTCCACAGCAACCGGTGCTGCTCGAACCCGGACACGGCCGCCGAAATAGGCGCCGTTCTGATCCAGTGCTTAACATCCGTTAACCAATTTGTGCGGATAGTCGCATCGACGATTCCACAAGGAGTTCGCGATGTCCAAATTTGCGATTGGCGAGAAAGTCGATAAAGCGACCGACGACCATGAAGGCGGCATCATCATCGCCGTGTTTCCGACCGCGGACGGCAACTTTCGCTACGCCGTCGACATGGAGGGCTATGGCGCGCTTCAGTTCTTTACCGAGGAAAAACTGGTCGGTTCACGCCCGCTAGTGCGCGCGTAACCCGGCGGTCCGAATCTATCGGGCCCTGAAGACGGCGATGCCCGGCCAGGAATTCCGCGCCACGTGACACGAGAGAGGCCGTCCGCCCGACGCCTTCCGCTTTAATCGATCGTTCATAACGCTAATTCGTTCGATTTTAATTTCTTGGTTTCAAGTTCCTTCGAACCCGAAGAATCGGGCATTGATCACCAGGAGGTGCACTGAAGAACGCTGCGGCAAGGTTGGGGTCGACGAGTCGGCGGCTGGCGCGATCGACTAGGATTTGATCACCGCGGGCATCAGCTTCGCGATCAGTCAATAGCGCCCTCAACGCCAAATTCACATGATCACCTGCATACTAATCCGCCGTTTTCGGCGCGATGTTACTTTAAGGCATTCTGGCGGTCGCACTTTCTCCGTTCTCAGCGGAAATAAATTTTTATAAACCCGTCCGCAAATCTGCGGGCGGGTTTTTTTGGTTCATACGCCGCGGTCGCTGGCCGATGCTGAAAGCTGATCCGCCTGCGTTTTACGCCGTCCGGGGATGATTTTCTGCGACGTACTCCTTAACTCTGCCGATTAACACCTGATCAGGCCAATACGGCTATACATGGTCCTCGACCAACAAGTATTCAGCCATGAACGCAGGCGTCATTGAGCAACCGACCGATAGCCCGCGGCTGCGCGGCAAACCATCTGCGGCCAAGAGCTGGCTGAAGGCGATTGAATTTACCTCCCGCATCGAGGCCAACCCTGAGCGGTTGTTCGCGGATGTCGTCGAGGATTGGGCGGCGCGACAACCGGAACGGCCCGGTCTGATATCGGACGCCGAAACCTTCAGCTACCGAACCCTGGCTGAGCGGGTCAACCGTTACGCGCGCTGGGCGTTGTCGGCGGGCATCAAGGCCGGCGATACGGTTTGTCTGTTCATGCCGGGACGGCCGGATTACATCGCCGCCTGGCTCGGCATCACCAAGGTCGGCGGGGTCGCGGCGCTCATCAATACCAAGCTGGTTGGTCCATCGCTGTCACATTGCATCAATGTCGCGGCTGCGGATCATGTCATCCTCGCACACGATCTCGCCGCGCTGTTTGAGACCGCAGCATCACAATTGAAGCGCGCACCGAAAATCTGGCTCCACGGCGGCAACGCCAGCGAGGCAGGTATTGATCCAGCTTTTATCGATGCGGCTTTGGATCGACTGGATGGCAGCCCGCTGACCCTGACCGAACGGCGCGGGGTCACCATCAACGACCGGGCATTGTTGATCTATACGTCAGGGACCACCGGTCTGCCAAAGGCCGCCAGCATCAGTCACCGGCGTATCCTCAATTGGGGCGGCTGGTTTGCCGGATTGACGGACGCCTTGCCGGAAGACCGGTTGTTCGATTGCCTGCCGCTGTTTCACAGCGTCGGCGGCATTGTCGCACCATGCAGCATGCTGACGGCGGGCGCAT
>Ga0210396_10004603_pt1 | contig 13474 bp, 11 predicted proteins | sample IncBWH17OmetaG_FD_155466 | JGI IMG/M metagenome (GOLD analysis project Ga0210396, IMG submission 155466) | Forest soil microbial communities from Barre Woods Harvard Forest LTER site, Petersham, Massachusetts, United States - Inc-BW-H-17-O ...
CGTCGCTGCCGATCCGTCGCAAGCCGCCGAGATGTTCGCGCGTCTCGCAACGACCGCGCCCGACGGCTACGCGCAGCTCTCCAAGATGGATGAAGCAGGCGCATTGCTCGCCTCCGGTCAGCGCGATCATGCGCTCGCGATCTACAAGAACATCGCAAGCGATTCTTCGTCGCCCTTCTCCGAAGTCGCGCGCATTCGCGAAGGCTGGGTGCTTGCCGATACCGATTCGGTGGACGAACTCACCAAGCTGCTCGCGCCGCTGACCGATCCGTCCAATCCATGGCACTTCATGGCGAATGAGATTTTGGGTTACGCGCATTATCGCGAAGGCGACATGACGCGCGCGCTGACGACATTCCAGGTGCTCACGAAAGATCCGAACGTGCCAGCCGGTATTCGTGCACGCGCCAATGCGATGGCGACATTCATCGCGGCGGGCGGCGCGAAAGATGTCGGCACCGTGCCGCCGCTTCAGCCCAAAGCAACGCTGCCCGCGCAACAGGCGCAACCGGCGGCGCCACAAGCAACACCCTCACGGTAAGCGATCATGCGTTCACGCACATTTCTATTGGTCGCCGCTGCGTCGGTTATGCTCGCGGGCTGCGATACGTTCGGTCCCCTCGGCGATACGATCGGCAATTGGTTTTCCGGTCCGTCCAAATCCGATCTCAAAGGCGAACGCATTTCGGTGATGACGACGGATCAGGCGTTGCTGCCCGATCCTGCGCTTGCCAAAGTGAAAGTCGTTTTGCCTTCGCCTTATGTGAACACCGAATGGCCGGAGCCCGGCGGTTACGCCGCGAATGCGATGTACCACCTCGAAGCGCGTGGGCCGCTGCGTCAGGAATGGTCTGTCGATGCGGGCAAAGGTTCGGATACGGATTCGCGTTTGACCTCTTCGCCCATCGTCGCGGGCGGGCGCATCTATGTGCTCGACGCGCAAGCGCATCTTTTCGCGTTCGATGCGCATGACGGACATTCGCTGTGGGATGTCGAACTCGCGCCGCGCGGCAAGGACAATTCTTATTTCTTCGGTATGCTCGGCGACAAGAATTCCATCGATCCTTCGAAAGGATTCGGCGGCGGCGTCGGGTATGAAGGCGGCCGCGTGTTCGTGACGACGGGCTTTGGCGATGTGTTCGCGCTGAATGCGGCGACGGGACGGCAAATCTGGAAAACCAACCTCAGCGTTCCCATCGTCAACGCGCCGGTCGCAAACGGCGGACGCATTTTCCTGTCCTCCGAGGACAATCATTTCTACGCGCTCGCCCAGATCGACGGCCGCAAACTTTGGGATCATCAGGGCATTGCGGAAGCAGCCGGTATTCTCGAAAGCACGAGTGCGGCGGTCGCGGGTGAATTCGTCATCGCGCCTTACACCTCGGGTGAATTGTTTGCGTTGCGCGTGCAGAATGGGCGCCCCGCGTGGAACGACATGCTCACACGTTCCGGCACCGTGACGGCTTTGTCCGAACTTGACGATATCGCCGCGCGCCCCGTGGTGGACCGCGATCTCGTCTTCGCGATCAGCCATTCCGGCATCATGGCGGCGATCAATCTCGCGACGGGCGACCGCATCTGGTCGCGCTATATCGGCGGCATCCAGACGCCATGGGCGGCGGGCGATTTTCTTTATGTGCTGACAACGGACGGACAATTGCTGTGCCTGCAGCGCAAGGACGGCTCGGTGAAATGGTTGCATCAATTGCCGCGCTGGGAAGATCCGGACGATAAGAAACATGCGATCGTATGGTCCGGTCCCGTGCTTGTTTCGGACCGGCTTGTCGTCGTGTCCTCGACAGGACGCGCGGTTGCGATCTCGCCCTATACCGGTTCGCATCTTGGCGAAATGGAATTGCCCGGAGGCACGTCCATCGCGCCCATCGTCGCCAACGACACGATGTACGTCCTGACCCAGGATGCGAAATTGGTGGCGTTGAGATAGCGATGGGTCATGCCACTTACACTCGCCATCGTGGGCCGACCCAATGTCGGCAAATCGACGCTCTTTAACCGGCTGGCCGGCAAGCGGCTCGCCATCGTGCATGACGAGCCCGGTGTAACGCGCGACCGCCGCATGGCGGATGGCCGGCTTGGTTCATTGGAATTGAAATTGATCGACACCGCCGGTCTCGAAGACGGCGATGCAGGAATTTTGACGGCGCAAATGCGCGAGCAAACCTTGAAAGCAGTCGAAGGCGCGGACGTGTGCGTATTTCTCACCGATGCGCGCGCAGGCGTCACGGCAGGCGACGAGATCGTTGCGCAATTGCTGCGGCGTGGTGGCAAACCCGTCGTGCTCGCTGCAAACAAATGCGAAGGACGCGCGGCGCATCCGGGTCTTGTCGAAGCATTCCGTCTCGGCTTCGGCGAGCCGATTGCGCTTTCCGCCGAACACGGAACGGGACTGAGCGAACTCGAAGATGCGCTTACGCAATTTGCCGACGAGCCTGTTGAAGAAAGTGGCGAGGAAGAAACCGAAAACGTCGAAGAAAAGCCGTTGCGTCTTGCGATTGTCGGAAGACCCAACGTCGGCAAATCGAGCTTGTTTAATCAGCTTGTCGGTGAAGAACGCGTTGTGACGGGACCTGAAGCGGGCACGACGCGCGACGCGATTGCGGTCGAATGGCATCAGGGCGAACGCGAAATCCTGCTGCACGACACGGCTGGTCTGCGCAAACGCGCGCGCGCTGCGGGTCACGAACTCGAACAACTTTCGATTGCGAGCACGCTCGACGCGATCAAATTCGCCGATTGCGTGATCGTCGTCATCGACGCGACAATGCCGTTCGAACAGCAGGATCTGAAAATCTCCGACCTCATCGCGCGCGAAGGCCGCGCCATCGTGTTTGCCGTCAATAAATGGGATCTGGTCGAAAATCCGTCCGGCGCGATTTCCATGTTGCGTGAGAAATTGGATCGCCTATTGCCGCAAGTCGCGGGCGCTTCGCTCATTGCGATTTCCGCACGCACGAGTGAAGGCATGGAACGCCTCATGCCTGCTGTGTTCGAAGCCGACAAAGCATGGAATACGCGCGTAGCGACGAATGCGATCAATCGTTTCCTCAGCGAAGCGCTTGCGCGTCATCCGCCACCTGCGATCCATGGCCGCCGTGTACGTATTCGTTATATGACGCAAACGAAAAGCCGCCCGCCGACATTCGCGTTGTTCGGCAATCAGCTCAACGCGCTGCCGGAACACTATCTGCGCTATATACAAAACGAATTGCGCGGGGCGTTCGGATTCCGCGGCACGCCGATCAGATTGTTGCTGCGCAATTCGAAAAATCCGTACGTCAAGGATTAGTTTTTGCGGAACGCAACGAGTTCTCCGTTCCTTTCGCATGACGGCGAAAGAAGCTCGACGATCAATGGCGCAACTTCATCCGGCGCGGGCAATGTCTCCGGGTCTTCGCCGGGCATCGCCGCTGCGCGCATCCTTGTGCGCATTGCACCGGGATTGAGGAGATTGGCTTTGACGTTCGTGCCTTCGCATTCAGCAGCGTAAGTCATCGCCAGCGATTCAAGGGCGGCTTTGCTCATCGCATAGCCGCCCCAGAACGGGCGCGGATTTCGCGCAACACCGGATGTGACGAACAGCGCGCGCCCCGCATCAGACGCGAGCAGCAACGGATTCAACGAACGGATAAGTCGGTAATTCGCAGTGATGTTCACATCGAGAAGGTCTTGGAACATTTTCGGTTCGAGATGCGAAATCGGCGTCAGCACGCCAAGCACACCCGCATTGCCAAGGAACGCATCAAGCTTGCCCCAGCGTTCGAAGATCGACGCGCCCAAACGATCAAGTGCGCCGGAATCTTTCAGATTGAGCGGCACGAGCGTCGCCGCACCGCCGAGCGATTTGATCTCATCATCGAGTTCTTCGAGTGCGCCGACTGTGCGCGAAACCGCGATCACATGCGCTCCCGCGCCCGCAAGCGCCTTCGCAGCCGCGCGACCGATTCCGCGCGAGGCGCCGGTCACAAGCGCGATACGGTCAACGAGAGGTTTTGTCATGTTTGTTTCCTGGCGAATAGCGAGTAGCGAGTAGCGAATAATCCCCTATTCGCTACTCGCTACTCGCTACTCGTTATTCGCCCTTAGGCAACTTCCGCGAGCAGCGACAACTGCCCGTCCTTATGCCCTTCCTGATCGGTCAGGCTGATCGGATAAGCGCCGGAGAAACACGCATCGCAGAATTGCGGCGCGGGATCCGCACGCCCGCGCTCACCCATCGCGCGATAAAGGCCATTCATCGAAACGAATGCAAGACTGTCGGCCTGAATGTAGTGCCGCATCTCTTCGACATCCATGCGATGCGCGAGCAAATCTTTCTCGTTCGGCGTATCGACGCCGTAGAAACAGGAATGTGTCGTCGGCGGACTTGCGATGCGGAAATGCACTTCGGCCGCGCCCGCGTCGCGCACCATCTGTACGATCTTTTTCGATGTCGTACCACGCACGATGGAATCGTCCACGAGCACAATGCGCTTGCCCTCAAGCTTTGCGCGATTGGGATTGTGTTTCAGGCGCACACCGAGATGCCGGATGCGATCCGACGGCTCGATGAAGGTACGGCCGACATAATGATTGCGAATGATGCCGAGTTCGAACGGAATGCCGGAGGCCGATGCAAATCCAAGCGCCGCCGGCACGCCGGAATCCGGCACAGGCACAATCATGTCGGCGTCGGCAGGGGCCTCGCGCGCGAGTTCTTCGCCGATGCGTTTGCGTGCTTCGTAAACATTGCGGCCTTCGACGACGGAGTCGGGCCGCGCGAAATAGACATATTCGAAAATGCAGAAGCGATGCGGCTCCTGCTTGAACGGATGATAGGACGTGATGCCGTCTTTCGTGATGACGATGACTTCGCCCGGCTCCACGTCGCGCACATAATCCGCACCGATGATATCAAGCGCGCAAGTCTCGGACGCAAGAATCGGCGCGCCGTCAAGCGTGCCAAGCACAAGCGGCCTCACGCCCCACGGATCGCGCACGCCGATGAGTTTCTTCGACGTGAGCGCCACAAGCGAATAAGCACCCTCGACCTGTTTCAACGCATCGATGAGACGATCCACGATCGGCCCGTAATGGCTGCGCGCGGCGAGATGAATGATGACTTCCGTATCGGAGGTCGATTGGAAGATCGCGCCTTCGCGCACGAGATTCTCGCGCAGCGTGCGGGCATTCGTCAGATTGCCGTTATGCGCAAGCGCGATGCCGCCGCCCACGAGATCGGCGAACATCGGCTGGATGTTGCGTATGATCGATCCGCCTGTCGTCGAATAACGCACATGGCCGAGCGCGTAGGAGCCTTTCAACTTCTTCGCGGAATCGCTGTTCTTGCCGAATATGTCGCCGATCAATCCGGGATGACGTTCGGCGATGAATTGCATGCCGTCATAAGTGACGATGCCTGCCGCTTCCTGCCCGCGATGCTGGAGCGCATGCAGGCCGAGCACGGTGAGCGCGCCCGCATCCGTATGGCCGTAAATGCCGAACACGCCGCATTCCTCATGCAGCTTGTCGTCATCGAACGGATTGGTAAACAAAGGAGTGGTCATGGTTTGTCGCCGCCTCCTGTCGTCTCGATAAGCTTGTCTAGCGCGCGGCGATCTTCCGCGCCATAGGTTTTACGAGGGAGTCTTTTCGGTGCGCTGCGGTCGGCTTCGCGCAAGGGTCGCGGCTTGGGCATTACGGCGTCCGTGGTGTCGGTTTGCGCGTCGGCGGCAGCGACCGCGTTTTTGTCATGGTCGGGCACGAGCGAAAGCAGCACCTCGCTGGAACTCTGGATAAGCGGCAGGGTCTTGGCCTGCGCCATCCAGTCGGGCTGGCTTTTCACAGGCACGAAAGACGAAAACACGAAATAGGCAAACCCGATGATCGCGAAACCACGGATGATTCCGAATGCGGCACCGAGCGCGCGATCGAGCGTACCGACGGGCGAATGCTTCACGCTGTCGGCAAAGCGATAGCTGATATAGGAGAGCGGCAATAAAACGACGAGGAACACACCCGCATATCCCGTCACGCTGCCGAGCCAGGAAGGCGTGATGCGGCCATGCAGATAGCCCGCAACCGACGGCCCGAAATAGAGCGTGGCGAACGCAGCCGCGGCCCAGGCGAAAACGGACAGCGTCTCCTTCACGAAGCCGCGATACATCGCATAGCCCGCGGATACGAGGAGGATCGCACCGACCGCCAGATCCACGAACGAGATATTGAAGCCGCTCATGATTCCCTATTCTACCACGCCTGGCCGTGTTTTCCGGCGTGTGCGAAGGCTCTGGCCTGCGAAACTCATCAATTCATCCACCGTTTCGATGCGGCGAAGTTCGAGACCGAAATCTTCCGTCTTCGTACCCACCGGGATCACGGCGCGCCTGAAGCCGAGTTTCACGGCTTCCTTGAGCCGCAGTTCCGCCTGCGGCGCGGGCCTGACGGCACCCGAAAGGCTGATTTCCCCGAAAAACACGCAGTCATTCGGCAAGGCTTCTCCGGCATGGGATGAGATCAGCGCCGCAGCAGCGGCCAGATCGGCGGCCGGTTCACCGATTTTCAGTCCGCCAGCCACATTGAGATAGACATCGTGAGCCGAGATTCCAAGGCCTGCACGCGCGTCGAGCACGGCTAAGATCATGGCAAGCCTGCCTGAATCCCAACCGACCACTGCTCTGCGTGGCGATCCATAACCGGCGGGGGCGACAAGCGCCTGAACCTCCACAAGCACGGGCCGCGTGCCTTCCAGCCCTGCGAACACCGCATTGCCGGGCGCGCGCACGGCGCGGTCGCCGAGGAACAGCGCCGATGGGTTCGCAACTTCGGAAAGCCCCCTGCCCGTCATTTCGAACACGCCGATTTCATCGGTCGCGCCGAAGCGATTCTTCGCCGAGCGCAAGATGCGGAAATGATGGCCGCGCTCGCCTTCGAAATAGAGCACCGCGTCGACAAGATGCTCGACGGCCTTTGGCCCCGCGATCTGGCCGTCCTTCGTGACATGGCCGATGAGGAGCAACGCGGCTCCCGAGGCTTTCGCGTAGCGCACGAGATCGAACGATGCCGTGCGCACTTGCGCAATCGTTCCCGGTGCGGTTTCGAGCGAGGACGTCCAGATCGTCTGGATGGAGTCGATGGCGATGACACCGGGCACGGGACCGGATTCGACAGTCGCGAGAATATCCTCCACGCAAGTCGCCGAACCCAATTGCACAGGACTTTCGGACAATCCCATGCGGCTCGCGCGCAGCCGCACCTGAGCCATCGCCTCTTCGCCGGAGATGTAAACCGCCGAGCCGCCGCGTTGCGCGTAAGACGCAAGCGCCTGCAATATCAATGTCGATTTGCCGACACCCGGATCGCCGCCGATGAGAAGCGCCGAACCGGGCACAAGTCCGCCGCCGCAAACGCGGTCGAATTCCGCAACGCCCGTTTCACGACGCGGCGGCGAAGCATCTTCGGTTTTCAGATCTTCGAGCGCGAAGGGCCTGCCGCGGTTCGCGCGTTTGACGCCCGCACCGATAGGCGGCGGCGCACCTTCTTCAACGATCGTATTCCAGCCATCGCATGCGTCGCAGCGGCCGGACCATTTGGCGTGCACAGCGCCGCAGGCCTGGCATACGAAGGCGGGTTGCGCGCGCGCCATTCAGGCTCGCACCTCCATCTTGATCGGGCCGTCTGCGCGGCCATGGATGAATTGATCGACGAACGCATTGCCGCTCGAGTCGATATGCTCCGTCGGCCCATCCCAGATGATCTTGCCCTTGTAGAGCATCGCGATCTTGTCGGCGATCTTGCGCGCGCTTGCCATGTCATGCGTGATCGAAAGCGTGGTGACGCCCATGCGCTCTACCGTCGAAACGATGAGATCGTTGATGACATCGGCCATGATGGGATCGAGACCCGTTGTCGGTTCATCGAAGAAGATAATGTGCGGATCAGACGCGATGGCGCGCGCAAGGCCCACGCGCTTCTGCATGCCGCCCGACAATTCCGACGGCGACAACATCGCGACGTCTGCAGACAATCCGACCTTCGCAAGTTTCTCGATGGCGATATCCTTCGCCTGTTTGCGATCCATGCCGCGGCCTTGAATGAGGCCGAATGCGACATTCTCCCAAACGCGCAAACTGTCGAACAACGCAGCGCCCTGAAACAGCATGCCGAATTTCTTCAAATACGCATCGCGCGCGCGGCCGCGCAGCTTCGTCACTTCTTCGCCATCCACGAAAATCTGGCCTGCATCGGGGCGCAGGATTCCGAGCACGCATTTAATCATCACCGATTTGCCCGTGCCCGAACCGCCGATGACGACAAGCGACTGACCCGCATCGATCTTCAGATCGACGCCGTCGAGCACGACCTTGTTCCCGAAGCGTTTCTTCACGCCTCGCAATTCGACCTTTGGTGTGCCGTTCGTCATGTCACTTCGCGAAGATGACGGAGGTGAGGATGTAATTCGATGCGAGAATGAGGATCGATGCCGACACGACCGCATTCGTCGTCGCCGCACCCACACCCTGCGCGCCGCCCTTGGAATGGAACCCATTGTAACAACCCATCAGCGCGATGATGAATCCGAACACGGCAGCCTTGATGAGGCCGGACGTGATGTCCTGATTGGTGACGAATTCCATTGTGTTTTTCAGATAGACGGGCCCGCTGAAATTAAGGCTTTGCGTCGCCACTGTGTAGCCGCCGAAGACGCCGATGGAATCGGCAATCGCGACAAGGATCGGCATCGAAACCACGGCAGCAATCAAACGCGGCACGACGAGATATTTGATCGGATTGGTCGAGAGCGTTGTCAGCGCATCGATCTGTTCGGTCACGCGCATCGTGCCGATCTCGGCTGCAATCGCGGCAGCAACGCGCCCCGCAACCATCAGGCCCGCAATCACCGGTCCAAGCTCGCGCGTGATGCCAAGCACAACAATCTGCGGCACGAACGCTTCCGCGCCGTAACGATCACTGCCGATGAAAATCTGCAGCGCCAGCACGCCACCCGTGAAAAATGCCGTGAGTCCCACAACGGGCAATGAGAAATATCCGATGCGCAGAATCTGTTGCAGCGTAAGCCAGCCGTAAACGGGCGGCCGCACGCAATTGATGATGGCCGATGCCGTGAACGACGATAATCTTCCGACTTGCGCAAGGAATGCCAGAACCACGCGGCCGATCGCGGCGAAAATGTTCATCGAGCGATGGCCCCGTCGGTGTAGCGGCGCGCGACGCGTGCACTGAGCGATGTGAGAATCTCATAAGGCGCGGTGCCCGCCACCGCCGCCATTTCATCGAGCGAAATCGTGTCGCCGATAAACTCAACTTCGCCGCCGACCGTCAATTGATGATCGGGCACCGCACTCACATCGAGTGTGATGAGATCCATCGAAACGCGGCCCGCGATGGGCACCGCGCGCCCCGCAATCGCCGCTTTTCCCCGATTGCCGATCGCACGCATGAGTCCGTCCGCGTAACCCAGAGCCACGGTTGCGAGGGTGGTTGGCCGCTCGATCCGGAACGAGGCTCCGTAACCAACGCTCTCGCCCCTGTCAACGCGCCGGGTCTGCAGGATTTTGCCCGTGAGCTGCACCGCCGTCTTGAACGGATTGGCACGCCCGGTTTGCGGATTGCCGCCGTAGAGGCCGAGGCCCGGCCGCACCATGTCGAACACGTAATCCCGGCCGAGAAGGATGCCGCCCGACGACGCAAGACTCGCGGGCGCGGGCGGCAGCATCGCGAGTGCCGAGCGGAAACGGTCGCGCTGGATCGCATTCATCTTCGATGCAGGATCGTCGGCGCAGGCGAGATGGCTCATCGCGAGTACAATGCGCAGACCCTCCAGCCGCGTTTTCGCCTCGCGCGCAAGCACGCCCAATTCCTCCGGCGGCAAGCCGAGCCGGTTCATGCCCGTATCGATATGGATGGCGGTGTCGAATTGCCCTTGTGCATCGCGCGCGGCCTCCCGCCAATTCGCGATCTCGGATAGCGAATTGAGCACGGGCGTCAGCCGGTGATTGATGAGCGCAGGCACGGTCGCGAACGGCGCACCGTCCAGCACGAAGATGCGCGCCTCGGGCACGATGGGGCGCAGCGCAATGCCCTCCTCGATGCGGGCGACGAAAAAAGAATCGCAGCCGGCTTCGGAAAGCGTGCGCGCGACGGCCCCGGCGCCAAGGCCGTAGCCATCCGCTTTGACGACGCCCGCAACGGCCGCCGGGCCCCCCAGAAGCTGGCATTGCCGGTAATTGGCCCGGATCGCATCGAGCCGCACGGTCAGCCGGGCGGCCTCGAAGATCGTTTCGGGCAGAGGGTCGGTTCGGTCCATGGCTGAAACTAGCCTTTTATTTTGATTGCCGGAATCACCCCGCCCCACAAGCCATAACAGGCCATTCGCCGCAACGCCTTAAGGGGCGGCGGGCCTCAGTGCCGGTTTTCGGGGGATTTAGCGTATTTGGGTATAGCAGCGTTGCGCTTCAAGGGGGTGGGGGAAGAAAATTTGGCCCTCATGGAGAATCGTTTCCATGATTTCCGTGAGAATGATGTTCGGTATCCGAATAAGTGGAGCCGATACCACTTTCATAACCGTCGCCTTTCTTTGGTTGCTTCCGCCAGAAAATCCAAAAGAGAGCGATAGGCAGTCCTCCCAATAAAACGGAGGCTACAATTTGTTTGATGCTCATCGCGCCTCGCAAATTGATCGCGAACAGGTTACCCCTCATTCGCCAAATTAGAGAACCGCGTGAACCGGTCGTCGAAGAAGAGGTCGATCTTGTTCGTTGCGCCGTGGCGGTGTTTTTCGACGAGCACTTCGGCGCGGCGGTGGGAGCGTTCGCATTTCTCGAGCCATTTGTCGTGCTCGGCGGAGCCGGGCTCAGGCTCGCGCGATTTGAGATAATATTCCTCGCGATAGACGAACATCACGACGTCGGCGTCCTGCTCGATGGAACCGGATTCGCGCAAATCCGACAGCACGGGGCGTTTGTCGTCGCGGCTGTCCACGCCGCGCGAAAGCTGCGATAGCGCGAGCACGGGCACGTTCAATTCCTTGGCCAGGGCCTTCAATCCCTTCGTCACTTCGGTGATTTCCTGCACGCGGTTTTCGGCGCGGCGCGAAGGTTCGATCAATTGCAGATAATCGATGACGATGAGGCCGATGCTCTTCTCGCGCTTGAGACGGCGCGCGCGCGCGGCGATCTGCGCGATCGAAATGCCGCCCGTGTCGTCGATGTAAAGCGGCAGCGTGGAGAGATCCTGCATCGAAAGCACGAATTTCTCCCACTCGCTTTCGGAGAAACGGCCCGAGCGGATTTTCCACATTTCGATCTCGGACTGCTCGGAAAGGATACGCGCGGAGAGTTGCTGCGCCGCCATTTCGAGCGAGAAGAACAACACGGGCGCGCCGCGGCTGATCTCCGCGCCCGCCTCCATATCCTGCACATGATAGCGCGCGGCATGGAACGCCATGTTCGTGGCGAGCGCGGTTTTGCCCATGCCGGGGCGGCCTGCAAGGATGAGAAGATCGCTGGGCTGCAAACCTTGCAACAGACTGTCTATCTCGCTGAAGCCGGACGAGACACCGGAAATCTTTCCGCCGCGCCGTTGCGCACGCTCCGCCGAATCCACCGCGCGGCGGAGAGACTCTGCAAAGTCAAGTGGTCCTTCCCCGTATCTCGAATTTTCGGCGATGCGATAGAGAGCCTTTTCAGCGTTCTCAATCAGAACCTTCGGCGCACTATCTATCGAAGAATCAAGCGCGCTGTTGGCTAGATCGTCTGCAATACGAAACAACTCCCGGCGAACGGCCGCATCGTGAACGATGCGGGCCAGTTCTTTTACATTGGTGATAGCAGGCGCGGCTTCCGCAAGTGTTGCATAATAATCCGGCGGAAGTTCTCCAAACGCCGGATCATTTCGCATCAATGCATTTAGAGTAAGAGGTGTAATTGCCCTTCCCTGCTCCCACACTTTCAGCATCGTTTCATAGGTACGCTGATGGTATGGATCAGAAAATTCATCCGCGCGAAGAACAGCCGATAGAGCTTCGAGCCGTCGATTGTCGATCAGCACAGCGCCGAGAATGGCCTGTTCTAATTCGATTTCAACGGGCGCGGTGCGGAACGACGCTACATCCATGGCGGAATGATCTTCTTCAAATTTGATGCGCGACATTCAACGCATCCAACGAGCCTCGCAAGGCGACTCGCTACTTTTTGCTGGTAGTAAATCCACAAATGTCAAGCGATCCACCTTGTTGTAAACAGATTCTTCCACAGAGAGAACGAGTTGTGAACATCTTTTTGCGTGTGGATAAAAATGTGATTGGAACTGTGAAAATTGCAGCTACCTAGGTTCCCTTCCCTCGCGTCGCTGCGCGACGCTCGCCGGGAATGACAAGCGGAGGTTCATTCCCACTCGATAGTTCCGGGGGGTTTGCTCGTCACGTCATAGACGACGCGGTTGATGCCTCGCACCTCGTTGACGATGCGTGTGGAGACGCGCGCGAGGAAGGCGTGGTCGAACGGGTAGTAATCCGCGGTCATGCCGTCCGTCGAAGTCACCGCGCGCAACGCGCAGACATGATCGTAGGTGCGGTCGTCGCCCATCACGCCCACGGTCTTCACGGGCAACAGCACCGCGAAAGCCTGCCAGATCTCGTTGTAGAGGCTCGCCTTGCGGATTTCGTCGAGATAGATCGTGTCGGCCTTGCGCAGGATTTCGAGCTTCTCGCGCGTGATCGCGCCCGGCACGCGGATCGCAAGGCCCGGCCCCGGAAACGGATGACGCTCCACGAAAGACGGCGGCAGGCCAAGCTCGCGGCCCAGCACGCGCACTTCATCCTTGAACAATTCGCGCAACGGCTCGACCAGCTTCATCCTCATATGCGCGGGCAGACCGCCCACATTGTGATGCGATTTGATCGTGGCGGACGGCCCGCCCAGCACCGACACGCTTTCGATCACATCGGGATAGAGCGTGCCCTGGGCGAGGAATTCCGCGCCGCCCACCTTCGCCGCTTCCGCATCGAACACATCGATAAACGAAGCGCCGATGATCTTGCGCTTCTTCTCCGGATCGTCCACGCCCTCAAGCCGCGAGAGGAACAGATCGGCCGCCTCCGCATGCACAAGCGGAATGTTGTAGTGATTGCGGAACAGCGAGACGACCTCGTCCGCCTCGCCCGCGCGCATCAATCCCGTATCGACGAAGATGCAGGTGAGCTGATCGCCGATCGCTTCGTGGATGAGCACAGCGGCAACAGACGAATCCACGCCGCCCGATAATCCGCAAATCACGCGGCCTTTGCCGACCTGTTTGCGGATGCGCGCGATTTCCTCGACACGGAACGCGCGCATATTCCAATCCGGCGTGATGCCCGCGATATCGACGACGAAATTGCGGATCATGTCGCGCCCGCGCGGCGTGTGCGCCACTTCGGGATGGAACTGGATTCCGTAAAGCCTGCGTGCCTCATCGG
>Ga0210396_10004605_pt1 | contig 13471 bp, 16 predicted proteins | sample IncBWH17OmetaG_FD_155466 | JGI IMG/M metagenome (GOLD analysis project Ga0210396, IMG submission 155466) | Forest soil microbial communities from Barre Woods Harvard Forest LTER site, Petersham, Massachusetts, United States - Inc-BW-H-17-O ...
CAGGCTGAGGGGGAATCCGTAAGACCATCCGAGACCGGAGCCGGCGGCAAGTTGCGGAAGATAGTTATCGCGGAGTTGACGAGCGCCGGCGTCAGCACTCTGCTGTTCGGCGGCGGCGATAGCTGCTCCGTTGGCGTGTTTCAGGGCGAGCTCCACGGCGCGCTTCAGGGTGATGGGCTCGGCCAGGAGCGAGACTGGCAGGAGTAATAATGCCGCTAATAAAAAGTTGTGAATGCCCACGCCAGTGCGTGACTTGTTTCTCATAGTTCTCACCTTTTTGGAGACTAGGAAGATTCTACGGACAATTTGATGCGAGAGAGATGATTAGGATGGGTCGGAAGATGGGAGCGAAACCACCCCGGCGGCTAAGACTCGGTCGGAATGACATGGAGAGAATAGTCGGCTTGACCGGGCCTAAGGAGCAGCGGGTTCCTCCACTCTGCGTTGCTCGGCTTCGGTTGGGAATGACATAGTGTAGACAGTGGTCGCCAAAGATCAACAACGAGATCGAGGACAAGGGCAAGGTCAAAGGCAGCCGCAGGGGCGCCCGCTCTATACGGATTTGCGTCATTGTTTATTCTCGTCTTTATCTTTACTTTCGCTGTCTTTATCTTTGCTTTTCAGTGTGGTCTTACTGCACGATGTTGCTTTGGGGCAACAGGCCGGGGGGAGGGAGGCGGCGCCGGATGGGCCGCAGGCGAATCAGGTTGAGGCGAAGAGCTTCATGGGAAGGTGGGCGGATTTTTACCGGCAGGACTGGAAGGGGAGCGTTGCTTCGCCGGCTGGGTCTGGATCGGCTGCAACGCCGGAGCGGCGGGGGCTGCCATCGCCGCTGGATTCGCCGCCATTTCCTAATTCAGATTGGTCCTATGGTGGGTCGCCGGTGATTGGGGAGCCGGATACTAACAACTATCCGCTGATGACAGCTATTAATCAGGCGCGGAGCCGGACAAAAATATATGGATGGATCGATCCGACGGTGAACTTCAGCACGTCGACGCACAGCAATGCGCCCGAGGCGAACGACGTTTATTCAAATCGTTTCGAGATCAACCAGATCGTTCTCTACGCAGAGCGGCTGCCGGATTCGGTGCAGCGCGATCACATCGACTGGGGCTACCACCTCACGGCGTTGTATGGAACAGATTATCGCTTTACTACGGCGAAGGGATATTGGAGCGGTCCGTGGGTGAACGATCACCGTCAATATGGATTTGATCCTACGCTGGAATATGTCGACGTTTATTTTCCGAGGATTGCGCAGGGAATGAATGTGCGGGTGGGGCGATTCATCTCGGTGCCTGGGATTGAAGCGCAGCTTGCACCGAATAATTATATTTTCAGCCACTCGCTGCTGTATGCGATCGATCCATTCACCGATACCGGTGTGATTGCGACCGTTAAGCTGAGCGATCATTGGCTGGTGCAGTTCGGGATTACCGGCGGGCACGATGTTGCGTTGTGGACATCGGACGCGAAGCCTTCCGGAACGGCTTGCTTGAGCTATACGACGAAGTCGGTGAACGACAATCTGTACGCTTGCGCCAACGGGATCAATGATGGCAAGTACGCGTACAACAATCTGCAACAGTATGACGCGACGTGGTACCACAAGTTTTCAAAGACGGTGCACATGGCGACGGAGGCCTGGTACATGTATGAGCGCGAGGTGCCGGCTTTGGGGGGAAATGTTCTGCCGGAAACCGGGGCGAATGGGGCGTACTGCCTGATGGGCGAGGAGCGGTGCACAGCTCCGGAATACGCGGTGGTGAATTTTCTGCAGAAGGAAATTTCAGTGCATAACTTCCTGTCATTTCGCAGTGACTTTCTGGATGACAAGAAAGGCCAGCGCACGGGATACGCGACGCGCTACACAGAGAACACGATTATGTGGTGCCACTGGATTGGAACGACGGTGCAGATTCGTCCGGAGTTGCGTTTTGAGCGGGCGTGGGATCGGAAGGCTTATGACAATGGCCGGGCGCAGAATCAGTTTACGGTGGCGAGTGACTTGATTTTTCACTTTTGAGGGAGCGGCAAAGACAAGATCAGAGTGAACGGGCGGGGCGCCCGTTCCACACCGGCGCGGCCTCAGGGGCTAAAGCCCGTTACAAAGACAGCCATGTTATCGCAGCGGTGAACGCCACCCAAAAGCAGGGGCAAAGACAAGGTCAACGTCAATGGCAGCGGGCGGGGGCGCCCGCTCTACATCTTCCCAAACCGATTTGTTAGGTCAGGCAAGCTTGGGCGCGCTGGAGGAGGAGGGTGCGTTCGCGGACGTTTTGGGTGAGGGAGGCGGCGCGGGCGAACTCGGCTCGTGCTTCGTCGAAGCGGCTCAGCTTTTTGAGGAGATCTCCGCGGACGCTGGGGAGGAGATGATAGTTCTGGAGTGAGCGGTCGGCGGTCAGCGCATCGACTAACTCGAGTCCGGCGGCGGGTCCGAAGGCCATCCCTACTGCGACTGCGCGATTCAACTCCACGACTGGCGAGGGCGCGATTCGGGCGAGCGTTGTGTAGAGGGTGACGATGCGTGGCCAGTCGGTTTCCGCGGGAGTGCGGGCGCGGGCGTGACAGGCTGCGATCTGGGCTTGCAGGGCATACGGACCTTGACCGGGAAGTCGCTCGGTATCCGGCTTTGTGGGGCGCAGATTTTTCGAGCTTAGCTTTTCGGCGAGCGCGAGAGCGGTGAGGCCGCGCTGGATCAGGAGTTGGTCCCAGTGGGCGCGGTTTTGGTCGAAGAGCAGGATGGGCTCTCCTGACGGGCCGGAGCGGGCTCGGGAACGCGAAGCCTGGATTTCCATGAGTGCGACCAGGCCGTGAACCTCGGACTCTTGAGGCGCGAGTCCGGCGAGGATGCGTCCGAGACGGAGTGCATCTTCGCAGAGAGCGGGGCGCATCCAGTCATCTCCGGCAGTCGCCGAGTAGCCTTCATTAAAGATCAGGTAGATGACACCGAGGACCGATGCCAGACGTGAGGCAAGTTCGGCGCGGCGGGGGACTTCGAAGGGAACGCGTTTTTCGGCGAGCGTGCGTTTGGCGCGGACGATGCGTTGCGCGATGGTGGGTTCGGGAACGAGGAAGGCGCGGGCGATCTCATCTGTGGTAAGACCCCCGATGAGGCGCAGGGTGAGTGCAACCTGCGCATCGGTGGAGAGCACGGGATGACAGGAGATGAAGACGAGGCGGAGCAGGTCGTCGCCAACGTCGTCATCGAGAGCGGAATCGAGATCGGGCGCGGTCATTTCTTTTGTGCCAAGCTCGCGGCCCAGTTCCTCGTGCTTGCGATCGAGCAGGGTGTTGCGGCGGAAGTGATCAATCGCACGATGTTTGGCTGTGGCCATCAGCCAGGCGCCAGGATTCACCGGGATGCCGGATTCGGGCCATTGCTCGAGTGCGGCGACGAGAGCATCCTGTGCGAAGTCTTCGGCCAGGCCGACATCGCGCACGATGCGGGTGAGCCCGGCGATGAGCCGCGGAGACTCGATCCTCCAGACGGCGTCGATGGTGCGATGGGTATCGGTATTCGTATCCACTACCTACCCATCACACCATCTTCTATTTTCCCGCGCAAGCCGCAGCTTGGTTTATGTCGAGACTGCCTCTTTTTCGGGGGCAGCCTTGGCGCATTGGGCGAAGTCTTCCGGGTCAAACATCTGGCGGACTTCGGTTTCGCCCTCAAAGCTGGGCCAGTATTTTTTGTGGAGTTCCATGAAGCGGACAGCGGATTCGACTGCCTCTTCTTTGGATTTCAATTCGAATTGGGCGTAGCCGCCGATTACTTCTTTGGCTTCAGTGAAGGGTCCGTCGGTAACGGTAACGCGTCCACCGGAAAGGCGGACGCGAGCGCCCAGCGCGGTAGGTCCGAGGCCGCCGTTTCCGAGCATGCTTCCGGCTTTGGCTTCCTCTTCCGCCAGGATTGCGATGGCATCCATCAGTTCCTTCGGCGGGGGACCTTGTTTCTCAGGGTGCTTGACGATCATCATGAATCGCATGGGTGTATCTCCTTTTTATTTCGGGTTATGAAACCCTGCTCTGTTAGTGCGTCGAACGGGGAACAACCAAATCGACAGCGGCGTGAAACTATTTTTTTGTGGCGACGTGTTGGCGGCGACGCTCCTCCTGCTCCTTGATTTGCGGGGTTAACTCCGGGCCAAAGTCTTCCGCTTCGAACACCTGTCGGATTTCAATCTCGGAGTCGCACTCGAATGGGTTGGGGCAGCGCTTGACCCAGGCGACTGCTTCTTCCATCGACCTGACCTGCCACAGCCAGAAACCGGCGACGAGTTCCTTGGTCTCAGTGAAGGGGCCGTCGATGACCGTTCGCTTGGGGCCGGAGAAGCGGACGCGTTTGCCTTTCGAACTGGGCTGGAGGCCTTCGCCAGCGAGCAGTACGCCGGCCTTGATCAGTTCTTCGTTGAACTTCCCCATTTCAGCAAGCAATTCTGCTGTCGGCATAACACCCGATTCAGAATCGGTGGTGGCTTTGATCATTACGATGCATCGCATTTCCCGTCTCCTTTATGAGTGAGATTACTTCTACTTTAACGTCGAACGGACGGCGGTGAAATCGACAGCGTACTATTTTTTATTTAGACGAGGGGTGACGGGTTCGGTCAGAGGATCCTGCGACAATAGGGCTCCGGCGGCGACGAGGAGCAACGGCCACGATGAGGTCAACACCTGCACTAGAACACACTGCAGAAAGCGCTGGTGATCGGCGGCATAAGCCTGGACAATTCGCGAGGCCGCCACGAGGATGGTGGGGAGTGCGCCTAGCGTTTGGGGAATTGTGCCGAGGAGATGGGCGAATTGGATTGCCGCCCGATCCAGATTCCAGCAAAAGGTAAAGATTCCGAATCCAACGAGGACTGCTCCAACGATGGATTGAGTGCGGTGGAACGATGTTCGTTGCATTGCAATACTCCCACGAAGGCTGTTTTCTCGCTTCTATTTATTTGTCGAACGGGGAGGCGCCAGATCGACAAGGGCGATTGTTTTTTTGCGAGGTTACTGGGTGGGCAGAGGCAGCAGACGGGGCGTCGGCTCTACCGGGGCGATTCTAGGATCGGCCCCGGAACTGGATGATTCTGCGGCGATCGCGTTTGGAGGGGCGAGATGCAGGCAGCTCTTCGAACTGCCGCATGGCTTTGCGTTCAGCGGCGACTTTCTGGCGGAGGTCGCGGCTGGCGTCGGTCTCGCGGTAGAGGGTTTGGGCGACCGAGGCGGGGCCGCGAATGTCACTGAGGAGTAGGACCTCGATCTCGAAATCGCCGCCGTTGTTAGTGACGCGCAGCATATCGCCGATGCGGACCTCGCGGGCGGCTTTGGCAGTCTGGCGGTTGGACTCGATCCGGCCGAGTTCACAGGCGCGTGCGGCGAGAGATCGTGTCTTGAAGAACCTGGCGGCCCAGAGCCACTTGTCCATTCGTACGGAGGCCATGATGGATTCTCATTCTATTTTCCTATAAGAACGACATCCTCGAATGAGTTTTCTGCGGTGGCCTCGAAACGTATCGACAGAATCGGATTTTGGTTTGTTGGGTGGAGTCAAGCCGTGGCGATTTCGAATCCGCCGCGAGGTTTTGATAAACCACAATCCATGTGGGCTCTGACTGAGCCCGCCGCGGACACTCGCTCCGGAAACGATCAGAAAGTGAAACGACCGCCGACTGTCGGAGCACAGTTGTTGTTGTAGTTATAGGGGACGCCGGGGCCATGAGGAATCGCAATCGCTAGTCCGCCGCTTACCCAGGAATATGCAATTCCGGCAAAACCGTCGAAACGCTTGGTGAAGTGATGATTGAGATAAAGCGACCCTTCGTTGAGGGTGCCAGCGCAGGAGGCGCGGAAATTTCCCGGTACGCATGTCGGTGGGACACGGAAGGTGTCTTGCCGCTGTTGGTACCAGGAGAAAGTGACGTCGGTTTTGCTGCGGTAGGTATACTTCGCACCCGTCCACCAGATGTTCACCAGTTTTTCATGATCGAGATTGTTGTCTTCAACCCCGCTCATACGATAACCGCCCTGGTCCGAGGCGCCAACGCCCAACGGATTCTTCGGGTTGTTCTGCCAGATGTATTCATACCCAGCAAAAAACTTGATCGGGTCCCAGGCATACTTGGCAGCGACGATTATCCCGTAGTTGTCGGTCACGATGCCATATACGGTGTCACTCGGGTCGACCATGTTGGCCCCGGTGATTTGGTTCGTATTGATGCTATTGACGGTCGACTGATAGGGCTGCGTCAGACTCTGAGCCCCCAATAACGGGTTCAGCACGCTGATCGCCTGGTTGTAATGTTGAGGGACGATGTCGACGGAGAACTTGCGGTAGGTTGCGCCGAGATCAAACCCATAGGCATTGTTATGCGCCGATTCAGCCGTACAAGTTGCTGCAGTCCATCCTGCAGTAGCCGAGTAGCAGCCGGCAGAACCGTCGGCAAATTTATACATCGCGCCAAAATGAACCGGGCCAACGGTGAGGCGATACTTCACGGCGTCATCCCAACGGCTGTTTTCGGTATCGCCGCCGCCAGCCATCGTGCCGTTATACCCGATGTACGAAAACGCATAGCTCCCGCCGGCCGGATCGTATTGCAGCATCGCATCGGTGCCGAGAGAACGCTCACGCCCGAAGGTCAATGTGCCAAAATGCTCGGACGAGATTCCGCCATAGATTTCGTCATTGAACGGTTGACCCGCGCGCGCGCCGTCGATGGCGTACGAATAGCTGCTCCTGGGAAGGCCGTTGTTGATGATGTCAGTCTTGGATGCGTTGGCGAGCAGGCCGGACTGCGGATTGATGCCAGTGGAAGCGTTGAACACAACGGACCAGCCAGGCAGAAACTCTTCCTTGCCCCTGATGCCAAGACCCGTCTGTTGCAGGTTGTTCGGCGCGACGAGGAACCGATGTTGAAAGCCGTTTCGGTTCACCAGAGATGCGCCTTCATAGTTATAGCCGTTTTCCGGTAAGCCGTGACTCACCCAGCCGACGCCGACATCATACGCACCGTACACCGTGATTCCGTGCCAGGTGAGGGTGCAATCGGTGGTGGCGAACTCGTGGCCGCTCGTGCAAGGGTCGGGAGTGTGTGGAGCTGCCGCCCCCGTTTGGGCCCACACCGGGAACGCCCCCATCGCAAGCCACAAAAGCAGCAAGAGGGGTTGGGCCGGCAGCAGTGAGGCAGCCGTTGGAATGTAGCCGGCGCGCGTCAAAGTTTTCCATGTCCTCCCGTACCGGAAGAAGATCTGCGAGCGGTAAGAGCGTTTCACGATGGACCACCTTTCCTGAAAATCCGTCAATCTGATCTGTCCCCGCATGGATTTCACGCCGGTAGCATCTTGAATAAGGCAACCACCCACTTCCCGGCAGCAATTGTGGTCATTCCGACCTCCGAATCGGGGATCCGACTGCGCGAAGAATTATGAAGTGTATATGAACTATATTTATAATGTCTATTACAATACGTTTAAGTATGATTTCGTAGAACTCGGAGACGAGCGATTAGCAGGGCGCGGGTTGTTGACCATGCCTCGGGATGACTGTAGGATTTCGTTCCGATGAAAACCAACGGGAAACCCGGCGAGTTGATGAAGTTAAGAGATGCGGCTTTGCAACTCGGGATCAGCTTTCCGACGATCAAGCAATGGATTTACAAGAAAAAAATCCGGAGCGTCCGTACAGTGGGAGGGCATCACCGTATTCCAGAAAACGAAGTGGACCGGCTGCTTTTCAGGACGCGAGGAAAAACCGAGAAGGAGCGCAAGCAGGTAATCCGGCGCGTCAGCGGGCGGAATCAGTTAGTGGGCAGAATCGATTCGGTCAGGATCAGCGGGTTGATGGCGGAGGTGGCGATCTCCATTGGCGGCCAGCAAATCGTTTCGATCATCACGGCCCGCTCGGCGCGCGAGATGCAGTTGAAACCCGGCCAGACGGCTGCCGCGCTGATCAAGGCAACGGAAGTGATGATTCTGAGAGTCTCATGAGAAATCTTCGAACTGTTTTTGTTCTGACCTTTATCTTGATGGGGGCCTTGATCTTGCAGGCTGCGGCCCAGGCTCAACAGCTGACGGTTCAGAATGAGGCTGGCAAAACGAGTGTGTTGACCCGGGCGGATATCGAAGCCTTGCCACATATCAAGGTCACGGCGCCTATTTCCAATGGGACGGAAACATTCGATGCGGTCGCGCTTAAGGTCGTTTTAGAAAGAGCGGGCATTGGGTTTGGAGATACTCTCAAAGGCAAGCGATTGGCGTCATGTTTATTGGTGGAAGCTGCAGACGGATATCGTGCCGTGATTGCGCTACCCGAGATAGATCCGGCATTCACGGATAAGCAAGTCGTCTTGGCCTACTTGAAAGACGGGAAGCCGCTGGATGATAAGGAAGGCCCCTACCGGATCGTGATACCGGATGAGAAACGGAAAGCGCGATGGGTGCGGCAAGTAACGACGTTAAAGGTTGTGGATGTGCAGTGAAGTTGTCAGTCCTTCTGAATCATTACCTCGGTCGCTTTGACCACGGCGGTGACAGTGTCGCCTTTTTTGAGCTTAAGTTCGTCAGCACTGCGGCGAGTAATTGCACTCTCAATCAGGTTATCGCCGACTCTTACGACCACGTGAGCCATGACGTCGCCCAGCTGAACTTCTTCGATTGTTCCACGCAGTTTGTTTCTGGCTGAGATTGGCATGCAGTCATTATAAGTCAGGAGAGAACTTATGAGGGTCCACAGGTTTAGCCTGACCTTGTTACTGGCACTCGGCTGCATTTTTCCAATATGTGCGGCTCAGGAGATAAGTGTCGCTGCCGCGGCAGACTTGCAGTTTGCCATGGAGGACATCGCTGGCCGGTTCCAGAAGGAAACTGGCAGGATGGTAAAGCCGATTTACGGTTCGTCGGGAAACTTTTATCAGCAGATTCAGAACGGCGCTCCTTTCGACGTCTTCTTTTCCGCGAATCTGGAGTATCCGAAGAAACTGGAGGCTACGGGATTAACCGAGCCTGGAAGCTATTACGAATACGCAAAAGGCAAGCTTGTGGTCTGGGTTCCAAGCGATTCGAAACTCGATTTGGTTTCCGGGTTGAAGGCGTTGCTGGATCCATCGATAAAGAAGATCGCGATTGCGAATCCGCAACACGCGCCATATGGACAGGCGGCGGTGGCGGCGATGCAGCAAGAAAGGATCTACGACCGATTGAAAGACAAGTTTGTGCTGGGAGAGAATATTTCGCAAACCGCATCGTTTGTGGTTTCGGGGGCGGCGGATGCGGGGATCGTGGCGCTCTCCCTCGCTCTCTCGCCGAATATGAAAAGCAAGGGACGATACGTGGAAGTGCCTGCGGGGGAGTATCCGCCGATCGAGCAGGCGTGCGTGATCCTTTCGTCTTCGAAGAACAAGGCGGGCGCGCGGGAGTTTTTGTCGTTCGTAAAGACAGCGGCGATTCGAGAAGCATTGAGAAGTTACGGTTTTGACGTACCGGCTGAGGCGGCCAAATGAAGTGCGCTCAGCGTCCGAGGCGCTGTAAGCCCTGTTGGGCGCGGTTGAAGGTGTGGGCCATCTCCAGGGCCGCGCGATATTGGATTTCGGCGGCCCCGCGGTCGCCTTGCTTCTCGAGTAGTTGGCCCAGGAGGTAGTGAGCTTTGAAGGCAGGCCATTCCTCGACCGGGCCGGAGGCGAGATAGCGGCGTGCGAGACGCGTGGCCAGGGCATCGTTGCGTCCGGTACGAAATAACATGCCGGCGGCATCCATCAAAGCGGCGGGACGATCGACGGGACGGGATTCCATGGTGACGAGGGCGTGCTCCATGTCGTCGAGGCGATTGATGCGGTTGTAGAATCCGGCAAGACTAACCCAGGCGCGGGCTCCGCCGTGGCTAGCCTCGATAGCGAGGCGGTATTCCTGCTCTGCGGCGTCGGTATTTTTATTTTTCTGGGCGATGCGTGCGCGAACCCAGTGCGCCATGCCAGGATTGAGCGGCAAGAGAAGATCGGCTTGGGCGCGGGCTTTATCTTCACCGCCGCCGACGATGCCGGGGGCCTCGAGATAAAACTCCGCAAGATCGGTGCGGGCTTCCCAACTGTGGGGATCGAACTCGACGGCGCGTTCGAATTCGACGCGCACTTTTTTAGCCAGGCCAGCGGCTTTTAGAAATCCAGAGCGATCGGCCTTCTCACCATAGATTCGTCCCAGCCAGAGATGATAGAGACCGTTGGTGGGTTCGAGAGAGACGGCCTTTTCGCAGGCGGGAAGTCCCGTGTCCCAGGCATCAAGCTCGAAATGAGCGCGGCAGAGGAGGTTGTAGGCTTCGGCGGTGGGGGCGGTGTGGATCTGTTGTTCGAGGAGCTGGATGAGTTGGTCGACGCGTCCGGCGGCGAGGAGAGATGAGGGAGTGTCGGCCGCGGAGGAAAGCGAGACCATCGCGAGTAGCGTCATCACGAGGGAATACAGTTTCCGCGTCATGGATCGGAGTGCCCCACTTCTCGCAAAGGACGCGAGAAATGGGGCACTCCGTAAGTCTCCGAGGGACCCACAGGAGCTTTTCTGAATCGACTGCATGAAATTACTGGACCACCTTCACGTGGACGCCATCGGCCAAGGGCTTGGAGTCGGTGGAAGACAGGGCGACTTGGGAATGCTCGGGAAGACCGGCGGTGATTTCGACTTGCGTCAGGTTTTGCAGAGAGACTTCGACGTCGCGGCGCTTGAGTTCGCCGTCGACGACCTGGTAGACGTAGGGTTTGGCATCGTCCATGCGCACGGCCTCACGAGCCAGGGTGAGCACGTTGCTATGTTCGGCGGTAATGACGGTGACGCCGACGTTGATGTTGGGCAGGAGGCGGAGATCGCGATTGTCGATGGTGCAGGTGACCTCGCCTACATTGCGCGCGCCGTGGAGTTTGACGATGGAGGGAACGGTGGTGACGCTGCCGTTCCAGATGCGTCCGGGGAGGGCGTCCCAAGTGACTTCGATAGGCTGCCCGGTGGCGAGGCGCCCGATTTCTGGTTCATCGACGAAGCTGCGCACCAGCATCCTGGAGAGATCGCCCACCTGTAACAGCAGGTCTCCGGTTTGTACGTAGGCGCCTTGCTTGACGGGCAGAGTGTAGATGACGCCGTCGAAGGGGGCGCGCACGCTGGATTTGCTGAGGGCGACTTCGGCGGCTTCGTAGGCGGCTTGCGCTTCGGCGCCCTGGGCCTCGACTTTTGCGGCCTCGGGTTTGGAGTAACGGTCTTTCTGTTTCTGCTCCAGCAGAGTGCTGTCGGCTTGAGCGCGCTGCACGGCTTCCTCGGCCTGTTGGACTTCACCGGCTGAAGCGGCCCCCTGCTGCTGCAGGCGACGCAGGGCGTCGAGATTGCGTTGAGCGTCGTTGCGGGCGCTGCGGGCTTTGATCAGTTGAGAATCGAGCGTGAGAACTTCTTCACGGGTTCCGCCGGTGGCCAGGTTGGCTTGATCGGCTTGCGCAGCTTTCATCTGGGCCTGGGCGCGTGCGGCCTGGCTGCGCAGGTCGGCGTCATCCAGTTGGAGCAGGAGCTGGCCCTTGCGGACGTGGTCTCCTTCTTTTACGAGTAGACGTTTGACCGTAGTGGAAACTGGTGAGTGGGCTTCGAAATTCTGAATGGGTTCCACTTTGCCATTGGTCGAAATCAGGCTACGGATGGATCCGCGCTCTACGTTGGTGGAACGGATCTTCAGCGGGGCTTGGCGGGTGAAGAGCGGAATCGTCGCCAAGGCTGCGACTACGCCGACTGCAAGCCAGGTGCGACCTTGGCGCGAGGCGGGTCGTCCATTCGAATTGTGGTTGGTTCCTGCCAACTATTTATCTTTCAGGTTGCGGCGGGGACAACTGCAAGCATTAATTTACCACTGTGGCGGCCGCGAAAGGACGCTCCGCTCCCCACGCCGTTGCATGGTTAGATGCGGGCGAGGCTTGCCGGATGCTGAGGAGGGGATGGGTGGGGTGCTCCTCACCGATTCCCACGTGGAGTTTGCATCCAAAACTGTACGCCTGGGAGAATGCGTGAGGGGTTAGCCGCTACAATATTGTTATGCCGAAACCACCCCGTTATACGCCAGAGCATGCCGAGGCCGGACTGGACGCCAAGTTTCCTGAGATCGAGACCTGGCCAAATCAGTTTCCGGGATACGAGATTGTGATTGACGACCCGGAGTTTACATCTGTGTGTCCGAAGACGGGGCTGCCGGACTTTGGAGTGATTACGCTGCGATATCAGCCCGACAAAGCTTGCCTGGAATTGAAATCGTACAAAGAATACTTGCAGTCATACCGCAACCTGGGGATTTTTCAGGAGAACGTAGTGAACCAGGTATTGGACGATGTGGTGCGGTGGGCGAAGCCGGTGTGGGCGGAAGTGAAGGGGGAATTCCGGCCGCGGGGTGGGATTTCTACGACAGTGGTGGCGAAGTGGCCGCGCCGCAGAAAAAAGTGAACTGATTCGTTCAGACAGATTTCTGCCGCTTGGGTGCGGCGTGTTGTTGCCGGCGGGATCGGGAAAACATGCGCGGGTCGTAGGTGAGGGGCTCGGTGGGCAGTACGACGATCTTTTCGAAGTCAGAATGCTGTGGATTCAAGAGCCAGTTGTTCTCCCGGGGGCTCAAGGCGGAAGGAACGATGAGGCAACAGTTTTTTCCTTTCTGCACGAATTGATCGCCGAAGCGCGCCAGCGCGGCGGGGGCTGGAGTCTCGCGCCAGTTTGGGGGAAGGACGGCGGGCGCGATGCGCTCGCGGGAGACGAGGTCGGACACATCGGCAGAGGCCAGAATCAAGTCTTGAGGCGGATCGTCGGGATCCAGGTGAACAAAGAATTCCAGCATGGCGAGAGATTGGTGCTCAGAAGTGTAGGCAAGGCGGGTGGCGCTGCTGGACCATCGTCCGCCGAAACGATATGCGCCCTCGCCGTCAAACGGGGCGCGGGCATAGGCTTTACGGAGGATGCGATAGAGCCGAGTCAACTGATTCCGCCGAAGGCGATGCGCCCCAGCACATTCTCCACTTGGCGCGCACCGAGTTCGGTATCGATGGCGGCGAGTGGCGATGAGCCTCCCAAGGCGCGGTTGGCGCGTTTGAGCCAACGAACAGCGCGAGGATGGTCTCCCAGAGTTTGCTCGGTTAAAGCGACGATGCGAGCCAGGCGGTAGAGACGATCTGACTCGAAACGCGCGAGCCGGCCGCTGCTACGCCGGCGCTGCAGGCTGCGTGTGGAAAGATCGAGCGCAGCCGCCAATTCCTTGAGAGTGAGGCCTGAGGCGCGCATGAGCGCTTCGACCACGGCGGGCGGGAAGCCTTTGCGGATGGCTTCGCGCAGATCATGATCGGTGGCGGGAATGCGCCCCAGAGTGCGGCGTCCGCCCAACTCACGGGCAACAGCTCGAAGTTCATTTACCATTTGTCGTCTATGATAGCGCCAAATGGCGCTGTTGTCAAAATGGGATAAGCCGCGGTTTGCGGGG
>Ga0210396_10004607_pt1 | contig 13463 bp, 8 predicted proteins | sample IncBWH17OmetaG_FD_155466 | JGI IMG/M metagenome (GOLD analysis project Ga0210396, IMG submission 155466) | Forest soil microbial communities from Barre Woods Harvard Forest LTER site, Petersham, Massachusetts, United States - Inc-BW-H-17-O ...
CTAATTCGGACCGCAACAATATGCGCCCCCCTCATTGTTTCTCTGATTTTTGGGGCTCTCGTTTGGGCGGGTGATGTACCGCAAACGAAGTCCCTGACCGCGCAACAACAGTTAGGTCGGGGCATCTTTCAGCAGCGGTGCGCTGTCTGCCACACGCAGCCTATGGTGATCAGCAAACAGTACGGTCCGTTTCTGAGTCGCGACAAAGTGGTGGGCAGGGAAGGCGCTGTGCGCTCCACCATCATGGACGGCGAGACCGGCCTCATGCCTGGCTTTCGCTATGGCATGGAACCCTCTCAGGTTGAAGCCATCATCGAGTACCTCAAGACTGTCGAGAAGCCTAACCCGCCCGTGAGCAGTTGGATCGCGGAGCGTTAGAGATCAATGAACGTGAGGAATCGGACAACTCAGCCGGCGCTGTGGTTCTTGAGCACGGCGCTCCTCCTCGGTTGCGCGGCAAGCCTGGTTTCCCTTGCCGTAGCGGAAGACTCCGTTTTGCTGACCGGCACAATCATGAACTCCTCGAAAGAAAAAGTGGCGGGAGTCTCTGTCTCGGTGAAAGAACTGGGAAAGACGATTACCACCAGCGTTTTCACCGACGAGCAAGGCAACTACTATTTCCCGCCGACTCTCGCGCCCGGGAAGTACCGTCTTTGGGCCCAAATCGAAGGCTATTCGACCGCGCACGCTGAAATCACCCTTCACAGCCGATTGCAACGTGAGGATTTGTTGCTGACGAAGTTCCCGGACTTCCTCAAGCAATTTACCGGGCAGGAATACTTGTCGGCTCTCCCCGAAGACACCCCGCAGCATCGGCGGATGAAGGACATCTTCTTCAACAACTGCACCGGCTGTCACGAAGTCAGCTACATTTTGCAGAACCGCTTTGATGAGAAGGGCTGGGAGTCGGTCATCAACCTGATGAGCACCATGGTGAACGGCGGCGGCAACTATGGCGGCCCTGATCAACCTCCTTTCCCAATGATCAACTACTACAAGAAAGAACTCTCCACCTACCTCGCCGAGATGCGCGGCCCGCACAACTCTCCTATGCAGGTGAAGCCGCATCCGGGTCCGACAGGGGAGGCCGCGATGACGGTTGTGACCGAATATGACGTTCCGGTTGCAGATGGGAACGCTTACTCAGCTACCGATCGAAGTGCTATCAACGATGGCAGCGACTGGTCGCTCGGAACCCCGTCGCGGATGAACGGTGTCGGTGGCGTGCACGATACGCAGATGGACCGCACCGGCAATCTGTGGTTCACCTATGCCCAGCCCAGCTTCGCGCGGTCACTCGGTGTGATCGATGCCAAGACCGGAGAGCTCACCAACATCAAAGTTCCCGGCATCCATGACATGGCCTCCTTCACCCATGGACTGGCCATCGGCCACGACGGCCATCTCTGGTTCACCGCGGCTGGAGTTGGATCTGTCGATGGCGGCGTTGGGAGCCTCGGCGAAATCGACCCGAATACGCACAAGTTCCAGATTTACGCGCCGCCGATGGGAATGAGCGGTGTGACTCTGAGTGTCGACGAAGACGCGAAGGGGAACATCTGGGGCAGTACCGCCGCTGGCGCGCTTCGCTTTGATCCGAAAACCAAACAATTTACCGAATTCAAATCCGTCACTCCGATCAGCGAAGAGGGGACGGGAGAATCCTACGGAGTAACCGGCGATTCCGAAGGCAATGGCTGGTGGGCACAGATGTTCATCGACCGTGTCGACAAGGGAGATGTCCAGAGCGGCAAGTCCCAGGAACTCAAAATGCCGCCTCGTCACGCTCTCGCAGAAGATGCCCTGACCGATCAGGATCGCAAGCTGATGGCTCTGTCGGGTGTCTTCATGTCCGATTTCTCGGGCTGGTATTCGCAAGGCCCCAGACGGATGGGCGCCGATAAGAGCGGCGACTCCATATGGGTCTGTAATTACTGGGGGAACAACCTCGCCAGGGTGGACATCCACACATTGAAGGCAACGCTGTACCCGTACCCCAAGAACTACGGCGCAATTTACGATGCGGTGGTCGATAGCCATCACAATGTGTGGGTCAATCTCTTCAATGGCGACGCCGTCGCCAAATTTGGTCCGAGCACGCAACGGTGGACCGAGTATCCTCTTCCGACGCGCGGAGTCGAAACGCGGCACGTCGCGATTTCCGAGGTGCACGGAACTCCGGAAGTCGTTCTCAGCGAGTTTCGTGTTGGCAAGCTGGCCGTCATGCACTTTCGTTCGAAGAGTGATTTGCAAGCCTTGAAGACGGAGGTCCAGCAAGTCGAGCTTCGCGCGCAACGATAAGCTCGCGGATACCAGCTGAACGTCGTTTTGGAAATGCCGTAGATCCGCGAGTCTTCGAGTTCCCACTGACATATGGAATCCCACAACCCAGGGAAGAACCCGACCTCTCGCTCCATCAATCGGCGTCAATGGCTCAGGGCGACTGCTGCCGTCACAGCCGGATCGTTTCTTCTTGCGACGCGAGCAAACGCCTGCGCGTGGCTGCACCGCCAGGACAACTCGCCGAACGTCCAGACCGAGAACGTCCAGTACCCCTCCGGCGACGCAAAGCTCAATGCCTTCGTCGCGAAGCCAGCGAGCGGCGGGTTGCACTCGTCATTGGTCCTCATCCACGACGACGCGGGCTTGAACGGTCGCGCGATCGAGACGGCTCGCGACTTTGCCGAGGCTGGTTTTTTCACTTTCGCCCCCGATCTTCTCTCGCGCTCCGGCGGCGTCGCTAAATTCCAGAGCCTCGACCAGATCGCCGACGCCTTGAATCGCCTCTCCCCCGACCAGACTGCGGACGACCTCCGCGCAGGATATTCGTACTTGCGAACCAAGCTCAATCCTGATGCCGCTGCGTCCGCCGTCGGTTTCGGCTGGGGCGGTTGGCGCACGTTTGTGTTGGCCGCGAAGGTTTCGGGCCTGGCCCGCGCGGTGGTTTATAGCGGCAGTACGCCGACGACTGGACTCCACGAGATAGACACCAACTTCCTCGCTCACTACGGACAATACGATTTCCGGCTCGCCGGCAATGCGCTCTGGGTTGAGAAAGAACTCGGCAAACGATTCACGTACTCTATCTATCCTGGCGTGGATCACGGTTTCTACGACGATTCCAGTCCACAATTCAATGCCGACGCCGCTAAACTGGCCTGGTCAAGAACCTTGGAATTCCTTCGCGCCGTATGAATCAGTCAAGATCGGTATCACGTACTCGAGAAATGCATGTCTAAGCTGCGAATGTCCCTCGCTTGCTGGAACTACGATCGCACCCGTGCGCTCCTCGAAGGAAGAGTTCCGGTCGATGGCATCGACCTCACGTATCTGAACCTTCCGGTTGAAGAGACGTTCTTCCGCATGCTTCGCCATCGCGAGTTCGACGCTGCCGAAATGTCGCTTTCGTCCTACGTGCTCTCTCGCTTCGCCGATCAACCGCCTTTCATCGCGATTCCAGTCTTCCCCTCGCGCTTTTTCCGGCACTCATGCATTTACATCAATCGCAACAGCGGCCTTCGCGAGCCAAAGGATTTGATCGGGAAGAAAGTCGGAACACCGGAATACCAGATGACCGCAGGCGTCTGGATTCGTGGGATTCTCAGCGACGAGTATCAGGTCCCGGTCACGAGCGTCTCCTATTTCAATGGAGGAGAAGAGCAACCCGGCCGCCTTGAAAAACTGAAACTCGATCTTCCGGCCCAGATCCGCTTACAGTCCATTCCGGAAAACAACACCCTGTCCTCGATGCTCGACGCAGGGGAGATCGACGCCCTCTATACCGCCCGCATGCCTTCGACTTTCAGCAGCGGATCCGGTTCAGTGAAGCGGCTGTTCGAGGACTATCCCGCGGTCGAGCGCGATTACTACCTCAAGACAAGAATCTTCCCGATCATGCACACCGTCGTGATTCGGCGGGAAGTCTACGAGAAATATCCCTGGGTGGCGCAGTCGCTCTACAAGGCGTTCGTATTCGCGCAGCGCGAGGTCTATCAGGATCTCTACCAGACCGCGGCGCTGAAGTTCATGTTGCCGTGGCTCATTCGCCACGTCGAAGATACTCGCGCCCTCATGGGACAAGACTTCTGGTCCTACGGTTTCCAACCGAATCAGCACGTGCTGGAAACGTTCCTGCGCTATTCGTATGAGCAGGGGCTTTCCAAGCATCAACTGAAGCCGCACGAACTCTTCGCGAAAGAAACGCTGGAATCTTTCAAAATCTGACTTAGTCGTCTTGTGGAACGGCAGGAAACTGAATGGCTGGCGTGAATCCCGCGAAATGGTGGACGCTTGGAAGAGGCGACATGGACGCCACGATCGCCCAGGTCGGCTTCAACCTCGCGCAAATGATCATCCCCGTTTTTCTTCTCCTGCCCGTCGGCATTCCGATGGAATTCAGCGTTACGCATCTTCTGCCCGGGTACGCAGGCGGATTTCTGCTCGGTTCTCTCGGACTCACATGGCTGGCCGTCCGTCTCAGAAATTCAACCGGGCGCGACAATGTGACGGCCCACGTTTACGGAAACAATGTTCCCGCCATCATTGCGTACACCTTGGGGATCGTCCTGCCCACTTATCTGCGAGCACATGATGCCGTCGCAGCCTGGCAAGTTGGCGCCGCGGCCGCCGTGTGGACTGGATTGATCAAGTTAGTCATGGCTCCCGTCGCTGGTATTTGCCGCAGACTGATTCCGGTTCCGGCATCGATGACCGTCTTCGGAGCGGCCATGTACAGCTACCTGGCTCTTGTGCTGCTGCAACGCGTGTTCGACCATCCTGTTGTCGGAATTGTGGCGCTCGCGATCGTTGCCTGCAGTGTCCTGGCGAATTTGCCGATCACACGTTGGAGAATTCCTCCGTTCCTTGTGGCCTGGACAGTTCCCCTTGCAATCGCCGTTGTCGCCGCGTACGTGCGTCCCGTGTGGCGGGGCTGGTCGCCTACGCTCCCATTCGTTTTCCCATCAGGACTAGTCACGAATTTGTCTGTTGCGCTGCCGTACCTTTCGGTCATCGCGCCCATCGCCATTTATCAGGTCCTGCAGGACATCGCTTCGGTCGAGGGCGCAACCGCGGCTGGCGACGATTACGACGTTCGCAGCATCGTTGCCTGCGATGGGATCGCCACACTTCTCTGCGGTCTTGGCGGTTCGGTGGTTACCCCCGTCGTGTACGCCTTGCACCCGCCCTATAAAGCGATGGGAGCGAGAATCGGCTTCGCATTCTGGACACCGATCATCTTCGTTGCGATCGTTACAAGCGGTCTCACACTCTTCATCTCGCAGTTGTTTCCGTGGCCGATTCTCGCCGCAATGATCGCCTATGTGTCGGTAGGCGTGGGGACCGCCACTCTGCGGCGCGTCGACGCGAAATATCTGAGTGCAGTCTTGTTGGGGCTGGTTCTACCCGCCGGTGCGGTTGTCAGTGCGGCCGTGAATTCGGCGCTGCTCTCCGTCAAGATCGCGCCCTCGAGTCCCGACGTGCAAGCCGCCCTGAACCGCTCCATCTACTGGAGTTCCATTCAAGGATTAGGTAGCGGATTTCTCTTTTTGGTACTTGTCGTTGCCGCGCTGATTACGGAAATGATAAATCGCAATTTCGGCCGAGCCGCGATCTGGTGTATGGTAGCGTCAGTTTTTTCGTGGTTGGGATTGATGCATTCCGCGCTGTTTCGCTGGGGCGCTCAACCCGCCTACGCCGCCGGCTGGCTAGCCGCATCAGTTGTGGCTTTCACTGCCAAGTGGTGGCGAGGAGATGTCGAAGCAGCCACCGGGAGACACGTCTCTCGTGCATAGTATGGCCCGCGTTTCGACATAAAACTGCCGTTTCTTAGATATTGGACGCTACCGCTGGAGAGGCTTGCGTGTAGCGAAGGGAGAGTCCTAGGTGAGAGTGTTCGTTTTCGGAGTCATTCTAGGAGCCGTGCTGGTCCCTCTGTGCGTTTACTACTATTTTGTCTCCGGCAACGCACCCGCGGCGACGTCGGCGCCCGCCATGCCCTTCGAGAAGATGCTTGCGCAAAAAGCATTGAGCGCTCGCATCGACAAAGAAATGCCCAAGAACGTTCCCATTCAGCCGACGGAGGAAAACTTCGCGGCTGGCGCGCAGATCTATCGCGACAACTGCGCTGTGTGCCATTCGCTCCCGGGACAGAAGGAGAGCGCGATTGCGGTCGGCATGTATCCCAGGCCTCCCAAACTTCTCGAAGGCAAGGGTGTGACCGATGACCCGGCGGGGGAGAGCTACTGGAAAGTCGCCAATGGAATTCGTCTGACCGGAATGCCCGGCTTCCGCGATGCGTTGAGCGACTCGCAAATGTGGCAAGTGAGTTTGCTCGTCGCGCAAGCCGACAAACTGCCGAAGTCCGTCTCCGATAGTCTCGGTGCGCCTCCGGCGACGGCCGTGCCCTCCGCCCCGTTAGCCCATACAAAATAGTGCCCCCGCTGCATAGGGCGGAGTCCGGTCGCTCCTCCCATCCAATCCTCGCCATTGTGGATTGCAAGCCGCACCTCGCGGCGCGCGATTCGGTACAAGGTTTTCTTCGCGGCAAGTCGCGTCCTTACAACCCCCAGACATGGGTTCTCCCGATTTCGTCAAACTTCGCGCCTGTACCCATGTAAAACTTTGTAAACGTATGAAATTAAATGCTCCTTACTTTAGACTAGAAACGTCTGACTAACTGGGTCTGTCCTGCAGGAAGACTTGCCATTTTCGCGGGTGACGGGTCCTGAGAAAACGTTGACCAGGTAGGCTTGGGGCTTTCTTGGCACGGTACTCATACAGCAAAAGTCTATGAAGAAACGCATTCCTCATTCTCCGCTCCAATTGTGTGTCGGGCTCCTTGTCGCGGCGCTTTTTGCAGTTGTGCTCGATGGTTGTGGCAATGCTACCAGCAAGTCGGCGCAAGCCGGAACAGGCCCGCAAGCCATCCCCGTGGCTGTGGCCACAGCCGAAAAACGCGATGTGCCCGTTTTTCTGGAAGGACTCGGTAGCGTCCAGGCTTACAACACGGTGAGTCTGAAGAGTCGGGTGGACGGCCAGATCGTCGAGATCGCGTTTAAAGAAGGCCAGTACGTCAAGCAGGGCGATTTGCTGCTCGTCATTGACCCGCGTCCTTACCAGGTTCAACTCGAACAGGCGCAAGCTGCCCTGGCTCGCGATCAGGCCCAGTTGAAGAACGCGCAACTCGACTACGACCGCTATCAGGGTCTTGTCAAAGATGGCGTTATCGCCCAGCAGCAGTTCGATACGCAGAAAGCCCTCGTCAACCAGCTGCAAGGTACCATGCAGACGGATCAGGCCGCGATCGACACTGCGAAGCTCCAGCTCGTTTACTCGCGGATCACTTCTCCCGTGAACGGTCGTATCGGTCTTCGCCTCGTGGACATCGGCAACATGGTGCACGCCACCGATACGAATCCGCTGCTCGTCATCACGCAGCTTCAGCCGATCGCCGTCGTCTTCACGCTGCCGGAAGATGTTCTTCCGAATGTTTCACAACACATGCACGGCGGGGCTTTAACTGTCGAAGCCTACAGCCGCGACGACGCGACCAAAATCGCGGCAGGGAAGCTCCTGACGATCGACAATCAGATCGATCAGACGACCGGTACTGGAAAACTCAAAGCAATCTTCGAAAATCCCGACAACGCGCTTTGGCCGAACCAGTTCGTTAACGCGCATCTGCTGCTTGAAACAAGGAAGGGCGCGATCGTCGTGCCGGCAGCCGCGATTCAGCGCGGTCCCCAGGGCAGCTCCTTCACCTACGTCGTGAAGTCGGACAAAACCGTCGAAGTGCGCCCCGTCAAGGTCGCCTTTACGCAGGCGAACATCAGCGCCGTCGACTCCGGGCTGAGTGCCGGCGACATGGTTGTCACGGACGGCCAGGACAAGCTGCAAGGTGGCAGTCGCGTTGATCCGCACACAGGCAATCCCACGAGTGCGAACAAGTCGGGACAGATGGCAGGAACTCCTGGGCAATGAATCCGTCCCGCTTATTTATTCTTCGGCCAGTGGCCACGACCTTGTTGATGGTCGGGTTGCTGCTCGTAGGAATGGTCGCGTACCGGCAGCTGCCCGTCTCTGCATTGCCCGAAGTGGATTACCCCACCATTCAGGTGGTCACGTTTTATCCGGGAGCCGACCCCGAAGTGATGGCTTCCTCCGTCACCGCTCCCCTCGAAAGGCAATTCGGCCAGGTGCCGGGACTGAGCCAGATGACGTCAACGAGCTCCTTCGGAAGCTCGCTGATCATTCTGCAGTTCAATCTTGACCAGAACATCGACGTGGGTGAGCAAGAGGTCCAAGCCGCCATCAATGCGGCCACGACGTATCTCCCGAAAGATCTTCCCAATCCGCCCATCTACAGCAAGGTGAACCCGGCCGACGCGCCAATCCTCACTCTGGCTCTCATGTCCGACACGCTTCCGCTCACCAAGGTCGAAGACCTGGCCGATACAACGCTCGCGCAGAAGATTTCTCAGTTGCCAGGCGTCGGATTGGTTTCGATCAGTGGAGGTCAAAAGCCTGCGGTCCGGATTCAAGCAAATCCAACTGCGCTTGCCTCCTACGGCCTGAGCCTCGAGGATCTGCGCACAGTTCTTGGCCAGGCGAACGTCGACCAGGCGAAAGGCGTCCTCGACGGTCCGCGCCAGTCCTTCACCATCAATGCCAACGACCAGCTTTTTTCCAGTGCCGATTATCGCGACATCATCGTCGCCACCAGGAACGGGGTACCCGTTCGCCTGAGAGACGTTGCCACCATCATCGACGGCGCCGAGAACGCCCGCCAGGCAGCGTGGATGAACTTGACGCCCGCCGTCATTGTCAACATTCAGCGTCAGCCCGGGGCCAACATTATCAGCGTCGCTGACCGCATCAAGCTCCTGTTGCCGAGGCTGCAAGCGTCATTGCCTTCCTCGGTGCGGCTGACGATTCTGACCGATCGCACACAGACCATCCGGGCCTCGGTCGATGACGTGCAGTTCGAACTGATGCTCACCATCGGCCTCGTCGTGTTGGTGATTTTCCTGTTTTTGCGGAATCTGCCTGCGACCGTGATTCCCAGCGTGGCCGTGCCGCTTTCGCTTGTCGGCACCTTTGGAGTGATGTACCTGCTGGGCTACAGTCTCAACAATCTCACGCTGATGGCGCTCACGATCTCGACCGGCTTCGTGGTTGACGATGCCATCGTCATGATCGAAAACATCGATCGTTACCTTGAAGAGGGAGAGTCACCACTCGAGGCAGCCCTGAAGGGCGCCGGGCAAATCGGATTCACCATCGTCTCGCTGACCGTGTCATTGATCGCTGTGCTGATCCCATTGTTGTTCATGGGCGACGTCGTCGGCCGGCTTTTCCGGGAATTCGCCGTCACGCTGGCCGTAACCATCCTGGTCTCAGCGATCGTGTCTCTGACCCTTACACCAATGATGTGCGCGAAGTTGCTCAAGACTCGCGGCACCGCCAAGCATAGCCGCTTCTACGAAGCCTCTGAGCGATTCTACGAGCGTGTCATCGAAAAGTACGGCAGCTCTTTGCGATGGGTGCTGAAGCATCAGACCGCGACTCTCATCGTCACGTTTGCCACCTTGGCGTTCACGATCATGTTGTTCATTATCGTGCCAAAGGGCTTCTTCCCGGTCCAGGACACCGGTGTCATCCTTGGTATCTCCGATGCGCCGCAAACCGTTTCCTTCGACGCGATGGTGCAACGTCAGCAGGAACTGGCCAAAGTGATCCTCAAGGACCCCGCAGTCGATAGCCTCTCGTCTTTCATCGGTATTGATGGCGTGAACACCACTCCGAATACCGGACGCATCCAGATCAATCTGAAGCCGCGTAGCGAACGCAAGGAGACCGCTTCCGACATCATTCGCCGCTTGCAGCCCACATTGGCGAACGTTGCCGGCATCACGCTGTATATGCAGCCCGTGCAGGATCTGACCGTTGAGGATCGCGTCAGCCGGACGCAGTTTCAATATTCCCTCGAATCGGCTGACGCCAATGACCTGAATCTGTGGGTTCCCCGTTTGATTGAAAAGCTAAAAGCGCTGCCTCAGTTGAGTGATATCGCCAGCGATCAGCTCACCAGTGGTCTCAAAGTGGAGTTGGTAATCGATCGCGATACCGCGGGCCGGCTCGGCATCCTGCCTCAGGCGATCGACGACACCCTCTACGACGCGTTCGGACAGCGCCAGGTCTCAACCATATTCACGCAGCTGAATCAGTATCACGTCGTCCTTGAGGCCGAGCCCAGCTTTCAGCAGACGCCGGACTCGCTGAAGGACATTTACGTGCGCTCCTCCAACGGCACCCAGGTGCCGCTCTCCGCGTTCAGCCACTTTCAGCCGTCCAGCGCGCTGCTCGCCATCAACCATCAGGGTCAGTTCCCGGTTGTCACGTTGTCGTTCAACCTGGCACCTCGAGTTTCGCTCGGCGACGCCACCAAGGCCATCGATCAGGCCGAACAGGCCATCAACCTGCCTGCCAGCATTCATACGAGCTTTCAGGGAACCGCTGCCGCGTTTCAAAACTCCCTGTCGTCGGAACCGTATTTGATTCTGGCCGCCCTGGTCACCGTGTACATCGTGCTTGGTGTTTTGTACGAAAGCTACATTCACCCGATCACGATCCTGTCTACATTGCCCTCGGCGGGCGTCGGCGCCATCCTCGCTCTTCTGCTCACGCGCAACGACTTTAACGTCATCGCGCTCATCGGCATCATCCTGCTGATCGGAATCGTGAAGAAGAACGCCATCATGATGATCGACTTTGCGCTCGAGGCCGAGCGCGGGGAAGGCAAGCCCCCCGAGCAGGCGATCTATCAGGCCTGCTTGTTGCGTTTTCGCCCCATCATGATGACAACCATGGCTGCCTTACTAGGTGGCCTGCCGCTGGCCCTAACCTCGGGCACCGGTTCGGAACTGCGCAATCCTCTCGGCATCACCATCGTCGGCGGTTTGCTTCTCAGCCAACTGCTTACCCTCTACACCACACCTGTGGTGTACCTGGCCTTCGAACGCCTTGGCCGGCGTTTCGAGCGCTATCGGGTCGGGAATCGCATCGAGGAGCCGGTGGCCGCGGAGTAAGCCATGAACATCTCGGCTTCGCGAAGAGCCCCTTACTTCGTGGCGTTCGTCATCATCAGCACGAATAACATCGGTAGGTAGACGATCGTTGCCTGAAGTAAGTGGCGGGCCCGTAACTTAGAAAGGCCGCTGCTGACGGGCATTCTTAGGGCAGCAAGCCTGACTCCAAAATAGAAAAGCGCAATACCCAGGACAACCGCTCCCGCTAAGTAGGTTCTCCCTGCCATGCCGGTAAACGTGGGAAGAACACTAACCGGGATCAGCAGCAACGAGTAAGCAAGAATGCGCCGGGCTGTTGTCTTCCCCGACGGCTGCACGACCGGGAGCATCTGAACGCCGCCGCGCGCATAGTCGTCACGATACAGCCACGCGATCGAAAAGAAGTGCGGAAACTGCCATAGGAACAGGATCGCGAATAGCACCAGGGCCCCACGATCAACGCGTCCGCTCACCGCAGTCCATCCGAGGACGCCAGGCATAGCCCCAGGGAACGCTCCCACGAACGTGCAATAAGGCGATAGTTGTTTGAGGGGAGTGTAGGCCGCCAGGTAAACAACGGAGGTCAAGAAGGTCAGCACGCCAGTCAACGGATTCGCGAACACGCCGAGGTAGATCGACCCCCCGACAGCGAGCACGACCCCAACGGCGGTTCCGTGGCGCAGACTCATCCGCCCTGCGGGCAGGGGACGAAAAGCCGTTCGGTGCATCTGCCTATCGGTGTCGCGTTCCATGACTTCATTCAAGGCCGCCGTCCCGCTCGACACGAGGGCGATCCCAAGCAATGCGTGTACCAGACCCCAGGTCATGACCGGGAACCCGACTTGCCGAGAGGCGAAGAAGTAACCGCACCAGGCCGTCATGACGATCAGGCTGGTCACTCGAAGCTTCGTAAGCTCGGCGTAGTCGCGGATGATGGAGAAGAATCGGCTGCCGGGAACGGCCAGAGTTTGGGACACGGCGCCCATTTTTGAGTTTCCCCTATTCTTGATGCCTAGCTGTCGCGGTCCGACCTTTTCCGGCACCATCAAACACCGCGCAAGCCTTCTCAATAGAACAAGTTCCGATGGAACGGCGACTCAATCAGGCGTGGGCACAGTGCGCTCACGCCGCGCACGATCAAAAATGCACAGTGTGCGGCCCCAATGCGCACACCGCTTCGCGGCAGCTGAACGAAGAACCCACAAGGACAGCATAGGTAACGCTTGGCGGATGCACGTGTCAAGATAAAATTACGCACGTCAAGAACCGTATTGATAAAAAGTTTACGAATAATTTGCAATGTCGCTAAAGTTTTACGAATAATTTGCAATTGATCGTGAGCCGATGTAGTATTCCCGCCATTTGAGGGGTCAGGGTTTCCTTAGTTTGTTCAGACGTTGAATTTTCTTGACCGCAGTTCGACTCAACGCGAACTATGAACACATCGCTGTGTAATTCTTCGAACACTTCAGCTTTTCCAATTAGAGCGATCACCGTCGATGTAGGACAAACTTCTGAGTGCGTCCAAACAGGAGCAAGTATGCAACTCTGCGATGCCCGCGCTGTGACCAGCAGAAAGGCGACTCTGGGGTCTTCGGTCGTCCGTCCGTTTTTGGCGTTCGTGTTTTTTCTTTCGTTCTTTGTTCTTTCCACCACCCAGCCAAGCCACGCAATTCCAGCCTTCGCGCGGAAGTATGGTTTGCCTTGTTCCGCCTGCCACATTGGTTGGCCGATCTTGAACGTGTTCGGACAGCAGTTCCGCGACAATGGGTATCAACTCGGCAATGATCGCGATTCGCCGATCTATCAGAATCCTGCTTATTGGCCGATTACCTTTCGTGTGACTCCGAACTGGCATGTTGAGAGCCAGAACAAGGTACTCATCGATCAAACGAACACGGAACGCACGATAACCACGACCGGTTTCGACCTTTCTGGCCTGGATATCTGGACGGCGGGCACTCTCTACAAGAACATTTCCTTTTCTGTGCTCCCCTCGATGGCTGAGGGAGACGCGTTTCACTTCGAGAACGCCTGGGTCCGGTTCGACAACCTCTTCAAGACGCCGTGGATGAACCTGAAGTTCGGCAAGTTCGAGCTGGACATGTTGCTCTCCCAGAAGCGCTTCCTGACGCTCTCGAATGTTGGCGGCTTCTGGTACAACTACCAATTCCTTCCGCCGGGAGACAGCAACGGTTTCGGCGGCATCGGCGATAACCAGCTGGGCGTCGAACTGTCGGGACACTCGAAAAACAGCTACGCGCGTTATTCGATTGCCTTGCTCAGCAGCGTCGATGGAAATCCCGGGCTGACCTCCGCTGGGCAGCCAGGTACTGCGCGGAATTACGATGTCTTCGCGAACGTAAACGAAGGCTTCCAGGTGAAGGGACTCGGAGT
>Ga0210396_10004608_pt1 | contig 13463 bp, 15 predicted proteins | sample IncBWH17OmetaG_FD_155466 | JGI IMG/M metagenome (GOLD analysis project Ga0210396, IMG submission 155466) | Forest soil microbial communities from Barre Woods Harvard Forest LTER site, Petersham, Massachusetts, United States - Inc-BW-H-17-O ...
GACGGTATGCAAGCGACGTTCGCGCATCCGCTCTCGCACATCGCTCCGCCACCCAGTAGCGAATAGAGAGTTAGCCGCCAGGCCAAAAAATATTTCAAACCGCTTTGCGGAAAGGGCCGCATGCCCCACATAATGCAGTCCAAGGGCCAGCAGCAAAATGCGCGCAATGTTTTTCAGCGTAAGAAAAAATTGCCCAAATTAGAGTTTTTCAATCAAGTGCTTACGTCGAGGCACGCAGAAACCTGGCCCGTTACACCACTGTCTCTCCCTCCATTCACTCCTAGCAGCCGTCCCGATTCGGAACCAGTCGAGTGGTAAAGACTCCAATTTGAAAATGACCTACTTCAGGCTTTCCAATCGTGCTGGCATCAGCCAAGTATCGCCTTCAACGCTTCATCCAGATTCGCATGCAGAAACCGGTAACCGTTCTGCTCCAATACTTGCGGCGCGACGCGCACCCCTTCCAACAATGTCTCCGCCATTTCGCCCATCGCCAGCTTCAGCGCGAAAGCCGGTACCGTAAATATCGCTGGGCGATGCAGTACCTTCGCTAGCGATTTTGTGAAATCAGAATTGCGCGCCGCTTGTGGCGCCACTAGATTTATCGGCCCCTTCCAACTGTCATTTCGAAGCGCTTCTTGCACGATCGCCACGACGTCTTGCAGCGCTATCCATGACGTCCACTGCCGGCCCGACCCCAGCTTCCCGCCCAATCCAAATTTAAATGGCAGCATCATCTTCGGCAGCGCGCCCCCCTGTTTGGCCAAAATAATTCCAAACCGCAACAGCACAACCCGCACGCCAAATTTCTCAGCCTTCACCGCTTCGTTTTCCCATTCCTTCGCGAGCTCCGCGAGAAAATCCGTTCCCGGCGCGCTCTTTTCCGTCACCAATTCCTCGCCGCGGTTGCCGTAACAACCAATGGCCGAAGCCGAAATCAACACTCGCGGCTTCTTCTCCATTTTTGCGATCGCACTCACCAGCGCACGCGTAGTATCGACGCGACTCGATTGCAGTAGCGCTTTGCGCTCCCTGGTCCACCGGCCACCCACAACAGACGCGCCCGCCAGATTGATGACCGCATCCACACTAGCGGGAACTTGAAGCGAGCTCGAAGCACCAGAACCGTCAATCCCGCCGCTACTCGGATTCCATGGCAAATCAAAAACTCCAGGCACTTTTGCACTGGACTTGGAACTTTCCGCCCGCGTCAACCGGTAAATCGTGTGCCCCTCGGTCGTAACCTTCTTTACCAGCGCGGTTCCCACCAGTCCGGTCGCCCCCGTCATCAAGATGTTCATCGTATCCTCAAGGAATTACTTTGCGTTGTACCTCAGCCCCTGCCCGGCAAACAAACATAAACAAGACCCTACGCCAACCGACTCGTCCACTAGTCCCATCTCGACACGCAGGTTACAATCGTCTCGTGCCTTCCATCTCCCAATCGATCCGCATCAAGGTCCTGTTTTTCGGCCGCCTGAAAGAAATCCTCGGGCGTACCCATGAATCCGTAGACCTTGCTGTCGAGTCCGATATCGAATCGCTTTTTGCCCAATACGCCAGCCATTACCCTGAATTGAAACAGTACCGTTCTTCTCTGGTCGCCTCCCGCAATCAGGAGTTCGCGCCCTGGAACACCGCTCTTCATACCGGCGATGAAGTTGCCTTCCTCCCTCCCGTAAGTGGTGGCTGAAGTATAACCATGCCGACGCCCTCCACTGATATCACTTCGCTGGTTCACGAACCCATCGACCCGATTGCACTGGCGGCCCATGTTCGCGGCAATGATGATGGCGCCATCGTTATCTTTGACGGCTTCGTCCGCGACCATTCCAAAAACCGCCGCACCCTCTACCTCGAGTACGAAGCATATGAGCCCATGGCCCTGGCCAAGATTCAGGAGATCGCAGCGCACCTTCACAATCACTTCCCCATCCATCGCGTCGCCATAGTCCACCGCCTTGGCCGCCTCGAAATTGCAGAAACCAGCGTGTACATCGCCATAAGCGCCGCCCACCGCGCCGCCGCCTTCGAGGCCTGCCGCTACGCCATCGACACTCTCAAACGCACCGTGCCCATCTGGAAGAAAGAATACTTTGAAGACGGTTCCGTTTGGGCCGATGGAGAATTACCCACCTTGCCTTCAGCGCCTTCGGCGACATCCGCCGTGAAACCTGCATCTTAATCCCAGAATGTGCGCCCGCCGCCTTAACATAAAACAACTTGCTGTCCTGTCCGCTGCGGCGCTATTTTTGGCCGCCGGTGTGGCCTCCCAGGACAACTCCGACCGCCCTCCCTGGGCGCGAAAACCTAAATCCAAAACCACGACGCCAAGCTCCACCACTTCCACACCGGAGAACACCAGCCCGCCTGAGCCCGTCAATAAAGACAACCGCGACAGCAATTCCACCGACGAGCCTCCGCAACAAGGCCGCATTCGCGTCAACGTCAATCTCGTTAATGTGCTCGTCAGCGTCCTCGATGACAACAACCGCCCCGCTCCAGATCTGCCCGTCGAAGCCTTCCAGATATTTGAAGAAGGCGTGCAGCAAAAAATCGAAGTCTTCGAATCAGAAACCAAGCTACCCCTCGACATCGCCTTGATGATTGACGCCAGCCTCAGCGCTCACAAGGAAATTTCCTTCGAACAACAGGCCGCCGCACACTTCATCGCTCAGGTGCTGCGCCCCGAAGACCACCTCTCCGTCTTTGCCTTTGATGAAAACGTCAGGCAGATCGCCGGCTTTTCCGATAACGTCAAGGTGCTGCAAAGCGCCGTACAAAAAATCCCCGACGGCTCCGGCACTTCGATCTATGACGCTCTAGTGCTCGGCTCCAAGGCGCTCGAACATCGCAAGGAGGACCACCGCCGCGTCATTATTTTGGTTACCGATGGTGGCGAAACTACCAGCCAGTGGGATTTCGAGGCCGCCCGCAAAGCTGCCGTGCGCGCTAACACTTTGCTCTATTCCATCATCGTGCGCCCGGTGAAGAACGAAAGTGGCCGCAACACCGCCGGCGAGCACGCCATTGAAACCATCACGGACACTACCGGCGGCGCGATTTTCTTCCCCGATACCGCCCAGGATCTCGACATTATTTTCGATCGCATCGATCGCGAATTGCGCACCCAATACCGTCTCGGCTACTACCCAAATCCGCCCGGCCCCGTTAACACGTACCGGAGCATCCAGGTCAAAGTGCTGGACAATTACAAGGTGCGCCACCGAAAAACCTACCTTACCGGCCCGAAATAGTGGGTGTGAGCGCAGCGGCTGGTAACCTTTCGGCTGGTACAGAAGCGCCTGATAGACTAGCAATGCGGGAATTACCGGCGAGATTTGTTTCGAATTCTTGATGCCTGAAAATTATCTGCAAGCAGCTATTGAAATTGCCCGCGAAGCAGGCCAAATCCTCCGCGACGAATTTTCGCGTCCCGCGAAAATTTCCTACAAAGGCGACGAAGTCGACCTGGTTACCCAAGCCGACAAGCGTTCCGAAGCCGCCATCGTCGCGCGCATCACAAAATCATTCCCCGACCACGCCATTGCCGCCGAAGAAGGCGGAGGCCACGAGTCCGCCGCCACCTCCGGGTACCGTTGGCACGTCGATCCACTTGATGGCACCACCAATTTCGCGCACGGCTACCCCTGCTTTTGCGTCTCCCTGGCTCTCGCGCAACATGACTCCCTTCTGGCCGCCGTGGTTTACAACCCCATCTCCGAAGAACTCTTCGCTGCGGCATGCGGCCAAGGCGCTACCCTCAACGGCAATAAAATCCACGCCTCGAAAATCCCCACGCTCGCGACTAGCCTGCTTTGTACCGGTTTCCCCATTCACAAGCGCACCGCCAGCCCTAATCTCAGGTACTACGGCGATTTCACCATGCGCTCGCACGGAGTGCGCCGAGACGGTTCCGCGGCGCTTGATTTAGCCTGCGTCGCCGCCGGCCGCTTCGAAGGTTTTTGGGAATTTGGATTGAAGCCTTGGGATACCGCGGCGGGTGTTTTGCTGGTCGAAGAAGCTGGCGGCAAAGTCACCGACTTTTCTGGCCAACCCTATCGCCTCGGTGGGCCGGTCATCCTGGCGACCAATGGCCTCATCCATGACGAAATGCGTTCGGTAGCGGAAAAACTCGCCGCTCGTCCTCCACTAGAACTTCAACGCACTGAATAACTCACTGTTCGTTATCGTCGTCCGAAATTCAAAACACCGATGAAAGTTATGCCGCAATACCTGCAACTCCACCGGGCGTCAGCCAGCCCCCTCCGTATAAAAGGCCCGGGCCAAGCGACGCGAGGAAAATCGGCTTGCGCTTCGAAACCGGCATTTTCGCAGCAGCCTCAAGCGCAACATGCAGCGCAACGCCACAGGTAGAAGATCCCAGATTCCCAGACTTGCGAGCTACCTCAGGAAAAACAGATGCCGGTACATTGCATTGCTTGGCCAACAACCTCACGAGCCGCGGATTAGGCTGGTGTGTCGCGAATGCCCCCACCTCCAGCCGACAAATCCCGCTCGCCTTTTCCACCTCCGTCAGCGTTCGCTCCATCCGCGTAATCGCCGCCCGCGATAACGCCTCCCCGTCGAATCGCACCGCCAACCCCCCATTCTCAACGCCGGCCACGCAAATTGCCTCCGCGTATTGATTGGCGCACCCAAAGAAAAATTGCCCCAAAAGGTATCCAGCGGGTTCTTCAACTTCGCCATCGTTGCGCAAAATAAATGCGCTCGCGCCATCGCCAAACAAACCGCCAAATTCTCCTGCAACCTTGCCTGGTACCAACGTGCGGCTGTGAACATCTGCAGTAACCACTGCAACGCTTCGCGCCCGGCCACTGTCCAGGAAAGATTGCGCCACCGCCAGAGCGTTCAGCAATCCCAGACAAGCGCCTCCAGCATCCAACACCCCGCAATTCTCGCGAACATTTGCTCGTTTATGCAGTTGCGCCGCCAGCGAGGGATACGCCACGTGCGTCTCGCTGCTGGCGATGATCCAGTCAATTTCCTTGGCCGGGCATCCCGCAACATCCAGCGCCCGCTGCAGTGCTTGCGCGCCAAGGATCAGTTCCGTCTCGCCCTCAGCTGCATGCGACACAGATTCAATACCCGCACGGCTTCGTAGTTTCCCAATGCTCATTCCAAAAGCGCAGTCCACTTCTTCCGAGAGCACCCGCCGCGCCCCTAACGCCGCCGCCCAGCCTGTAATCGCCACACCTTGACACACGTTTCCTGCCGATGTTTTATCCGCGGACAAATTTGAATTAGGACTCATGACGCAACCACGCGCTGCTGCTGGTTTCCACGTCCCTTGCTCGAAACCAAATGTCGCACTTCCACATCGTCGCCCGCCACCTCCCAATGCTCTGCCAACACTTCAGCAACCAGCCGCCGGTGACACTTCTCCGGCCCTGGTTCGGTGCACAGCAATGCGACATTAGCGGGCCAATTGGATGTATCGAGACGCTTCGGCACACCACGCTGCTTCAATAAATTTGAAAAGCCTTTCTCGTAAGCAGCCCAGTCCTTACCTCCCTGGTAAGACTTTCGTAGCTCTGGCGTTGGTGCCAGCAACGGTTCGTGCCGGTACCTGATGTTCCCGATTTGTCTTAGGAAAAACTCCAGGTCGGGATGTTTCGCAAACGCCGAAAGCTGCCCGGTGCGATTCTGCCGTACATCAATGACGCTTTGGACCCCGGCGCCGCGAAGCAGGTCAAAAAACTCCTCCGCAGTCTTCCCGGTAAAGCCAATGGTGCATAGCAGGCGACGCATAATCCCCAACGGGTTCGGGCGCGAGCCCCGAAAGTCCAAATAATAGCAAACGGCCGCGCCCTCTAATTGTTGCTGTTTAGTTGCCGCTTGTCTCCTGGCTGCAATAGCCGCCGTGCTCTTCGTGCTAACGTAAAAGCTGAGTCGAAGTTAGTTGCGGAGAAAATCAATAGCCCAGCGGGACGATTTGGCTTCCTGAAGCCTATTTGGCAACCCGAAGGCTTCGAGAAGGCTCGAAACCTATCTACCACCAACGATAAAGATGCGCGCTTCACTTCATTACCTGCTCTTGATTGCGCTGGCCGCAATTCTCCTCGCCGCGAGGCCCCTTCACGCCCAGCGCGTCCGCGGTGAATTGCGCATCGAAGTTCACGATTCAGCCGGCGCAACGATTGCCGCCGATGCCGAGCTGCTCAGCGAAGCCAATCAACTTCACCGCACCTTTAAAATCGCGCAGGACGGCCGCTACACCGCCCAGGATCTTCCCTTCGGCGTCTATCGCCTCAACATCAACGCCGAAGGCTTCGCCCCCTGGACTAAACTCGTCGACATCCGCTCCGAAGTTCCTCTCCGCATCCCAGTCATTCTCGGCGTCGCTCCGGTGGCCACCCAAATTCAAGTCACCGATTCCGCGACGCTCGTTGATCCCAGCCGCACCGGCACGATTTATTCCGTCGGCAGACCAACCATCGATCAACAAATACCCGCCCAGCCCGGGCGCAATCTAAGCGATCTCGTCAATCAACAACCTGGCTGGTTATATGAAGCGAACGGTGTTCTCCACCCGCGCGGCTCGGAATACGATGTGCAATATATTTTCGATGGATTGCCGCTCACGCAGAATCGCTCTCCGGCCTTTGCGCCGGAGTTCGACGCCGACGACGTGGAATCCATGCGCGTGCTCACCGCCACATTTCCCGCCGAATACGGCCGCAAACTTGGAGGCGTGGTCGAAGTTACCACCGTGAAAGATGTGCCCGACGGCCTCCACGGACAATTCGACATAAATGGCGGAAGTTTTTCCAGCATTAGCAGCTCCGCAGCGCTTTCCTACGCCTTTGGAGAAAATCGTTTTTCGATCACTGGCAACGGTTTTCATACCGATCGCTATCTCGATCCCCCCGTCCTCGAAAACTTCACTAATCGCGGAAACGCGGGTGGTTTCTCCGGTTCCTACGAGCGGGATTTTTCCGGTAGTGATCGCTTGCGCTTCACTATCATTCACAACGCCGTACGTTTCCAGGTACCAAACGAGTTAGTGCAGCAGCAGGCCGGCCAGCGCCAGGACATCACCAATCAGGAAACCAGCGGCCAGGTTTTCTTCCAGCACACCATTTCTCCCGATCTGTTTCTCAGCTTGTCGGGAAGCGTACGCGACGCCAGCGCCAATCTCACTTCGAATCCGTTATCCACCCCAGTCATCATTTCGCAATCGCGTGGCTACCGCGAGGGCTACGCGCGTGCCGATTTATCCGGTCATAAGGGCCGTCACAACTGGAAAACTGGCGTCGACAGTTTTTTTACTCCCGTGTACGAAGCGCTCGCCTACACCATTACCGATCCCTCCCAATTCGACCCCGGTACTCAGCAGCAATTTCAATTCGCCGACCGCAAGTGGGATATCGAACCCTCTGCATACGTGCAGGACGAAGTGCATCTCGGCAACTGGAACATCTCTGCGGGCTTGCGCTTCGATCATTACGCATTCGTCGTGCATGAATCCGCCTGGAGCCCGCGCCTCGGCGTCTCCCGTTACGTACCCTCATTAAATTTGTTGCTGCACGCTTCCTACGATCGCGTTTTTCAGACGCCGGCCATGGAAGATTTGCTGCTCGCCAGTTCCGCTCAGCTGAGCTCCGTTGATCCCGTCGTGTTAAGGCTGCCTGTGCGCCCAGCGCGCGCAAATTACTACGAGGTGGGCACCACCAAATCCATCGCCGGTAAACTGCGCATTGAAGCCAATATTTTTCGCCGCGATTTTCATAATTATCCTGACGACGACACTCTGCTGGACACTGGCGTCAGTTTTCCCATCGCCTTTGCTCACGCGCGCATTTTCGGGGAAGAATTGCGCCTGGAAGTTCCTGAATGGTGGCGCTTCTCCGGCTACCTTAGCTATTCGAATCAATCCGGCATCGGTAGCGGCCCTATCACCGGCGGATTGTTTTTAGGCAGTGACGCCGCTGGCGTGCTTACCGACGCGAGTCAATTTGCTGTCTCTCAGGACCAGCGCAACACCGCGCGAGCGGGTGTCAGGTTTCAAGCCGAGCGGCGCGTGTGGCTCGCCACCAGCGCCCAGTACGGAAGCGGGCTTCCCGTTGAGCTAAGCTCCTCTGAAAACCTGACTTTTCTACTGGCACAGTACGGCTCCGCAATCATTGATCGCGTGAATTTTGACCGCGGACGCACCCGCCCAACCTTCTCTCTTGATGTTGCCGCCGGTGTACAACTTTACCGCAGAGAACTGCGAAGTCTGGCATTGCAAATCCAGGTTTCGAACCTCACCGATCGTGTCAACGTCATCAATTTCGCGGGCTTGTTTTCTGGAACGGCTGTCGCCGTTCCACGGAGCGTTTTAGCCGGTCTGAAGCTAAGCTTCTGACGCGTAAGGCCAGCCTCTCTTTTTCTAAATTTGTTTATCGGTTAAGTAATTGAAAATAATAGGCTTTGCCAGTGGGCCACAGAAGTCAATGATTGACAACCCCGCCAAACCGCACTAAACTTCATTTGCGACTGAATCAGTCTGATATGGGGGTTTTACCAGGCGACCGAATTAGTCTTATATGCTATAGCTTTCGAGTCGCTTTCAACATCATATGTTCAAGTTGTCTAAATAATATGTTCAAGTTGTCCAAAAAAGCGGATTACGGTTTGATCGCGGTGAAACATCTCGCTATGCACCGTGACCAGCACGCCTGTAGCGCCACCGAGATCGCCGAGGAATACGGCATCTCCACGATGCTTATGGCCAAGGTTCTTCAGAAGTTGGCCCGTCAACGCATCGTCTCCGCGAAACATGGCGCCAGCGGTGGCTATCTGCTGGCCAAGGAGCCTTCGCAAATCACCGCGCTGGACGTGATTTCCGCCATCGACGGCCCGGTATTGATTACTTCCTGCGTCACGAATCACGGAAATTGCGGCGCTGCCGACAAATGCTCCGTTCGCGAGCCTTTGCGCCGAGTCAATGAAAGTATTTTAAGCGTGCTTAGCACTGTAACGATTTCTCACATGAGCGAAGAGCAGCACGAACCGGTGCTGGTGGAATTGCAAACTTAGGAGAACAGAATTATGGCTGTGAATCTACCGATCTACATGGACAATCACGCGACTACCCCGGTCGATCCTCGCGTGCTCGATGCGATGCTGCCCTACTTCTCTCAGAAATTCGGCAACGCCGCAAGCCGTAACCACGCCTTTGGCTGGGCTGGTGAAGAAGCAGTGGAAAATGCGCGTCAGCAGATCGCTTCGCTCATCAACGCCACGCCGAAAGAGATCATTTTCACCAGCGGCGCGACCGAATCCGACAACCTCATGATCAAAGGCATCGCGGAAATGTACCGCGAAAAGGGCAACCACATCATCACTCAGGCCATTGAACACAAAGCCGTGTTGGACACCTGTAAGCGCCTCGAGAAATACGGTTACGAAGTCACCTATTTGTCAGTTGGAAAAGACGGCCGCGTTGATCCCGAAGACGTACGCAAAGCGATTACGCCGAAGACTATCCTCATCACCGTCATGTACGCCAACAACGAAATTGGCATCATCAACCCCATCGCGGAAATCGGCAAGATCGCCAAGGAACACGGCATTTTCTTCGCCGTCGATGGCGTGCAAGCTGTCGGCAAAATTCCCGTCGACGTACAGAAGGACAACATCGATCTTCTCGCGATCACTGGCCACAAAATTTACGGACCCAAGGGTGTAGGCGCGCTCTACGTCCGCCGTCGCAACCCGCGCGTACAGCTTTCCGCCATCGCCGATGGCGGTGGCCACGAACGCGGCATGCGTTCCGGCACATTAAACGTCCCAGGTATCGTCGGCCTCGGCAAAGCGTGCGAAATCTGTCAGCAGGAAATGGCCCAGGAATCCGTACGCATGCGCGGCTTGCGCGACCGCCTGAAAGCCGGTCTGGAAGCTAAACTCGACGAAGTCTTCGTCAATGGCTCCATGGAGCATCGCCTGCCCAACAATCTCAATATGAGCTTTGCCTATGTGGAAGGCGAATCTTTGCTCATGGGCATCAACGATATAGCCGTTTCGAGCGGTTCCGCCTGCACTTCGGCAACCCTCGAGCCCAGCTATGTACTCAAAGCATTAGGGGTCGGCGAAGACCTAGCCCATACGTCGATCCGCTTTGGCCTCGGCCGTTTTAATACCCAGGAGGAAGTCGACTACGTCATCGACAAGATGGTGCAGGTAGTAACGAAACTGCGCGAACTCTCCCCACTGTATGAAATGGCCAAGGAAGGTATCGACATCTCTAAAATGAACTGGCAAACAGCCTAAAGCTGAAAGGGTCAACAATGGCGAACGAAGGAACAATTAGAATTCATCGGTCAATCGGCGGAACAGGCGCGGCCTTCCGCGTAACTTTCGTGCCTTATGGCGGCGAAGGGGAAGATGCTGCCGCCGCAGGCGAACGCTCGTTCCACGAACTGCAGCAGGTTCGCGCCTTTTTGAAATTGCTGGGCGTCGGCGCCGAATTTATCAAGGACGCGCTGCGACAGCTTACGGCGGGGCGCTCGGCATCTGTGCCGAACGTGTCGCTTTCTGACAAAGCGGTGAAGAGCGCCGGCTTCGGAAATCTAGTTAATCTGGCAAGGAGTAATGGCTAATGGCTTATAGCGATAAGGTAGTCGAGCACTACAACAACCCCCGCAACGTGGGCAGCTTGCCGAAGGAAGACCCTAACGTGGGTACTGGCCTGGTAGGCGCACCGGAGTGCGGCGACGTCATGAAGCTGCAGATGAAAATCAATCCGGACACGCAGGTCATTGAAGAAGCCAAGTTCAAGACCTTCGGCTGCGGTTCGGCAATTGCAAGCTCGTCATTGGCCACCGAATGGGTGAAGGGCAAGACCGTCGAAGAAGCGCTTTCGATCAAGAACACCGACATCGTGCGTGAGCTCGCGCTCCCGCCGGTGAAGATTCACTGCTCCGTGCTAGCGGAAGACGCTATCAAGGCGGCTATCGGCGACTGGAAAAAGAAGCACGGCATCGAAGTCGCGGCAGTGGCAAAAGTCGCGCACTAAAGTTGCCGCGGCCGGCTGGTCCGAGCGACGCTCTCGAGAACTGTGTTCGCCCTGGACCTTGTGAAATCGCTGGTCGCATGTTGGTACCCCTGAAAGGGATTAGTTATGGCCACAGAACTAGCTACGCCCACAACCGTGAAAATCACCCTCACCGAGCGCGCCGCCCGTAAAATTCGCGCGCTCCTGGAGAAAGACGGAGTCTCGACGGAATTGGGCGGCCTGCGCGTGGGCGTGCAAGGTGGCGGGTGCTCCGGCTTGTCCTACGCCATGCGCCTCGATACCAAGGCCCGCGATCGCGATAAAGTTTTTGAAGAGCACGGCGCGCGTTTGTTCGTCGATCCCAAAAGTTTTCTATATCTGAACGGCACTACACTCGAATACGAAGAAACTCTCATGCGCCAGGGCTTCGTTTTTCAGAACCCCAACGCCGCCCGAAACTGCGGTTGCGGCAGTTCCTTTACCGCCTGAGTGGCCGTTCATTCCGAAGATCAATGAAACTGCTTGGTCGCCCTCAATCGCCGCTCATAGAAATGCGGAGGGTGCGGGTACAGTGCGAAGGGCGTGGGTGCCCCAGGTGCCGAGTTTGCACCTGGGGTTTTTGACTTGAAATGGTCTCTACAAAGATGAACGCACCCAAATCAGCCCCGCTTTCCACCACCACCTGCTGGAGCTGCAACACTCCAACAAACTTGGCGGCATTCTGTCCACAGTGCGGAAAAATTCAGTCCCTCCCCGAAAATGCCGATTACTTCACCTATTTCGGCTTACCCCGCAAGTTGTGGATGGGCATGGACGCCCTCGAACAAAAATTCCTGCAGCTCAGCTGGAAGCTCCATCCCGACAATTTCGTCAATACCAACGAGCGCGAACGAGAAATATCTCTCCAACGCAGCTCGAAACTAAACGACGCCTACCGCGTCCTGCGCGATCCCGTTGCCCGCGTCGAATATCTCTTGGAACTCGAAGGCGTCCGCAAAGAAGGCCAGCACAAGCAACAAGCCCCTCCCGAGTTATTAGAAGAAGCTTTCGAACTGAACGAATCGCTCGACGAGCTCCGCGAAGCAAAATCCGCCGGCGCCAATCTCGACGCGCTGACCATTAAACTCCGCGTCGCCGAAAAGAACTTCGGCGAAAAACTTCACGAAGTAGACGCCGAAATGAAAACCGCGGCCCAACATTGGGACGCCGGCCTCGACGCCAACGCCAGCGAATCCGACCGCGAAGCCATTTTGCAGCGGCTGAACGAATTGCTGAACCGCCGCTCCTACATTCGAAACCTGGTAGCCGGCGTAGAAAAAGAATTACAGGGGACTAGCTGTTAATGGGACGCATCGTCGGCATCGATCTGGGAACCACTAATAGCCTCGTCGCGTACGTCGACTCGCAGACCGGCCAGCCGAAGTGTATTCTCGGCCCCTACGGTTCAACCCTCTGTCCTTCCGTCGTCAGCCTTGACCCCGACGGCAGCGTCATCGTTGGCGAAGCCGCGCGCCGCCGTCTGCTCACCCAGCCCGAACGCACCATCTACTCCGTGAAGCGCCTGATGGGCCGCGGCCCCGCCGATGTACAAAACGAACTCAAACTTTTTCCGTTTCGTATCGACCCGCAAAGCAAAAACGTCATTCGCGTAATGCTCGGCGACAAAATGTTTACCCCGCCGGAAATTTCCGCCTTCATACTCCGCGAATTGCGGAACTGGGCCGAATCTTTCCTCGGCGAAACAATCGACCGAGCCGTCATCACCGTTCCCGCCTACTTCAACGACGCCCAGCGCCAAGCCACCAAAGATGCCGGCCGCATCGCCGGCCTCGAAGTCTTGCGCCTCGTCAACGAGCCCACCGCCGCGGCCCTGGCTTACGGCCTGCACGAAAAGCAGCGCGGCCACGTAGCCGTCTACGATCTCGGCGGCGGCACCTTCGACATCTCCATCCTCAAACTCATCTCCACCAACGAAGGCGACATCTATCAGGTGCTCTCCACCAACGGCGACACTCATCTCGGTGGCGACGACATCGACAATTTCCTGCAAGCCTTCATTCATCATCAGGTTTTGCAGAATGGCGCCTTTGATTTTTCGTCCAGCGCGGAAGCTGCTCAGGAACTGCGCAAATCGCTCATCGCCCTGAAGCACGAGCTATCTGAAAAAGACTCCGCCGTTCTCCGCTTCACCCTTCCCAACGCCGAACTCTTCACCCACGAATTTTCGCGCGCCGAATTCGAAAAAATAATTCAGCCCATCGTGGCTCGCACCATGGGCCCCGTAAAACAAGCCCTCGCTGACGCGCACCTCGCGCCCTCAGCTATCGAAGAAGTTGTCCTCGTCGGCGGCACCACTCGCACGCCTTTAATTCGCCGCACCGTGCAAGAATTCTTCGGCCGCAAGCCCCACACCGAACTCAATCCCGACGAAGTCGTCGCTCTGGGCGCGGCGGTACAAGCC
>Ga0210396_10004609_pt1 | contig 13462 bp, 18 predicted proteins | sample IncBWH17OmetaG_FD_155466 | JGI IMG/M metagenome (GOLD analysis project Ga0210396, IMG submission 155466) | Forest soil microbial communities from Barre Woods Harvard Forest LTER site, Petersham, Massachusetts, United States - Inc-BW-H-17-O ...
AACGATGATGACGTATTGAATGCTTTCAATAAATACCTTCCCGTTGGTAAAGAATATAGTTTCGCAACAATCTATGAGCTTACAAAAGAGGGCAGGCATCGCTATGAGTTCAAGATCCCGCCGGGCTATGAAGATTTGAACGATAAGGAAAAAAAGGGTACACAGATCTTCGGCGACCTGATCATCTGGAAACAAGTGCTTGATTATAGCAAAACAGCGAAAAAGCCAATAGTATTTATTTGCAACGATCTCAAAGAGGATTGGTGCCATTTGGATAAGACTGCTAAGGAAAAGCGCATTTGCGCCCCCAGGGAAGAGCTGATTAAGGAAATGTGCGACTTCTCAGGAAGCGAATTTTGGATGTACAATCTGCCGCAATTTCTATATCATGCCAACAAATATTTAGGTGCCAAAATTGAAGAAAAAGATATCCAAACAATTGCCACAGCAATCAATAAACGCGCAGCCAAAGGCAAGCAACTGGTATTCCGTTGCCAAAAATGCTCGCATGAAACTTCAATTTCGCAAGACGAAATTGTCTTAGATTTTGAGTGTGTGGAAAGTGATGAACGGAACATGGGAACCGAAAATCACTATCAAGCGGAGCTTTTATTGGAGTGCGAACACTGCATGAGGCCTATCGAGGCTGTATTCAACATCTGGGAATATCCAGTCGGCATACACAACTACGATGACGTAAAGCTGGAGGGTGCCGATCTGTTGGAAGTCTTTCCATTCGCTATGGATTTCTTCACCCCTGCGGAACCGGAGCCTGATATTTGTTCAAAATGTGGTGAAGAGTTCTACGACAAACAGCATATTGGCATTTGCGAAAAATGCGATAACGAATACGGTTACGGCGAAAAATAGCCAACCTCATTGCAATTATTGTTTAGTCGCAAACCTCACTGGTTCTGACGGCGTTTGAGCACTTTCAGCCTCAAACATCCTTGGAAAAAAATGCATGGCCACCTCTGTCGGATCGACGATGAACGGTAAATGATCCTGTATGACCGTTCCGGACAGTTCTTTTGCAAGCAATGCCCTGGCATGCGAAATCGAGAGACCAACGATAGTGGAAATAGTCATTGGTGGTAACCTAAGTTCGGCACCATTAAAAATAAAGCGTTCCAAATTCGGTATCTCAAATACATTCTGCACTTCGATATCGACCAGGAGGGGATGAGTTTGTTCCGCATAGTGATAATAAAATCTCAATGTCAAGCTGACAAGACCTGGTTCTAACGCAAAGCTCAAATCCCGACCGATCTCGATCTTTATAGATTTTGAAGGATCGGTGAGAAGGTCTTCCCGAATCTGAAAAGACAGCTCTTTTATACGTTTGATCTCGATTACCGGAAGTTGGGTTTGCTCTGCCATTGCCAATAGTTATTATTTTGCCTCTTGCATTAGGTAACGGCTATCTTCTGCATCTGCCTTAACAAATGGAGGCAAGAAAATGACCTTTGCTTGATTATACTTAAATGGTTCGCCCATTAGAGGTTTACTGTACTTATATTCGGGGAAGGAGATTAATTCTGCGTCCAACGCCCGAGAGATGTTATATATCGTTTCAAGCGTAAGATTTTCTTTACCCTTGACTATTTTGCTTATTTGCTGCGGCGACACACCCAACAACTCCGCCAGTTTGGATTGACTGAAATCTTTCTTATCTTCTATGGCAGCAAGTATCCTAAGCGCTATTTCCGAAGAATATGCCAACCATTTATTTTCCCTCCTGAATGTCGCATCAACAAGCCAAGTACTGGTTTTGCCCTTGGTCAGGTCTTGCATTCTCGTTCGCTCTTTACTCATATCATTTTATTTAAATGGCTTCTAATCCTAATTTGTCAACTATTCCTTGACTTGTGAGATATTCTTTAACCCTATGCAAATTTTTGAATTCTTCGTTATATTGCTCACCGATCATCTTTTCGGTCAACTTAATCGCGCCCCCTGTGATAACAAAGCTGCCATCTTCTAGTTCTATCGCATACAACCGTAACATCGAATCTCTCATATCAGGTCTGGCCTTTCTAAATTGTTCCTCGTCCCAGCTTAAAGAATAGATATTTTCATGAAGATGCTTAAAGACATCCCGAAAAGTTATGCCTTCAAATCCTGGCTGTTTAGTTTCTATCGACCATAGCAAATCTTCAAATCGTTCACTCTCCTTGAGTACTTGCTTAACCGCCTGGTCGATAGTCATCCCCCTCCAAAATGGATTCGCCAGATCCGAGGCATTTGCCTTAAAGAATTCCAGCAGAAACTGAGAATCCGTCCATCTGTCGAACAGCATCCCGAAGATATCTAGCGACTCCCCATCCACCTGGTGTTCCGGGTAGCAGGCCGAGTAAAGCCAACCATTCTCTTCAAAAATACTGAAAAATTCCATTCTTTCAACTTATAGGTTACAAATCTAGGGATTTTGAGAAAATCCGATGACCGCAAAACTATGCTAAAATGCTAAAATAGGCTAACAAATTGCCACCCGACGGCTCCGCAGCCGGAACATCGCCATCTCTGACTGTCAGGTGGTCAAAAACACCTATTTCTACAAAAAACACCTATTCGACTAGTTAAAATCACGTATCCACCGTTGCGTAGATATGATCAATGTTCCGGGAAAAACAGCATCATCAATAAAGGTCGCCCTGGTCGACGACCACGCGCTTCTTCGGCAGAGCGTTAAATTATTTATCGGCTCTCATGCAAAGGATTGCGTGGTCACCCTACAAGCAGAAAATGGGCGGGTACTGGTTGACCAATTGGCCAATCTGCCACTTGAGCAGCTCCCTGATGTTATTGTGTTGGATATAAATATGCCCGGAATGGATGGCTATGCAACGCTTCAGTGGCTAAAGCGGTATTCACCCGAAATCAAGATCATTATGTTGAGCATGTCCTCTGATGACCATACGATTATCCGCTGCCTACGTTTGGGCGCCAAAGCCTATCTGATGAAGAACGTCGACGGCGATGAACTTATCAAAACCATTAGGATGGTCAATGAACAAGGGCATTATTATTCTCAGTTGGTTGCCGGTCTGGCAGTCGCTTCGCTGCAAGAAGATGCTGAAAATTATAGCCAGCCTAAGACGTCGTCGGTACTCACAAAAAAAGAAGAAGAATTCTTGCAATTGATCTGCACCGAATTAACATACAAGGAGATTGCCGATCTGATGTATATAAGCCCGAGGACTGCAGATGTATATAGAGATCGCCTGTTCGAGAAGCTCAATGTAAAAACGCGCGTAGGCTTAGCTTTGTATGCGGCCAAAAACAATCTGATAAAAATCTAAACCCGATCACGTGAATCCCGTTCAACAACTCCTTGCATATTTGGATCAATACGGCCCCGGCAATTATGTTGTAATTACGGAGGAGCTAGCCAAAATATTCCCACCACCGGCGAAATATAATTACGGGAAATATGCCACTGAGATAAAGCTCTGGCTCGCTGAACTGGAGCAAGAACAACTGATCAAGTTAAATTTCACGGACAAAGCCCTATTCGACGCGACATTCGGCGACTTGAACAATGTCTATTGCTCCCTCGAATACCATGAAATTCGCGCAAAGATCACTAGGGATGGACATGCATTTCTCGCGCCCAATTCGACACTCGCCGCGGTGATTTCACTTGGGCAGAATGCACAATTCATAAATAACAGTCCGGGAGCCATTGCAATCGTCTCTACCGCTCCGGGCGACATCTCCATCGACTCCCGATCGGGCAACACCCAAGAAAAGGCTACAAAAAGGACAAACAAGATGCTGGAATTTTTGAAAACCTTCTCGGAATCAACCACCTCGCTCCAAAAGACAATATTTTCACTCACGGCAATACTTGCCGGATTGGGAATACATCTTTTATCGTCTGACGGGAAAAAGCCGGCTGCTGCCGAAAAAACAAAAATAACGGCTGTGGATACCGTCCAAATGAAAATTAGTCCGGCATATAAAGCCGATACTCCGGCCTTACCATCTCCAATGGAAAATCTACGCTATCCCAGTCTCAGCAATTTTTCCAATTTCTCCAAAACCGACGTCATCTTTATTGTCTGGAAAACGGGTCATTCAGTCGATTCCAACGTCGCCGAGAAGCTATACGCCGATCTCAAAGCCAGTGGCTATCACCCGCAACCGGCCCAGCGACTGGTTTTTTTGGTTAAAACGAATTTCGAAGGACGTCCTTACTCCATTGAGAGCCACCAGCTCAGCGACAATACCAGCCGGCATCTTATCACAATTAATCCCGATTTCGATTTCAGGAGATAAGCCACTATCTCCCCACCTGTCTCAAGAACGTACTCTCAAAGATACTATCCGCATTCCCCGTCGACGATACATCCAAGTGTGACCAAAACTCGTATGTATTTTAAGTTCGATCTTCTGACTCCCTGAATGATCATTTACTACCCTGTACAACAGAGTAGCAAGATTTATCTTTTAATTTTTGCAATGACGCTGTAATGAACGGAGATTTTGAGCCAATGGACACCAAGTCCATGAAACCTGAAAAAGCGAAGAAAATTCTTGAAGAACAGGGAATGCACGTTACACTAGAGGAAGTCGCGGCAATCCTCGATTTCCTCAACTTGATTTCCAACATTGCTATTTCCGCCTACATCGACAGCAAAAAGCTTGAACACCCTTAGCATATTCGAACTACCATAATTACCTGAAGGACAATATGTTTTTGCCATTTATCGCTGCGATCCTCGTAGTCCACGTCAAATACCATTATCACACTTCGAACTAAATAAAAGAAAATCGCAATCCAACGAAACGCACGCCAGACTTATGTTTGCCCAAATAAAAAGACCGTCCGAAGACAGCCTTTTCGCAATGTACCCTATTCTGAGGTCTCGAGCAGATTCGAACTGCTGTAGAAGCTTTTGCAGAGCTCTGCCTAGCCACTCGGCCACGAGACCACTATTATTACCCAAACTTTCAATCGACCAGCCCGCCAGTCCCAGCCTTTCGGCCAACTCCGGCTTCCCAGCCTATTTTTTTGGGTGGCTGCAAAATTAAGATATTTTCGCAGAAGTTTAAAATATTTTATGCAATCAATCCCTGAAAGCGAACTAATTATCAACAGCCGCGGCGCCATCTATCACCTCGACCTTCGTCCCGAAGAACTGGCCACCACCATCTTCACCGTCGGCGACCCGGACCGCGTCGACCGCGTCAGCCAACACTTCGACACCATCGAACACCGCTCCCACCACCGCGAATTCGTCTCCCACACCGGCCGGATCGGCCAAAAACGCGTCACCGTCGTCTCCACCGGCATCGGCACCGACAACATCGACATCGTCCTCAACGAGCTCGACGCCCTCGTCAACATCGACTTTTCCACCCGCACCGTAAAAAAGACCCTCACCCCCCTGACCATCATCCGCATAGGGACCAGCGGCTCCCTGCAGAAAGACATCCCCGTCGACAGCTTCGTGGCCTCCACCCACGGCCTCGGCATCGACAACCTCCTCAATTTCTATCGGCATGACACCAGCGAAGACGAAAGCGAGCTCCTCCAATCCTTCGCCACCCAGACCCAGCTGCACCACCGCCTGGCGCATCCCTATATCAGCGGCGCCAGCGCTACCCTCCTGCGGCATTTTACCACCGGCTTCCACCACGGCATCACCGTCACCTGCCCCGGCTTTTATGGCCCGCAGGGCCGCGTCCTGCGCCTCGGCCTCACCCAGCCGGAACTCATCGACCGCCTCACCAACTTCGCCTATGGCCCCCACCGCATCACCAATTTCGAGATGGAAACGGCAGGGATCTATGGCCTCGGCAAACTGCTCGGCCACCACTGTCTGAGCCTGAACGCCATCGTCGCAAACCGCATCTCACAAACCTTCAGCCGCGACAACAATGCCGTCGTAGAACAACTGATCCGCACGACCCTCGACATCGTCACCGCAAGCTAAAAAACCTTATCTTCATCCTCGTGAAAAAGAAGAGTCGTATTCATCATTACGTAAAGTCCAGGGCCGCGAAAAAAGGGACCTCCCGCCCCCACGGCAAACGCCCGCGCAAACACCCCTTCTCCGAGGCCAACCCCTCCCCGGATCGGTGAGGTTTCGCACAATCGCCGCCCCTGCCAAGCGGCCCCGGCCCGTTAGGCCCTTTCACCCGAAAAAGCTACTTTTGTGCCCAACGTATGAACCAAATGACCTTTTTCAAATACCAGGGCACCGGCAACGACTTCATCATCCTCGACAACCGGAACTGGAGTTATACCGCGCTGACCACCGAACGCATCCGCTTTCTCTGCGATCGTCGCTTCGGCATCGGCGCGGATGGGCTCATGCTGCTCAACCCCCATTCCGGCTTTGATTTTGAAATGAAATATTACAACGCGGACGGGCGCGAAAGCTCCATGTGCGGCAACGGCGGCCGCTGTCTGGTCAAATTCGCCTACGATATGGGCATCGTCCGCGAAGAATACCGCTTCCTGGCTGTCGACGGCCCCCACCTCGCCGAGATCGACGCCAACGGCATCGTCAGCCTCAAAATGAAAGACGTAAAAGAGATCGATGAATACAAAGGCGACAGCCTCCTCGACACCGGCAGCCCCCATTATGTCACGATGGTCACCGACGTCATGGAACTCGACGTTTACCGCAAAGGCATGGACATCCGCTATAGCAGCGATTTCGCCAAAGAAGGCATCAACGTCAACTTCGTAGAACAAAAACGCCCCGACGAGATCATCGTCCGGACCTATGAACGCGGCGTGGAAGACGAGACCCTCTCCTGCGGCACCGGCGTCACCGCCAGCGCCCTGGCCAACTATCACAACGAATCGGGTCATAACTATGTAAAAGTGACAACCAAAGGCGGAAAGCTCACCGTCCGCTTCGACCGCACCGCGGACGGCTCCTACGAGAACGTCTGGCTCTGCGGGCCCGCCATGAAAGTATTCCAGGGCACCATCTAAACACCATGATCCAGTATTTCAAGAACGTCAACCATCAGACTGTAGAGATCGAAAATCCGGAGAACGGCGCCTGGGTCAACATCCTGCCCCCGTTGAAACAACAGGAGTTCAGCGACCTGGCCGACGAGCTCGACATCCCCCTGGACTATCTCACCGACTCACTGGACATCGACGAACGCGCCCGCTTCGAAGAGTACGACAATGTGAAACTCATCGTCATCAAAACGCCTACGGAGAACAACTCCTTCAACGAAAGCGACGCGTATTATATCACGATCCCGATCTGTATCATCCTCACCCATAACCAGATCGTCACCGTCAACTCCTTCGAGAACGGCGCCATCAAAAAATTCCTCAACACCTTCCAGAACCGTCACCCGGATAAAAAGAATATGATGGTCCTCAAGGTCTTCGAAAAGATCACCCAGACCTATCTCGAATTCCTCAAAGAGATCAACCAGCGCCGCAACCTCATGGAACAAAAGCTCTACGCGTCGAATCGCAACGAAGAGCTCCTGGAACTGATGAAGATCCAGAAAAGCATGGTCTATTTCGTCACCGCCCTCCGCAGCAACGAGATGCTCCTGCTCAAACTGGCCCGCACCAATTTCCTGGGCCTCACCGACGAAGAAAAGGAGTTCCTGGACGACCTGGCCGTAGACATGTCCCAGGCCCTGGAAATGGCGAACATCTATACCAATATCCTCAGCAGCACCCTCGATGCTTTCGCCAGCATCATCAACAACAATATGAACAGCGTGCTGAAACGACTGACTTCCATCACCATCATCCTGTCCCTGCCGGCCCTGGTCACCGGCATCTACGGCATGAACGTGCCGATCCCCTACGCCAACTCTCATTACGCGTTCTATATCCCCATCCTGCTGTCGGTGGGTATCTCTATCGTCATCAGCTGGTATTTTATGAAAAAGAAATGGTTCTAACTATGTTCAACGTTAGAGTATATGGCATCCTGCTGGGCGAAAACAACCAGGTCCTCGTCAGCGACGAGTTCATCCGTGGTCATTATTATACGAAATTCCCCGGCGGCGGTCTCGAGTTCGGCGAAGGCACCCGCGACTGTCTCAAACGCGAGTTCAAAGAAGAGATGGACCTCGATGTCGAAGTCACCGACCATCTCTATACGACGGATTTTTTCCAGATGTCCGCCTTCAACCCCGGGCATCAGATCATTTCCATCTACTATTATGTAAAAGCCCTGGAACCCATCCGCGTGCCCCTGCGTACCAAACCCTTCGATTTCGACGAACTACAGCTAAAGATCTATGCGGAGAAAAAAGAGACCGAGACCTTCCGCTTTATCGACTGGCCCGACTTCGGCGAAGAAAGCGTGACCCTGCCCATCGACAAGGTCGTGGCCCGTCTGCTCACCGCTTCACGCTGAGCTTCTCGATCATCTCCTCTCCTACCCCTTCCGCACTGATGCCAAAACCCGTGACGAGCACGCCCTTCTGCCCGCCGTTCAGGGATTCTATCGCATAGACCGCCGCCTCATCGCCAGGATCGCTCGCACCCTCGAACCGATAGAACTCAGTGATCTCGAAATCCGCCGGTTTCAGCGCCAGGGGTGTCTTCATGCAAGAGATGCGGTCGGCCTCCAGGTTAAAGTCGATCGTATACCCTCTTTGTTTCAAGCCTTTGACGGCTTCCACTACCGTATCGTAAGCATACATAACGTTCTGATTTAGCGTATGGCAAGTTACGAAGAAACATGCAATTGCCCGGCCAGCCTCCGCAGCTCGGCTATCGACGCATCCACCTTGTCCATGTGCCGCCTGATCTGCCTGGGCCTCACCCAAAACCAAAAGATCACGGTCCAGGCCCCCGTGAGCACCCACGTCGTCACCGCCAGGTATAACCGCATCCGCAGCGTGTACTCGATGATATAAAGCGTCAGCCCCGCAAGCAAAAGGAGAAAATAGATTAAATAGAACCGGCCAAAAAGAAATTGCTGCCGCTGTTTCAGCTTCACCATCTCCTGCAGATGATCGCTCACCGTAACATCCTTACCCGAAGGCCGGATCCAGAGAAAGATCAGATCGCTCGACGCCACCACGTATAAGAGGATCGCCAAATCGATGAGCGCAACGCCGATCTTCGTGCTCAGCATGAACGCCGGTACATAACTCAACAGGACGTTCATATAGACCAGCGTGCCGATCAGCAACAGCACCATCCGGCCGTGCCGCCAGTAAGCCTTCCTGCGCACCCGCGCTATCCTGGCCAGCAGCTCCTCTTGCGCAACGGCCTCCGGCACCGGCTGACGATGCCAGATCGTGCTCAGGCTATCTGTGTTCATATCCATTGAATTTTTGCTTGATCTTTTCCCGTATCCGGAACAGCCGGACCCGTGTATTCGTTTCCGTTAAACCCAGGATGCCCGCAATCTGCGCCTGGGGGACACCTTCGAGCTCGAGGCCGATCAGCAACCGGTCCGTCTCCGGCAGCTCCGCCAGACAACGATAAAGGAATGCCAGCTCATCACGCCGGTCGGATCCCGACTGTTCGGCGCGGTGGTCGAAAACGGACACGTCGGCGATGTCGGCCTGTAGCCGCACCTGCGGGTCACGCCGGCCCTTCTCCAATTCGCGCAAACAGCAGTTACACGCGATCCGGAAGATCCATGTACCCACCGACGACTCGCCCCGGAATTTGGGCAGCTGCCGCAATACGATCACAAAGGTCTCCTGCGCCATGTCCTTGGCCTTGTCGGGATCGCCTACGTATCCCCGGCAGAGCCGATAGATCTTCTCCCAATATTCCCGGTATATCGCTTCGAAGGTCATAGCGGCAGAAAATCGGTGAGTTCATTACGATACCATTGCGGGTCGTCATACATGATGAAATGGAGCCCCTTTGTCGCGTAGTGTATTCTACCCTGAGCCAGCCCCTTATATTGCGTTTCGATGGCCGGCCGCAGCTCCGCAAATGGCGCCTCCAGCATGATCAGCGCCGGACATACGATAGGATGAAGACTATCACGCAGGTCCAAATTGGACAGTTGACAATAAATATTTCCAAGCGTCCTTCGGTCGCTCCGAACACCCCAGTCTACGATTTCGGCCAGCCGGCTCGTATCGGCTAGCAGTTGCAGCATCCCCTGCCTTTGCTGCTGATAAAAAACGGAATCGCCGATCGCGCGAAACTGCGCCCCCCAGGCATCGCAACCAGGATGTGCAGCGGGCACAAATGCCGGGTTCATCAAGGCCGGTAAACAAGGTAAGGCATCTACCACCACGAACTTTCCGATGAGGTCCGGATAACGCCCCGCGAGCATCAGAGCCATGACCCCTCCCAGACTGTGCCCGACAACCACCGGCCTCTGAAGATGCTCCTCCCGGATAAAGCCGGCGATCTGCGAGACCCAGCCCCCGAGCTCAGGCGTCTTTTCCGGCGGCGCCCCTGCAAAACCGGGCATGGTCAGCACATAACAGGTATAATGGGGACTATAAAGCGCAACGGTTTCCTTCCAGACATCGCCCGAACAGGCGAAACCCGGGATAAAGACGATGCTCTGCCGGCCATTGCCTGTTTTGGTTACCTGGAAAGAAGGGCCGCCCGTCTGCGCATGGGCACATATAATGCCCGCAAAGACAAAAGGCAAGAGCAACGGGATAAGATGTTTCATGATGTTTTTGGCGTTTAGATACCCAACCCGGTAAAATGTTACAAGGCGGGATCGACAAGCCCGTCACCACCCTAATCGATGAGCTGATGCGTCTGCTTGACCACCCCCATCACAAAGGTGCTCTGGACATGACCGATATTGTCGACCTGTCCCAGCTTGTTCACATGAAAATCGTAATAGGCATCCATGTCCTCCACTGCAACCTTTAGCTGAAAATCGAATTCCCCGCTGATGATAAAGCATTCGATAATTTCCGGAAGATCGTTAACAGTCTTTATAAACCTGGCCCCCGAGCGTTTGTTGTGTTCTTTCAGCGACACATAGCAGATCGCCAGCAGGCCCTTCCTGACCTTGGAATGATCCAGCAGGGTGGCATACTGACGGATCACACCTGTATCTTCCAGCCGCCGGATACGTTCATGCACCGGCGTCGTGCTCAGATGCACCTGCGCCGCGATCTCGCGGACCGTGATCTTGGCGTTGTTCTGCAAAAGCCGGAGAATGGCCCGATCCTTGTCGTCTATTTCCACCGGCCCGCCGGTCGCTTTTTCTTTTTGGACGTCTTTTTCCATAACGATCTTGCATTTTGTTCTATGAAAAGGTTAAAATCTAGGTTTTCATTCCAAATTTATCAACAATTCCTGTATTTTTGTTCTACTATTTTACCTTTGTCCAAACAAAACAAAAACTAAAACTCCATGTCAACGAAAACGCAGAGCATCGACCTGTCGCTTCCCTATAAGGTGAAAGATATGAGCCTGGCAGAATGGGGCCGTAAAGAGATCCGTCTCGCCGAAGCCGAAATGCCCGGCCTGATGGCGATCCGTGCTGAATATGGCAAACAAAAGCCGCTCAAAGGCGCCCGTGTCGCCGGCTGTTTGCATATGACCATCCAGACTGCCGTCCTTATCGAAACCCTGGTAGAACTGGGCGCCGAAGTACGCTGGAGCTCCTGTAATATCTTCTCCACCCAGGACCAGGCCGCTGCCGCCATCGCCGCCGCCGGTATCGGTGTTTTTGCCTGGAAAGGCCAGACCCTGGAAGAAGCCGATTGGTGTATCGAGCAGACCCTGTTCTTCGGTGGCACCGACCGCCCTCTGAACATGATCCTCGACGACGGTGGTGATCTCACCAACATGGTTTTCGATAAATATCCCGAGCTCGTACAGCACATCAGAGGTCTCAGCGAAGAAACCACCACCGGTGTTCACCGCCTCTACGAAAGAATGGAAAAGGGCACCCTCCCTATCCCCGCTTTCAATGTCAACGACTCCGTGACCAAATCCAAATTCGATAACAAATACGGTTGCAAAGAGTCCCTGGTAGACGCCATCCGCCGCGCCACGGACGTGATGATGGCCGGTAAGGTCGCCGTCGTAGGTTCCTATGGCGACGTAGGTAAAGGCTCTGCCGCTTCCCTTGCAGGCGCCGGCTGCCGCGTGATCGTCACCGAGATCGACCCCATCTGCGCCCTCCAGGCTGCTATGGACGGTTTCGAAGTGAAAAAGATGGTAGACGCCGTGAAAGAAGCCGATATCATCGTTACCGCTTCCGGTTGCCGCGACCTGATCACGGAAAAACATTTCCGCTCGATGAAGGACAAGGCCATCGTTTGTAACATCGGTCACTTCGACATCGAGATCGACATGGCCTGGCTGAACAAGAACTACGGCCACACCAAGGACACTGTCAAGCCCCAGGTCGACGTCTATAACATCGATGGCAAAGACGTGATCGTCCTGGCGGAAGGCCGTCTCGTAAACCTGGGCTGCGCCACCGGCCACCCCTCGTTCGTGATGAGCAACTCCTTCTCCAACCAAACCCTCGCACAGCTCGAGCTGTGGACCAACCACAAAAAATACGAGAACAAAGTATATGTGCTGCCCAAACACCTGGACGAAAAGGTCGCCCGTCTCCACCTCGCCAAGATCGGCGTAGAACTCGACGAGCTCACCGACGCCCAGGCCAGCTACCTTGGCATCCCCAAGGCCGGCCCCTTCAAACCCGAGCACTATCGCTACTAGTCGACTATCGTCGCGCCCGGCAGCCGTCCCTGGCCGCCGCAGCCCGCAACCATACCAAAGCCCGCTCCTCCGAGCGGGCTTTATTGTTACAGCATTTTTGTTATCTTTACGGGTGAAATCACCCTTTTTTACTTATGGCTACAGCCTTAAACGATGTCCAAATAGAGATCCTCAAACTCTTTCAACACGACCAGTCTCCCGAAGACCTCAAGGAGATCAAATCCCTATTGGTAACCTACCTGGCTGACAAGGTAACCCGCGAAGCCGACAAGGCCTTTGACCAAAAAGGCTATACCGCGGATGTCTTCGACCAATGGAAGAAGGATCACTTTCGTAAATCAGATCGCTAATGACCGTCGTCATCGATTGCAATGTCTTTGTAGTCTGCCTTACCTCTCGTTCCCCCTATCATTACATCTACCAAAGCCTCATCGCAGGGAAGTTTACCCTGGTAGTCTCTCAGGACATCCTGCTTGAATACGAAGAGATTATCCAGCAGAAATACGGTGTGTCTACCGCAAGCGCCTTTATCTCCTTGTTAAAGGAGCTACCTAACGTCATTCATGTTGCACCTTTTTATAGATGGTTATTGATCGACGTTGATCCTGATGATAACAAATACTGTGACAGCGCGATCATAGGCAAAGCCATGTTTATTGTCACAGAAGACAAACATTTTAACGTACTTAAAACGATCTCTTTCCCGAAACTGACAGCCATAACCCTGGACGAATTCCTGCAAAAACTTTAATCGCGATATGCGGCTACCCTTCTACCTTATCCCCCTCCTCTATTTACACACATTGAACGTATCCGGCCAGCCACCCGTCTGGC
>Ga0210396_10004610_pt1 | contig 13460 bp, 20 predicted proteins | sample IncBWH17OmetaG_FD_155466 | JGI IMG/M metagenome (GOLD analysis project Ga0210396, IMG submission 155466) | Forest soil microbial communities from Barre Woods Harvard Forest LTER site, Petersham, Massachusetts, United States - Inc-BW-H-17-O ...
GGTTGTTTCCGGGGAATTTCGCCACCACCGGCTACACCAGCACGTTTCAACCCTATGGTATGGTCTGACGTGGGGCTCTGTATTGGCGCCAACCTTCCGAAAGACGCATAAACCCTAAGGTGTTGGCGGAGGGGGCGGCCACCGGGTTGGGCTGCCGCACCGTGCAAAAGTTTTCCGCGGCCGATACTGGAAGCGTTCCAACTGATCACCTATGCTGTATCCGAACGGTTGCCCAGCGCCCTCGATATTGATCACGCACGCTTTGAACATCCCAAATCGAAGGCAATTTATTTCAGCTTTACGTGCGGTTGACGATGTCGGCGCCGGTTACTCTAGGCATAATCCAGAGGGACCGCCTGCCGCCTTCGGCGCCAGTAACCGTCGTCGCCACACAAAAAGGGCGGGAGAGCCTCCGCGATGAATTGGTGTACCGAACGGCCAGAGACCCGGCAAATAACTGGTGGTCGTGGCACCACGGACCCGATGCACTGAGGGCCGCACGCAGAAAATTTCCAGATGAAGCGAAGGAGGGGGGATTGCTGGCAATAGGCAAGACCTCAACCGCCGAGTGTTGGACGCGAGTCAAGACACGGCTCATAGCCGAGGACGGCCTATAGAAGCACCCGAACCGAACCCGAACCACGCGACTTAGTGCGCGGTGGTGCATATGAGAGTGGTTCACCACGACAGGTGAACTCATGCGCCAGACCCCTCATGCAATCAACGCACTGCGCGCCCGTGCGCTCGCCCTCGGCATCGTCTGGGAGGAACTGCCGCCATTGTTGCGCATCCGCGACATCGTGCGCGGTCGGAAAGGCGCACGCGGCCCGCCCGACATCCTGCCGATATCCGAACGCACCTTCTACAGCCGGCTTGCCGATGGGCTGATCCCGCCGCCGGTCAAATTCGAGAGCGGCATATCGGCATGGCCGCGCGAGGTCATCGTGCGGATCACGTTGGACGGTATCCGGCGCCCCTCGGGGCATGGGCGCAAGCTCACCGGCGCAACAGAAATTCCGGCCGCAACACAACCTTGACCGGCGCCCCGCAGCGGGGACGGCCGGATCAAGGCGACTTAAGGGAAGTTGGAATTACTCTTAAATAGCCGATAAAGCCCCGCTGCGGCAAGCGTCCGGTCTTTTCTTCACGCGAGGAAGAGACATGACAAATCTCGTCACCACCACCAAAAACAACCGCTGGGACCGCGGCGCCGATTTCGGCATAGCCCGGCGCATCGCCAAATTGCGCCGTCGTCGTGACCATAGAACGCGAATTGACCCTGCTCTTGTCGCGTCGCACAGCCGGCGGAGCGGAGCGGATCATGCGGCGCGCCTGCCGCATCGCCAGGCTGCACGGCGAGTTCCACACCGTCGGCAGTGAAATCGTCAATCTCGAATTGCTGTAGCCGAGTTGGTCACGACCGGCGCTCTTCGGAGCGCCGGCTTTTTATTGAGGAGTTGGCGGAGATGGGTACTCGCCTCAGCAACCATGGCGCCGGGAGCCGCAACAAAACACACCGGTCATCGCTCGGCGCCAAGCGGCTGATCGGGCCGCCCGCGAGGGAGCGAAAGCGCAAATTGCCGACAGGAGCCGGCCCAATCCGACCCCGCTGCCAGTGGCCGCGGCATTGGATGGCTGCCACGACCTCGGCCAGGCCGGCCGAGCATTGGGGCAAGCCTTCCCGCAGTGAAGCGAAGCCGAGCGTATCGAGGCGCTGCGCCAATACGTCCGGAACCCTGCAAGTCCAATGGCTCGGCTCGGCCGCCCGCAAGGAACGCCAGAGGCTCGCCCTCCGCAATCGCGCCGAACACACCCTGGATTACGACGGTAATGATGGAGACCACAATGGTTGACGCAGTGGATTTCTTTGCCGGCAAGTATCTGTCCGGCGCCGAGAGAAACCTCGCAAACCTCGCATCTCCCTCCGGTGGGAGATTCGGAGGCTGTTCCTCATGCTCGAATCGCAGCGGCATGAGCCAAGCGGTATCGGGAGCGCCATCCGGCCGGCAATGAGCCGCCTGCTCCTCGCCCATGCTTGACCGCGACCTGCCGAGCGCTCTGGGATTCGCCGCCGCCCCGCTGCAGGTGCTAGGGTTCTCCGCATGTCCGCGAATCGTTCACTCGACGCCGCCGCCTTCGGCTACGATGAGCAGCACGCGCTCGCGGTCGCGCCATTGGCGCCGAGCGCCGAGGACCATGCCCGCGTCATGCGCCTCGCCCGCCGCCTGTTGCCGCTGCCGGACGACCCGCGCCACCTGTCGGCGGCGTTGGAGCTGATGGGCAACATCGTCTTTCGCCTGGCCGAGGCGCGTCCCGGCGTGCCGTTGCAATCGCTCCTCTTGGCCGCCGAGGGGCTGACACTGCTAGCGGTCGCCGAGCTGGCCGCCGATCCGGGGCAGCGGCTGCAATAGACCCGCTGCGATGCGCTTTCGGCATCGCAGCAATTTATAGCCGTTGCCATCGGCATGCCGCCCGTTCAATCATCGGGCATGGCTTGTCTCGACGATATCGCCGCCATCCTCACCCAAATCGAAGAGCACGAGCGCGCGCTCGCCGCGCTCCGCGCCGCTTCGCCGAGCCTCGGCGAACAGCTTGCCCAGGCCTGCGCCGAGGTCGAAGCCGCGGCCAGGCTGTTCCGCGCACAGCCTTGGACGACGCGGGCCGGGATGTTGGGGGCATCCGCCGCGCTCCTCCCCGAGGCGACGCTCGCCTTTGCCGAGGGCGAAGCGCGCCGCCGCGCAGCCGCTGATCCGCGCGAGACGTTCGATGCCGCCACCCGGACGAAACGCACCGCCGCGGCCGAAGGCAAGATCGCCGATCTTGCTGCGACGATCGATCATGACGACCTCCGCACGCTGCGCCGCGCCGCCGCCAAAGCGCATGCCGCCTATCGCGGGCTCGCGGCGCGGCGCGACGAAATCCGATTATCGACGCCGGCCGGCGTGGCCAGGAAAATTCGGCGTGGGAAGGCCAGCTGACCGGGCTGGTCAACAGCCTTGGCCGCGCCATGGCCGATCAGGTGCCGGGCGGCATGCTGGAACGCACTCACGGCTTTGCCGGCGCCCGCTTCTTCGACGCGTTTACCCAGCATCCCGAGCGTCGGGCGGCCTTTATCGGGTTTGCGTCGGAGGCGACGGTGGGGCCGTTGCGCGGCAACCAGGTGGCGTTCCGGGATGTGGTTGTCGAAGAGTACCGCGGGCAAGTCGGCGGCACGCCGTTCATCGAGCCCGATCTGTGTCACTTCATTCCGATCGGCATCGCCGACGCGTTCATCGAGGCCTATGCCCCGGCGGACTATGTGGAAGCGGTCAACGAGGTGGCGTTGCCGCGCTACGCTAAATCGGAGGAAATGCAATTCGGCAAGGGTGTGCTGTTGGAGACTCAGCAGAACGTCTTGCCCTTGTGCACCGTACCGCGCGCCTTGTTCACCTCGCGGGTGACGCCCTACCGGCCGCCGACGGTCACCGTCGAGACCGGAGCAGCGCCAGCACCCGCGACCGCGGCCAGGACGCCCGCCACGCCGGTCGGACGCCGCGCCGCGAATTGATAGCCGCAAGGCGGGCCCGTCGGCACGCGCAAGCTCGCGGACCCCCCCAAAGCAAAGCCGCAATAGGCGGGCGCCGTGCTCAAAACGCCTTGGGCAGCCCGGCTTGCGCCAAGATGCCGTTCGCTGTCGTGGTCTTCTTGATGGTGCGCGGGACGCTGAATGTCCGCCCGGTGACCGGGCTGTACCAGATTTCATGACTGCCTTTGCCTTGGCGCTCGATCCGGCAACCGGCGTCCCGCAGCAGCCGGCTCAGGCGGCGATACACGCGCGGCCATGGCGCTCGGCCATGACCATGATCTCAACGACCTCACCCGGCGGCTCGCTCGTGTTGGCGCGCAGCAAGTCCGGGGCAAGGTCGAGGATCACGTCCACCAGCATGTCGAAGCTTTCGGCCTCGCAAAACAAGCCGGGGATGTCGTCGCCGTCGGTCCACCAGATTTTTGCCGCGGCATCCCAATGGGCGTGCACGGTGTAGGTTGTCGTCATCGATCCCGCTGCCCTTCCTGCGCGTGGGCATTCCTGCCAATCGGTGTGAGAAGCGCGGCAACCCTGGGCAGGGCCGGGGGTTCGGTGATCAGCCTAGCCGCGCTGCGCCAAAGCATAGAACGCAAACGGACGCCGCGCAAAAAGGTACTTCTGTGCCGGGCGATCGACCACGAGGCCAAGAGGGCCGTCTGGACTGTTGGAAGTCGAGTTCGCCCGCACGGCCGGGGTGTCGAAGCAGGCGATCACCAAGGCGCTGCGGCACGGCAAGCTTGCCCGCGATGCCGGCGGCGGCATCGACCCCGAGCACCCGGTCAACGCGGCCTGGCTCGCCCTCCATCGCGACGACTTTTCCAGTAACGGCCGGGCGGACACGCACTCCCATGCCGGGCGCCTGCCCGCTGCGGAGCCCGCCAGTGCGGCGAAAGTCGCCCCGCGGCACTCTCCGGCGGACGGAAACAGGCAACGACCCCTCCGCGCCCCTGGATGAAGGCGGCATCGACCTTGCACAACTCGCTGCCGAATTGCGTCTCGACGAACTGCCGCCCCGCCCGGCGCTTGACGAGGAACAGCGCCGGCTACGTATCCCCGGATCGGCGCTGCTCAATCTCGACGGGCTGCTCAACAACGTTGCCAAGTCGATCGCCGACGGCTTCAATCGCGAGGGCGGGATGCTGGTGAAGGTGCTCACCGGGATCGACGACCGGCTGACCGCAATCGAGCGGCGCGTTTGCCGACAACAACAATGCCGAGACTGCGGCGCGGCTCGCGGCACTGGCCGAGGGGCTGGCCGATCTTGTCCGGGTGCTCGCCGCCCGCTTCGACTGCTGATCGCGGTCTTTACGGTTTTACACGCAGCCCTCGGGTTTTTACGATCGCCGGCATGGAGCCGATCGTCGCGGCGCTGGCCGCCGCGTTCAATTCGTTGATTGAGCACGCCTCGCCGGAGCGTCAGGAAGCAATCTTGCGCCGTGCGCTCCTACAGGTCCTCGGCGATCATGACGAGCACCCGGCGTCGCGTCTGCTGGCGTCGCGCTCGCCGTCGATCAGCGCCATCGACAGCGACGACTGGGCCGCGCTCAAACCACAGATACGCGCCGAACTCGACCTCGCCGGGATGAGCCTGGCCGATCTTGCCAGGGATGCCGGGGTCCCGCTGTCAACGGTGCAGAAGACGCTATCGCCGCATGGATTGACGCCGGGGAGGTTGATCGCCGACAAGCTCGCGGCCTGGCTCGATACCCGAGCAGCCGAGATTCCGGACGGCGAGGGCAAGCACGTCGATGCCTAAGCCGGCAACAGCGCCGCGACGGCAAAACCTTTATCCCGAGATAACGGGTCGTCGAAGAACGGTCACGACTCCACCGGGGTATTGCCGGTCTATCGGTTGACCGGGGCGCAACGCGATAAACTGGCGGGATTCGTCTCCTTGACCGAGGAGAGGGAACTGTGCCGCCTTCTCGGCATGACGCCGAACTCATCGGCCAGGCGGTCGCCGGGCGCGAATTGCCGGCCGAGGCGATCGAGCGGATCGCCGCGTTTCTTAACGGCGAGGACCGCTCCTAGACCAGCGACGCGCCGTGGCGTGTTTTTGCATGCCGCCGACCCGGTGGTGCTCGATTGTCTGCGGGCGCTGTCGATCTCGCTGGTGGCGACGGCGAACAACCATGTCGGGGATCTCGGCAGCGGCGGGATCATCGGCGCGTTGCGCGAACTCGATATGCGCGGGATTGCCCATGCCGGCGCCGGCGTAAATTCGGCCGCGGCCGCCGCACCGGTTTACCGGCGCACCGGGAACGGCACCGTGGCGCTGGTGGCGGCGGCGAGCGGTGCGATCCGCGAAGGTGCCGCGGCGACCGCCAGCCGCGCTGGGGTGAACGAATTGCGCCGCGGGGCCGATGGCGCGCTCGACGCCGCCGATCTAGGCCGCATCCTCGGAGCGATCGCCGCGGCGGCCGAACAAGCCGAAATCGTGCTCGCCCGTCACCATAACCATATCCTCGAAGAGGGCGGCCGGCGGACCCCCGAATGGCAGCGACAATTGGCGCGTCGCTCTATCGATGCCGGGGCCTCGCTCTATGTCGGCCACGGCGCGCCGCGGTTGCACGGCATCGAGATTTATCGCGGGGCGCCGATCTTTTACGATCTCGGCAATTTCGTCTTTCAGACCGCGACCGAGGACGGGTTTTACGACGGTGAAGTGTGGCAGAGCGTCATCGCCGAGTGCCGCTTTGCCGGCGGCCGGTTTCGCGACGTGCGTTTGACCCCGGTGCAGCTGAACGACCGCGGCGTCGGCGGGCCCGCGGACCTCAAAACCCGCGGGCGCCCGTCGATCGCGCGCGGTGCCGCGGCGGCATCAATCCTTGGCCGGCTCGCGGAATTATCGCAGGCTTACGGCACCGTCATCGAAAGCGCAGGCGATACCGCGGTGATCCGCGCCGGGTGAGGGCAGAGCTGCGGTTTCGGCCGAGGTGAGCCGAGCGCCGCCCCGGCCTGCTCGGGATCGGGACTCAGGCGCCCCGACCCGCCCGGATTTTTGCTGATCGTCCCCGCGCAAAAGCCGCGCAAAGTGGCGTTTAGAAGCGGTTCCGATCAAATCAAACCATCAACTCGTCACCCCGCGCCAACGGGGTCCAAGGCCTGTCCCTGGCTTGAGCAGGGGGCAGCCGCACGTCGCTTGCCCTGCGGTTCCCGCTTTCGCGGGGATGAGGTTCAATGCGATCGAAAACCGCGCTAGCGCTTTGAGTATTGCGGACGGCGGCGGGCCTTGTGGCGGCCGTATTTCTTGCGCTCGACGACGCGGCTGTCGCGGGTCAGAAAGCCCTGGCTCTTCAGCACCGGGCGCAGGCCGGGCTCGTAAAAGGTCAGCGCCTTGCTGATGCCGTGGCGCACAGCACCAGCCTGGCCGGACAGCCCGCCGCCCACCACCGTGCACATCACGTCGAACTGGCCGAGCCGGTTGGTGGTGACAAAGGGCTGGTTGATGATCATGCGCAATACCGGCCGGGCGAAATAGACCGGGCTGTCGCGGTCATTGACCTTGATCGCCCCGCTGCCGGGCTTGATCCACACCCGCGCCACCGCGTTTTTGCGCTTGCCGGTGGCGTAGGCGCGGCCGAACGCGTCGAGCTTTGGCTGGATGTCGATCGCCGCCGCCGCGGTGGGTGCGGTCGGCGCCGCCGCCGGGGTCCGCGCCGCCTGCATCGCCTGGCGCAGGTTGGCGAGGCCTTGGAAGGTCTGAGCGCGCGGGCCGGATGGTGGGTTGGTCGGTTGATCGTTGTCGGCCATTGGTCACGCCCTCAAATTCTTGCGGTTCATCGCGCCGACATCGAGCAGTGCCGGCTGCTGTGCGGCATGCGGGTGGTTGGGCCCGGCAAAGACGCGGAGGTTCTTCATGATCCGCCGCCCGAGCGGCCCGCGCGGCAGCATGCGCTCGACCGCCTTTTCGACGACCCGCTCGGGGTGACGGCCGGCGAGGATGGCACCCTTGCTGCGTCCTTTGATGCCGCCCGGATAGCCGGTGTGCCAGTAGAAGATGTCGTCCTGGCGCTTGTTGCCGGTCAACCCGACCTTTTCGGCGTTGACGACGACGATGTTGTCACCGCAATCCATATGCGGCGTGAACGACGGCTTGTGCTTGCCGCGCAAGCGCATGGCGAGGACCGAGGCAAGCCGGCCCAGAACCAGCCCGTCGGCGTCGACGAGCAGCCACTTTTTCTCGATATCCGAGGGTTTGGCGGAATAAGTCTTCATTGCTCCGGCCGCAGACGCCGGCGCGCGGATGCATCCCGGCCCGGCAAAGCGGCGGATGTAGGCGATCCGGGGCTCGAGGTCAAGCTGCGCGTCGATCTCGCCCGAGCTCTCGTTGCGCGGCTCGGCCGGCGCGGCTAGTGTGGTACGTCGGTGCCACGCGACGCGGTGCGCCGCTGGAGGGGTGGCCGAGCGGTTGAAGGCGCACGCCTGGAAAGTGTGTAGACGGTGATGAATCGTCTCGCGGGTTCGAATCCCGCCCCCTCCGCCACCCTTACCCTATTTATCACGTGATCGTAATGCGTTAAGGGGGCGGCTGCGGGGCCGCCCCATGCTACGCCCCTACCAGAGGCAGCGCTACCGGGGCCGTTTGCGGGGGGATGAAGAAATCATGTCCGGGTGCTGTCCGCCGCCGCCGCGGTCAGAGGGTGGCGACTGGATCATCGTGCGGCGCGATCCCGCCAGGGCGACCGAGAGCTACTACATGGCCGGGTGCTGGATCGCCGATCAGCGCTTCGGCAAGCGGATCAGGGGCTACGGCAACGCGCTGGCGGTGCTCGATCGCGCGCCCAAGGAGGCGCCCTGCACTTACGGAATCGGCCCGGTGCCCCGCCGGCGCCGAAGGGCGCGGCAGCCTGCGGACGACGCCGAAAACCCAGCGGCAGCAAGGTTTTAACTAACTGACTCCCCCCGCTTGCGGAATTATAACCCATTGTGATTACGATTGACTTCTCGAGCTGACTTGTCGGCGGGCGGGTGAGCTTAAAAGTGCGCGTGCAACAGGATTTGCGTGGCGGTCCAGATCACGCCCGTGAGCGCGACGAAGGCGGCAACCCCGACGCCGATCACCCACTTGATCAGCCGCAGCTCGACCTCGGCGAGGTCCGCCTTGGTCGCGAGGTTTGAGAGATCGAGAGCACGCGCGTCGCCGATCGTCTCGGCGATCGCCTCAGCGACGGGGTCGGTTGCGCCCGCCTCTTTCAGGCGACGAGCGGCGCGGAGAGTGTCAAAGCTCGCGGCCATCGTCCGCGCCTGCCTTGGATCGCGCCGCCGCCAATCCCTGCTCGATCAGCCGGCGGATCGCCTCGGCCTCGGTCTTGATCCGGTGGTCAAAGCGGTAGGCATCGATTGCGCGCGCCATTTCGGGGGTTATGGCGACCAACTTCTTGACAGGAAACAGGATCGGTGGGGCCATATCGCCACTATAGGCGATATCGCCATCATTGACAAGCTGCGGCGATGCCTATATAGTCGATATGCTCAATTGAGCGGCCCCACGCGGATGCGCTAACACCCGCAAGGAGCCTAACCCAGGCAAGGAGTGACCCATGCCCAAGGCTGCGGACAGTTTACAGCAATCTCGCGTCGACGACGACTTCACCCCTGCTGAAATCCGGTTCATCGAGGCGCTGATGGAGGCCCCGCAATACCGCTGGTTGAGGGTCTTCGGCTCGGAGCGAGATCCGGCGCCGATCAGCCGCTGGCGGTTCCGGTGGCGCGTTCTCCGGCTCCCGAAAGCTGATCGCCGCGCCTGCCGCGAGTGGATGGCGGAGAATATTCCGAGCCGACTCGCGCTGATCCGCAGGCGCTGCCGCCAGCGCATCGCTGCCGAGCTATTCGCCTTGTCCGTCGCGGTCGGAGGGTAGGGGCGATGGCCGCCGAAGTTGTGCGATTGGCGCGGGCGCGCCGGGAATATCGCGCGCCCGAAGCCTTCCCGCGGCAGCACGAATTGCTCGATGAAATGAAGAGCCTTGATCACGAAATCCGCGCATTGAAAGCGCGGTATGCAGTGCGCCTGCGCGCCTTTCACCGGGCGGCCGGCATCGCCCCGAGGCGCTCGGGACGGGGAAGACACCAAAGCGCGGCAGACTGATCGCGCCTTGCGGGCCGGGGGCCGGGCGGTTCCCTGACAAGGAACGGCCGCGCGCTGCTGAGGTCCTGTTCTCAGGGCGCCAGGCCGCTTCATTCGCCGCGCCCGGCCCGCAAAACAAACCCGAATTCGCGTTTTACTTCAATCGCCTGTCAAGCATACCTGTCCGGTTGCGGCGGGCTGCCGCGGCGACCAATGCCAACAGGCCGCGGTGCCCTCGCCGGGTGTCACCAGCGGTTGAGTCCAGACCAGCCGGCCGTTGCCGGTGCGATGCATCAGCTCGCCGCGCTGCGACGGGCTCAGCAGCCCCCAGGCGGCGACCACGAGCACGATGCGAGGGGCGGCCGCGGCTGCTTGATCAGCCGCGAGACGGTCTGCTCGGTCATTCCGAGCAATGCTGCGATCGTGCGCTGCTTCAGCCCCAGCGCCTTGGCCCGGCGCTTCACCGCGCCCGCACCCACGATCGCCTCTCCATCGCTCGATCTGGTCAATGCATAAAACCGCCTATTGGGCTATTGGGCCGTTAGCCTCCAATGCCACGCGATTTGCCGGGCGCCTCAGCGAGCCTCGGCGCAGGCGTGGCGGCGTCCTGGCCGCGTGACATTCTGAAATGACCGTTGGCAGAATGTCGCGGCGCGCGCGCCGAATCGGTCAAGGTCAAGGTTGCCGTCCTGCCCCGTTTTCTGTTTCCGCGGGATTGCCGCCGTCGATCACCCGCCAGCGGTCACGCACCTGGACGCCCGCACGGGCAGATCGAACGCGTTGAGCATCAGGTCGACGACGCCGGCGCGCGCGCCGCGCCGGCCCGGTTCCTGCTCGGCGACCTGAGCCTGCACGGCGCGCAGCGTTTCGGCGATCTCGGCGCGCGTCAGCAGCCCCTTGCGCTCGAGCACGACGGCGAAGGTAAAGATCACGTCGAGCATGCCGGAGGCGAAGGCGGCGAGCTGATCGCCAGCCAGCTCGATCAGCCTCATGAATTCTGCCGCAAGGCCGAGCCGTTGCGTATCGCCTGGTTGAGCGCCTGCACCAAGACGCTGCCGTTGTTCATGAAGAGCTGCCCCACGCTCTTGACGTCGACGACGCTGATCGGGCCGAGGTTGAAGGTATGGCCACTGCCGGCGCCGCCCGCCGCGGCCGAGCTGCGTACGAAATTCGACAGGTTTTCCGGCAGCACCATCTCGTTTGAGTGCAGTTGCGCCAGCGTGCCGTTGGCGCCGAGCTGCGGCACGGCCCAGCCGCCGGCCGCCGAGGGCACGATGCCGCCGTGCTCGAAGCCGAAGATCGCGCCGAGGCTGCCAAGGCCGAACAACGAGCTTAAAAGGCCGCCGCCGCCGCCCACAGTGGACGATACCGCCGCCCCGGCCCCCGCGCTCAAAAGGCCGCCAGCGCCAGCACCCAAAAGGCCGCCGGTTCCCTGGCCGCCAGTGGCGCCCCCGGAGAAGTTCTGATCGGCGCTCCCGCCCCCCGAAGAGGCCGGCAACGCCGCGGCCAAAGATGCCCTTGAAGAGGCTGTCGAACAGGCCGCTGACCAACCCGCCGCCGCCTGATCCCGAGCCGCCCCCGACGCCGAGCGCATTCTCGAACAGCGATTTGAAGGCCGAGGTCAGCGTGTCCTTGACTTCCGCGACGCCGGCGACAAGGCCGCTGGTCTGCGCGCCGAATTTTACATTGACGTTGCTGTCAGCCATAAATATCCGCGTTAATCAGAGGGAGGACATGCGAGCAAGAACCTTCTGGTTTGGCATCGCGGCCATTTGCCTTACGCTCATCATCGTCACGTGGCTGTTCGGCCCCGGCGCCGCCGACAAGGCGATCTCCGTTATCGGGGGCGCGGTTTTGCTGGGGCTCTTGGGCGTCCTCTATTTCATCCCGGCCCTATTGTCGCGCCAGCATTCCCACCGGAACGTTCACACGATATTCGCCGTCAACCTGCTGCTCGGCTGGACTCTTGTCGGCTGGGTCGCGGCGCTCGTTTGGGCGCTCGCCAAGCCGCCCGAAGTGACGATCGCGACCGCGCGGGGGGGGCGCCTGCCACCCCTTCCCGCACTGTGCCGAGGCGATCCTGCCGGCGGCGGAGCGGACAGCGCCGCGGCCTTTCTCGCCCTGGAAACACGCACGTCGTAGCGGAGGTCTTCTCCGCCCAAACAGCCGTCGCCGAGGGGCAGGGGCAAGCGCCATGCGCCTTTGGTTTTTTCTAAAGGCGCACAATGGCGCGAAGGGAGTGCGCCTTTATCAGGGTGCGCCTATAGGGAATCTTGATGGCGCAATGAGCGCGCCATCAGACTTCCCCCAAAGGCGCACAATGGCGCAAGGCGGGCCGCGGGGATTATCCGGGGTGCCTCAAAACGATCAGACCCAGGCGCGGCTTTCGGGCATCAGGATCGTGATATTCGCGCTCGGCGATCATCTCCTTTTCCCGGATTTTCATACGTCCGGCCGGAACCGTCCACAGGCGGCCTTCCAAATCGATTTCAGCCCAGGTCGCGCCGATGACCTCGCCAGTGCGGGCCGCGGTCAGGATCGACGCGCATGATGGCCCGCCGCGGCGGCGAGACGCTGGTCCACTCGAAGCCAGCGGCTTTGCCGAAGTTCGCACGATGAGGCGCCGCGAGGTGACAGCCGGGACGCGGCGGTGCTGACGGTATCAAGCGCCGTCGCCGGCAAACGGCGCTCCCCCGGGCTTCGGGGTCAGCAGCGGGGGCAACCCACGATTTCGGCAACCCCGATCACGCCGAATACCTCGATCAGCCGGGCGAGCTGGTCGAGCACATCGCGCTGCGCATAGTCCTCGCCGGTTTCCATCAGGATCGCTTCGGCGAGAAAGCCGGGAGAGACCTCTTCCAGCCAACTCGCATATCGCAATATGCATCGAGTTGTGGGCATCGGGGCTGTACCCGTCAGAGTTTCCGTCACCGCTCCCTCTCAGGGTCGGCCTTGGATATAAATAAAGCGTTAACGGGGTCGGAAAGGTGGGACGTAATTTGGACGGAGCTCGCGAAACCTGGCAGCCGATGCCGATTTGGAAGCCCACACTCTTCTGCGAAACTCATTCCTGCGTGGTATCGCTATTACGAAAATGAGGCACGTTTGGCGCCGGGGTTAGCAGCTCATCTGTCTGTAGCGCCGATCGGCGTTCTTCGGGAGCTGCGAGGCCCGCCGTCACGATGCCGTGACCGGGACTTCCATACTGTCGTCCCCTGACAATTTTGACGGCATCGAAACTCTCCGCAGGGCGCATGATGTCTCGCCGCACGGTGCGGCCCGCACGCAAAGTGAGCGATGGTGCGCCTGCCGGTTTGTCTGGTGCGGAGGGTAGACCCGGATGTCCACGTATCGAAATCTCAGCGTCGCCGGTATTACCGGATTGGTGCTGACGCTGAGCCTCGGCATGGCCTCCCCCGTTCGCGCCGGATATGCGGTGGCGCCCGATGTCGTGGTGTTTTGCCCGCCGACATTGCGCCATGCCGTCAGCGATGTGGGTGCGTTGTGGCGGCAGCAGACCGGGGTTCCGGTGCGCATCTTTACGTCGCCGACCGAGGCCTTGCTGCAGCAGATCGCCCATCACGCCCGCGACGACGTTCTGATTGGCGAAGGCGACGGCGAGGCGCGCGCGGCAACCGGGCAAAACCTGGTCCAGCCGGAGACGCTGAGGAAGCTGTGGCGCAACCAGCTCGTCGTCGCGGCACCAGACCCAAATTCTGGGCATGCGGGCAGCAATTCACCGGCCGCCGCGGGCAACTTGGCGGCGCTCGCCGGGCGAGCGCCGATCGCGATTGTCGATCCGTGGGCGGCGACGGCGGGAGCCGAGAG